>JABAOG010000101.1_pt1 | contig 58469 bp, 44 predicted proteins | sample 7062131 | NCBI WGS metagenome assembly JABAOG01 (sample SAMN14538629, study PRJNA623070) | marine sediment metagenome | biome: marine biome [ENVO:00000428]; feature: marine pelagic biome [ENVO:01000023]; material: deep marine sediment [ENVO:00002113] | place: India: Arabian Sea | collected... | reverse complement strand
CCCCTCCATCTACATCACCCCAAGTTGTCCACCCTGCTCCGGATGATCACAAACCTATTTCAATGAGCCCATTAGCAGCACGCATTGCTGCAGAACACAAACTCGACTCATCACAAATCAAACCCCAAGGTGGACGTATTGAGAAAGCCGATGTATTGGCATATCTACAAAACATTGCGAACAAACAAAATCTTCCGCGCGAAAAGCCCAAACGCACGCTGGCTTCCCCCAAAGCCCGTCGCATAGCGGATGACCACGGGATTGACATTCGTCAGTTAACGGGTTCCGGACCCCAAGGAGCGGTTATCTCTGACGATGTGCTTTCCCAAATAGGTGTACAACCAGCACAAGTCGGGGACTTGCCAACTGGCCAGCTTGAGACTGAAATGTCTTTGAGCACAACCTGGAATCGTATGGTTGAGCGGATTTCTGGGAGCTGGCCCACCACACCTCATTTCTACTTAATGAAAGAGGTCAATGCTTCCCGGCTCATTTCCTGGCGTGAGAGCATTCAGGGCAAAACCGACGAGAAAATCACATTTACAGATCTATTAGTCAAATTAACAGCGAACGCACTAAAACAGCATCCAAAGATTAATTCTCATTTTGCTGATGGAAATCTGATAGTCAGCCAGGAAATCAATATTGGTCTGGCAGTGGCTATTGATGACGGTTTGATTGTTCCCGTGATTCACAGAGCAGATTCCCTGACGATCAATCAAATTGCTCAAAGTCGGATCGAATTGGTAAAAAAAGCGCAACGCGGCCGGCTGGATTTGAAAGATCTTCAAAATGGAACTTTTACCATCAGCAACCTAGGAATGTACGGGGTTGACGCCTTCAATGCTGTCCTCAATCCCCCGCAGTCAGCCATTCTGGCAGTTGGTCAAATTGCCGATCGGGTCATCCCACTGAACGGACAACCCACCATCCAACCGATGATGGTTTTGAGCGTTTCATTCGACCATCGAGCTGTAGATGGAGCACGCGGCGCCCAATTCCTAAAAACCCTGGCCGATTTGATTCACGAGCCGCTAGCCTTGGTGGATTAACATGGATTAAGGATGCACAGCTAGTGTGTGCATCCCCAGCGTACTGCTGGTAATTTGCAATCCAGAAAAACCATAATCTGTGCTTTATAGATAAGCACCCCATGTTCAGCAGGCTGAACATGGGGTGTTGCCATCAATATCAGAATGGTTTATCTCGAGCCAATTTGCTTATTTGTGCTTCGAGGCTAGCTGTATAATGATTTCTCAACTTAGCCAGAAAGCCAAAGATAGGGCTTTTCAATCAGGCGCTTTATCCTCTGGAGGAAGCGAGCAGCCAGGGCACCATCGACCAGACGGTGATCAAAAGTCAGGCTGAGAACCATGCGGTGCTGGATAGCTACCTCCACCGGTTCAACACGGATGACAACCTGTTTGGGCACGATCTGTCCAACACCCAAAATAGCACATTGAGGTAAATCAATGATCGGGGTAAAAGCATTTATCTCAAACATTCCAAGATTAGTGATGGTGAATGTTCCACCTTGCAACTCGTTTAATCCAATCGTACCCTGGCGTGTTTTTTCGATCAGGTGGGCGGATTCGTCAGCAAGTTCCCGGAGACTCTTTGTCTGTACATCGCGCACTACGGGAACCAGTAAACCCCGGTCGGTATCCACAGCGATCGCTACATGCACAGAATTCATTTGGATGATTTCATCGCCTTGGATCCGGGCATTCATCCAGGGGTGTTCAAGGAGAGCTTTTGCAGAAATTTTCGCCAACATATCATTATAAGAAGGTGAGGTTTGGCTCTCTTCAGCCAAATCTTCCCTCAATTGCTTGCGTAAAGCCACCAATTCTGTTGCATCCACCTCTGCAGTGAGAGTTACCGGTGCGGTAGTATGAGCACTGTCCGCCATATGTTCAGCGATCTTTCGCCGAATCTGTGTCATTGGAACAACGGTATGCGTCTCAACATCATGAGCTGAGGCTGCTGATTTACCAACCGGTACAGGCGGATATTTTTGGTCCCTGTCTTTGAGCTCTTTTTCTATCGCAGAAAGAGCCGCCTTGACATCCTTGGCCATGATCCGTCCGCCACGACCGCTGCCCTGCAGAGATCTCCATTCAACTCCTTTGTCCTCTGCTAATTTCTTTGCATAGGGGCTGATATAAACCCTCTTTTCGCGTTGATTCTCCGTGATCGACTCGCTCGGAGAAGTTTTCGATAACCGGGGTTGTGATTCTTTGGGCTTTTCCTGTTCAGATACAGGCTGGTCTTCCGTTTCATCTCCCGGAAATTCAAACTCATCTAATTCCTTCTTGGGTACCAGATAACCCAGAATCGTGCCAACTGGGACTTTCTCTCCAGGTTGAGGTCCATCGGGTAAGATGCGTAGAATCCCGCTGTCTAATGCTTCGATTTCTTGAACTGCTTTATCACCTTCAACAGAAAACAGGAATTCGCCTTCCTCTACATATTCCCCGTCCTCCTTAAGCCATGCGGCCAGTATTCCTTCCTCCATGTCCCAACCAAGTCTGGGTAAATTGATCTCAAAAGCCATCGTCATCTCTCTCCTTACCCTACTCCGACACCAATGAACGGACTGCTTCCACAATGTTCCGAGCATTGGGTACAACAGCAGCCTCGAGGGGAGGACTGATCGGTGCGGGAATAAAAGCCCCGTTGAGACGCCGTATAGGTGCATCCAGTTCGTAAAAACCTTGTTCGGTTACCTGGGCTGAAATTTCTGCACCCGCACCGCAAGGTGAATAATCCTCATCAACAATCAATAATCGATGTGTTTTTGAAACAGATTCCAAAATGGTCTCGATATCCAGCGGTGCAAGTGTGCGAGGGTCAATGATTTCCGCAGAAATTCCTTCATCTTCTAAAGTTTCAGCTGCTTTCATTGCCTCAATCAACGGATGGGAAATCCCAACAATTGTCAGATCTTTCCCTTCTCTAACCACCGAAGCCTTTCCGAATGGGGTCAGGTATTCTTCTTCGGGAACTGGCCCCTTTATTTTCATCAATTTCTTATGTTCCAGGAATATCACTGGATCATCCATCCGAATAGCAGTTTTCAATAAACCCTTTGCATCTTTCGGGAAGACTGGAGCAACTACATGTAAACCCGGAATATGCATAAACACAGAAAATAGACTCGAAGAATGGTGCGGACCTGTTGAAGCGATACCGATTCCCCCTCGCAGGACGATTGGAACTTTCACCTGGCCATTGCTCATCCATCGTAGCCGGCTGGTTTGATTTATGATTTCACCTAAAGCATCCAACTCAAAATCAAGGAACATAAAATCTACAACCGGCCTCGCCCCCAATACAGCCGCTCCAGTGCATAAACCAGTAAAACCTCGCTCGCTGATTGGAGTATCGCGAAGTCTCATATCACCGTAAATCGCGTGCAGACCAACTGTTGTATTAAAATTTCCGCCCCGCGAACCAATTCCCTCTCCAACCACAAAGATCATCGGATCCCTGGCCATCTCCTCTGCAAGTCCTTCCCGCGCAGCATCGGTGTAAGTCAACTCACGCATGTTCGACCTCCTGTGAGAATAGATGATCGTAAATACTGGATGGATCCGGCATTGGACTACTCCGGGCAAATTGAATGGCTTCTTCGACTTTCTCAGAAACTTGAGCCCTTATCTGATCGATTTCTTCATCAGTAGCGACCCCATGTTTCAGCAAACGGTTCTTCCAAAGCTCGATCGGATCGCGCTCTTTCCACTGTTCGATTTCTTCCTGGGTGCGATAACCGACATCATTCATCCCCTCGGCATGAGCCCTGATTCGGTACGTTTGAGACTCTATTAAAGTAGGACCTTCGCCTGCTCTAGCCCTCTTCACCGCTTCATTTGCCGCCTGAAAAACAGCCAATACATCATTCCCATCTACCACCACTCCCGGAAGACCGTATCCTTCCGCTCGAGAGGCCACATTTTTGCTTTTACTCGCATAACTAAATGGGACTTCTGTTGCGTACATGTTATTTTCACACACAAAGACAACGGGTAACTGCCAGGCCGTTGCCATATTGATGCCTTCATGGAAGACGCCATTGTTGCTTGCTCCATCACCGAAAAAAGCCACTCCAATCTTGTCAGATCCTTCTAACTTGGCTGTATACCCTGCCCCGCTTGCCAGCAAAATACTGGGGCCAACAATTCCGGAGGTGCCGTAGAATCCAACATCGGACGAAAACAAATGCATGCTGCCGCCTCGTCCTGAACTGGACCCGGTAGCTTTCCCGAGCACTTCAGCCAATAACCGCTTGGGGTCCATGCCTTTTGCAAGTGCATGGCCATGTCCTCGATGTGTGCTGAACACGGCATCATCCACTCTGAGATTTGCACAGACACCTGTTGCTGTCGCTTCTTCCCCGATATATGTATGCATTCCTCCAGGTATCTCTCCTCGGGCGTAGCTTTTTACCAACTGCTCTTCGCAAAAGCGAATCAGATACATCGTCCTTAGGAACCCAAGTAATTCATTTTTCGGTTGTAGAAGAGGGTTTTTAGCATCCTTTCCCATATGTTGAACTCCTTTATGAGAATGTTCGAGAAAGTTTTTTTATTTATTTGGATAGTATTAGCCGATCATGCATTTTGGCTTCAGGATATCGATTGTATAAATTGATATTACACAATATTGATAATGAAATCAATTCATTTTATTCGTATCAATTCACCAGCTGTGGAGATTAATAAATCGCTTTATTTTCTTTTTCTATGGTAAAATTATACCATAGTTAACTGATAACTGTTGACAGTTCCCCGAGGGCCATCATCATGACGAATTCACCAATTGATCAAGGCAAACAGGATTTTTTCAAAGATTTCGTACAGATCGGAATAGTCGTTGCAGATTTGGATAAATCCGTCCAAAATTTAAGCGCAATATTTGGAATAGGTCCATTTCGAGTTATCGATTGGCCACCGGATGACAGGACAGATATCGAGAAATACTATTATGACGAACCCGGGGACTTCACCGCCCGAATGGCATTTACGGAGCTTGGACCGATTGAATTGGAATTGATCCAGCCAGTTTCTGGAACAAGCATCTGGAATGATTTTCTTCAAGAGCACGGGGATGGAATCCATCACATACGGTTCAATGTCGAGGACCTTGATATCGTCAGGTCATATTTAGATGGTTATGGCATAAAACCTGCCCAACATGGATCTGGAATCCGGCCTGGTACAACTTGGATGAATTTTGCATCTGCGGAGCAAGTAGGCTTCATCATTGAAATTATGAATGTGCTCCCGGGTACCGACGGCCGTACACCCCAAATTATTAACGGAAAAGTGGTTGCCTAATTTTTTTTGGTCAATTCTGGTTAAAAATCTGCCAGGAATATCACCTCATAACCAATATTCGTCAGTGCAGCATTCCACAAATCAGGAATCTTCTGCGACTACTGGATTCATCAGCGCACCAAGTTTCTCAATCTCAACGCGAACCATCTGGCCAGGTTTTAGATATCTTTTTGGTTTTAAGCCAAACCCAACGCCGGATGGTGTTCCGGTGCTAATCAAATCACCTGGCTCCAGGGTTATCACAGAGCTGATGAATGACAGTAATTCAGGTATGTTGAAGATTAATTCCTTAGAATTTGAATCTTGCATCACCTCATCATCAATCAATGTTCGGATTTTGAGATTAGAGGGGTCTGGCACCTCATCTTTCGTTACCAGGGACGGCCCCATTGGTCCAAAGGTGTCGAACGATTTTCCAATCGTCCACTGGCTAACCCGCAACTGGTAATCTCTCGCGCTGACATCATTGAACACCACATAACCAGCAATGTAATCCATAGACTCATCAACGGCAACGTGTTTGGCCTTTTTTCCAATCACAAAGCCCAACTCCCCCTCCCAATCGACCTGATGTGTAACCTTCGGGATAACAATTGGATCATTAGGACCAATAACAACGTTGCTGTACTTGGCAAATATCGTCGGGAACTCGGGAAGTTCCAGTCCGCTTTCCAGCGCATGATCTCTAAAATTTAATCCTACACACAAGATCTTTCCAGGTTGAGGGATCGGTGCCTCCAATCTCACTTCATCCAGGGGCATAATTGCCTCTTCCGTAGGAATTGCTAGTGCTGCTTCCGCTTTTTCTCTCGATCGATCTTCATTCATAAGAAAATCGACCATCTGTGCGGGAATAGATGGTTCCACCGCAGTCAAATCAATAACAAAATCTCGACCATCAATTTTTTTTAGTGCCCCGATTTTCGAGACTTGATTAGCCGTAAAGGTGACTAGCTTCATAATCCCTCTCAATTCTTGTCTTTTTCACTTGAATTCTTGTCTCATACTGATTGCACCTATCTATGCTCAATCTCATTATGTTGGATCATTGACCGGGTTCATAGGCGCACGACCTTGCAACACATCAATGATTGCCTGGGTGGCGCGCACGCGCAGGTTTTTTCCTGCTTCGATTGAGCACCATCCCAGATGAGGTGTCATCACAATTCTCTCTTCTTTCATTAATGGGTCGTCTGCCGCGGGGGGTTCCTGCTCCCTGACATCCAGGGCTGCTCCTGCGATCTGTCCCATCTGTACGGCGGTCAACAATGCTTCCTCGTCGACCAGTGCTCCGCGAGATGTATTTATCAAGTACGATGTAGATTTCATTAACTTAAATGTATCCTCATTCAAAATATGATGGGTTTCCTCCGTAGCAGGGGCGTGCAGAGAAAGGTAATCTGATGAGATTAATAATTCATCAAACTCTACGCGTCGAACTTCATGGCTCGAAAACAGCTCTTCTTCTGCGTACGGATCGTATGCAATCACATCTAAACCCAAAGCCATTCCCTTTTTGGCCGTCTCTTTCCCAATCAAACCGAACCCAAGCAATCCAAGAGTCTGTCCTTTCAATCGGAATATCTTTCTTTCTTTGGTCTCCCACTCACCAAGATGAGACTTCTCTATCAAAGGGAATAAATGGCGATTGAGCCCGAGCAAAAATGCAATTGCATGAGTAGACACCTCTTCGACAAAGGCATCCGGAACGTTCGTCACCCAAATCCCCTGCTCGGTTGCCGCTTGAATATCGACATTATCAAGTCCAGTACCAAAACGACTCAAGATCTTGCAATGCTCAAGCGTCTCAATCAATTCTCTCGGGAACGGATCTGTTGTGAAAGCAATGGCGTCAGCTTTTCGAGCCAACGATTTCGCTCCAGGACTCAAAATCGTTTTCGTATGTTCGATCCTTGCGCCAATCCTATCCAGCATCTCCTGTTCTATCTGTATATCGGCGTATTCATCAAAAGCAATCATTACAATGGGTTGCATTTTATTCATCCTCGTGCGTCAATCCCTCCAGCGGACAACTTTGAATTGAACTAAAATAACAGTAAGGATTAAATCAATCAGCCCTTGTTGAACAAATCCCTATCGTAAAAATTTTTGGCTCAATCAATATTGACCGTACTTATGACCAGCCTCCGCAAAGGCATGGATATTCTCATAGGGCGTTCCATCGAAGAAAAAGTCCGTAGTCGATAAAATCCAATTGCCCCGGGGCTTTACCAGTGTCAGAAGGTCGCGTACTTTTTCTTCTACTTCTTGTGGTGTAGCCTGGCACATGAAGGTAATCTGATCGATGTTTCCTCTCAGCGTTAGTGAGGGACGCAGTACTTCAAGTGCTTCTTCAACAATCACATCGGCGTGAGGCGGCGGCGTCAGATACCCCCAGCAATCGATCTCCAGATCGTTGTAAAAGCGCATGATCTTTGCGGCATCACCGCAGTTGTGATATATCACTGGCACTCCAAATTCCTTAATAGCGCTGACTAATCGATTCTCATTGTCTAGAATAAATTTTTGGAATGTTTTCGGCCCCACATGCCCTGTCCAATGTCCCGCCACTTCGACAACATCTGCACCGGCTTCGACCATTTTCTTTGCCCTGGAAATCAGCCTGAGGATAAAATAATCGACCATCTCCTGGTAAAAAATGGGGTCAATAAGAGGATCGGTCAGGATGTCTTCCAGCTTTCGGAATAATCCCAGGATATTAAATGACCCATGCGTGTTCGCATCGACCAGCCCTTTGTTTCCAATAGCCTTGCGTGCACGCTCAATCAATTGACAATCCATCCGGTCGGCAGGCGGTGCAAAACGCCGCAGTATTTCGAAATCCTCTTTTCCCTTGATCAAATATTCTAAGGTCGCAGAAACGATCAAATATTTCGATGTTCGGGTGTGCTTCTCAATATGCCGGAGGTCTCCCCCGGGAGTCCGGATATTCACTGTCCGCAGCAATTCGTCCTCACCGTTTTTCTCATCGGTGATGTGAACATCCCAGTTCTCGTCGCTTACCGCAATCGACTGATCCATCATCGTGTTGGCTACCCAGAAATCCCAAACACTTCCCAGCGTGTGGAGGACATCAAACCCAAAGAAATCACAATATTCGATAAATTTTTCTATCGGATCAAAATCGGGTGGGGTAAAGAAGGTCTCAATCCTGGGTTCATAATCGAACATTTCGTAGATTGAGTTGTAATACAGGAACGGGGCTACGGGGACTCGATCTGTTGGGCTCCCGTTCAGGGCAAGGGACAATCGTTCACGTCCATTCATGGCAACTCCTGTTTTGAATTATTCTGAAGCCTGCTTAATCAAATCCCCTTTTTCTATATGAATATCCAAATACCATTGATATGTTGAGTTAGCCTTGACCGTGGAAACTTCACCGCGGTATCTGGCTGCATCAGGTCTATCAAAAGTAGCTGTACAGGGTTCCAAAAAAATATTATATAAATCCTGCCAGCCACCTTCGTTCGGTAAGATGCCAAGATAAGGCACCTTTTCAATCGGGAATGAGAATACCAGAGAAAAATCGCGTTCTTTATATTTCAATCTGCACCACCCCTCCGGCATTCGACCTTTAATATAATACTTGTAGGCTTCCATCGTGGATTTTGAGCGTATTTTTCGAAAATCTATCGTATTCCCATCAGGCAAAACTGCTTCCGGCCACGGGTAAATATTTCCATATTTCCCAAAATCACCGCCTATGCAGAATGTGTGAACGACTTCAGAAACATCTTCCGGCAGCACCAGTTCGGTCCCTTCGTCAATATTGATCATGGCATGTGCTGCCCAAACGAAATCGAAATCGAATGGGGAAAGATTAGTCAGCTGATAATTCATCCGCAGGGTATCCGGTGTAGTGAAAGAGATCCATTTTTCCAGGCGGTAGGGAAACCGGACCCCGCTTACCCCAAAATACAGTTGCTCCCCGTCCACTTTATGTTCCCACGGCAAACTCCAAACTTCACCGTGATCAGCCATCTTGATCCCTTCCCAGGGATGCTGCTCACAGTAGCAAAGGTCAATTGTAGGGAACATATCATCCATACCTGAGCATTCGCCGGCGACATAATCGCCGTCAAATGGCTGAAGAAGATAATTTTCCCCAGGCCTCTGGACGAGAAGTTCGTAGTCAACTGGTTTATAAACCAATGAAGCCAATTTAGCACCGATAGTTGGAAGAAACTGTGCACGGATTGATTCGGTTTCAATGGTTACTGCCGGCTGGTCTTTATAAGTTGAAGAATAGGTTTTCGATTCCATGGGATTAATCCAAGCCTAGAAGTCTTTCGGTTTCCTTTATTGCTCCTACTGCCGTTGGCGCATACCCATCTGCGCCTATACTGTCTGCAAATTCCTGGCTGATCGGTGCACCACCGACGATGATCTTGACCTTGTCTCGCAAACCAGCATCGTCGAAAGCCTCGACCGTCAGCTTCATATTGGTCAGCGTTGTGGTTAGCAGCGCCGATAGACCCACCAATCCAGCCTGGTGTTCAAGTGCCGCATGTATAAATTCATCCGGAGCAACATCCACCCCCAGATCAATCACTTCAAACCGGGCTCCTTCGAGCATTGTGCGCACCAGGTTTTTACCGATATCATGCAGGTCGCCTTTAACGGTGCCGAGGATCACTTTCCCCCGGCTGACATTTTCCTCGCCACCACTTTCTTTTAATATGGGTGCGAGAACCGTCATACCTTCTTTCATCGTATCTCCAGCCATTACCAGTTGAGGCAGGAAATACTCGCCAGTCTCATACAGCTGCCCCACCCGATTCATTCCCTCAGCCATGCCGTGTATAACAATATCGAACGGTTGCAATCCGGCATCCAATGCTGCCTGCACACCAGTTCTGATAGCCAACCGATCGAAATCAACAAGTGCTTGCCGCACTAGCTCCAATGCGGCAATTTCATCGGGAGAATGCTCGGGTTGAACAATTTCTCCTTCCTTGTCGGGAAATTTTGAAATTGTTGTTTGAACCTGATGTTCTTCTTCCAGTTCCAGGGTTTCTCCCTGGAGACGCTTCTCGACTGCTCTTCGTACACTATCAACGATTCGATTTGCAATTTGATAAGGGTTCCAACTGACAGGGATATATCCTCCCTGGTTATCCATACCAACAATATCCATGACAAAGGTCACGAACATCAATCCACGGAAATCATCGATCTGGGAGAGAAGCTTCCTGTAATAATATTCCGGGGTTGCTGAGGATGCATCCTGGACCTGAAAAACAACTTTGTTCTCAAGGCCTTTATAAAGCGCCTCGAACGCAGCAAAATTGCCCAACGGTGAATTGTTGACCACTTGTAAGTGTTTAATTTGTAGAAGATTGTTAAGATGGGGGGCTCCGTTCCCGCAAAAGTGAACGCTTCCACCTCCAAATGCATCAAAAATCCTGGAGACATATGGCACAACGAATTCCTGGTACAGCCCTGGGTCTATCAGTACCAGGTCATCATCCGACTCCCACACACCGCATCCTGGTGAGTAGGTTCCCTGCAATCCATTGCTTTTTTCAAGAGGTTCACCAATGTGCTGTTTCTGAACCTTAACCCAATCGATGAATGCTTCCGTTACGAGGTCCATCAACTCGTGGATCATTTTAGGTTCACTGTACATCCATTTATACAATTGAGCCTGTCCGCACATTTGCCCGACTGTATCGAGCGGCCCCTGCATGTCTGTCAATCCAACCGGCAGATCCTCTACGGCGACGGCAAAGTCGATCGAATCCAAGACCCTGGGCATCCATCCATCACAGGTTGGATCCGGCAAACGTAATCGAGCAATATCTGAAGGGGTTTTTATACAAGGCTCCAGAACGGCCGGATCATCGCCTGGATCATCAGGAATATGAATACTCGCCCCAAATCCAGATGCTAATACGCCCGTTCCAAACCATGGCATGAAATACGGAACAAAATCATCGCGGACCAACTCCAGATGCTTTTCATATCCATCAGCCTGATATTCCAGCATGACCGCCGGGTCCGAATAATATTTATCCGGTTTATGCAGACTGCCAAAGGAAAAATAGGTCGGCGTATTGACCAGAATCGGGATCTCTTCGGCGGTGGTAATGGGTTGAAGTTGGAAAGCGCGCTCGATCTTGTTGATCCGCCCAGTTAGATCAAACCCGCGCCATACTTTTTTTGAAGCATTACCGAACCATAACATTTTCAAATACTACTGTCGGTCGCCTTCCGGGGGTTCATATTGAATGGCCATCTTTGCGGTTAGCCCGCCATCGAAATATAAAACGTGACCTGTCATAAATTCTGAAGCATCAGACATTAGATATGCCGCAAGATAACCCACGTCTTCAGGTAAACCTACCCGCCCCCATGGAACCATACTGTTCCCAACTTCGCGCGTGTAGGAGGGATCCGATTTGAAATAGCTTTCCACTTCAATAGAACCGGGGGCAACAACATTAACCCGGATGTGTTTTTCACAAAGTTCAATAGCTAATTCTCGGCTATACGAATTAATGGCACCTTTCGTCCCCGCATACACGGAATGTCCAATAAACCCCACAGCACCATGAACGGAAGACATATTTACAATGCTGCCTCCAGCCCAGGGTTGGTCAGGATTCTTTTGGGCGAATTCTTTTCCTCTCTGCACCATGTGTTGTACAGCTCGCTGACAACAGAAGAATTGGCCGCGAACATTGACAAAAAAGATGCGGTTGAAGTCTTCTTCGGATACATTCTGGAAGTCTTTTGTGAGGGTTAGCCCAGCATTATTGAAGAGCCCGTCCAGACCACCCAAATATTCAGCCGCCTCATCAACCACTTTATAGCAATCGGAAACAAAGCTCATGTTAGCCTGGACCGCAGTGCTCCGCCGTCCCATTCCCTTAATTTTTTCAACGACTGCGAGCGCCCCTTCTGCACTGCTGGAATAGCTAACAACCACATCTGCTCCAAGGCGGGCCAATTCCAATGCCACCCCTCTCCCAATACCCGTTCCGGCTCCCGTTACAAGAATCAGTTTATTTTCAAGACTCAGTTTGTGATTTGCTGGGATCATTTTTTCTTTGCTCCATGAGTTCTCCGGTTGTAGAAAAAATTATTTTGAATAAACAAACACTTCACCTTGTGTCATTATGAGCGGCTTCGAGTCTGGGGTGATTTCTTGACATGCCTCCAAGAATTTGGCTGGATCACCATAGTGAATCGGGAACATCCAGAAATGACATGGAATAACGATTTTTGCCTTCACGTCTCTGGCTAATTTTGCCGCCTCGACCCCATCTAAATTACCGAACGCCCCATTAATGGGTGGAATCAGGATATCAATACCCAAATCGAATAATGACGCCCATTGTTCTGGTCTATAGGCGCTGTCTGCAACCTGCCATATCCTAATTCCATCAATCTCCAACAAAATCCCCAACGCATCCGGTGCCAATTCACCATGATCCGCATAAATACCGGTCAGGCGAATTTCATCAAGTTGTAATGTTTCGCCCTCATGAATGATGGTGTAACGATCTTCGGGTACACCAGCATCTTTATAAAGTGCTTCACAATCTGGCGCGCCAATGAAATGGATACGTGGGTTGAGAAGCATTCCAGGAAGCGCATCTACATCCAGATGATCTTGATGAGAATGCGTGCTGATGACGTAATCCGCATCTACTTCCTTCGGTTCTATTAGTTTTGGCATGATGCGTTTAAACCCCATACCGTATTCCGGAAGTGCACGCTGCACGTAGTCTGTCAGATATGGATCCACGTAAAGGATTTTTCCATTAGCGTTCTTATACACGAAACCGGCTTGTGCCAGCCAGAATATGGCCACTTCACCTGGTTTTACCGTGGTCTCTTGAATTTGTTTTGCCAGGTTTATCATCATTCCTCCTGATTTAAAAAGGAGAAGCTGCTCACGGATTGACCTCCAGCACCTCCTCCTTCGTTCTAAACTCTAATTTTCTTATTAAACCTCATTCACAATAGACTCGGATCTGGCCAGAGTTGCAGCCTGCATCACACGATGCTCACTAGCCTCAGATTTTGGAAATTCGTCAGCAACTCTACCCTCAGCTAATACAACAAATCTATCACACATGCCCAGCAATTCTGGCAATTCAGAAGAGATCATTATTATCGAAATGCCTTCTTTTACCAGAGACAGCATGAGTTTATAAATCTCATTCTTTGCTCCAATATCAATGCCTCGAGTGGGCTCATCCATTAACAAGATTTTTGGATTGGGCATCAGAACTTTGGCTAAAATTACTTTTTGCTGATTTCCACCACTTAAATTAACAACCATCTGCTCAACAGATGGGGTTTTGATATTAAAAGTCTCGATTTGTTTCTGAGCCAGTGTCTTCTCTTTCGCAGAATTTATTATTCCAAAAGATGTAAAGCTGTCCATATCCTGAACAGTGATATTCGACCGGATTTCAAGGTTGGGAAGCAGCCCATCTTTCTTGCGATCTTCAGTAATCAGTCCGATCCCAACTCGTTTTGCACCACCAGGATTGTGTATTTGGACCTGGCGACCATTTACATAAATGTCACCTGTGGATTCCATTCTGCCCACGATTGCGTTGACGATTTCACTGCGTCCAGATCCAACTAATCCCGCAAGGCCAAGTATTTCACCCTCATATAAATTAAAATTCACATCTTCTACAACATTACGGTTTGCAATTGTCGGATGTGGAATTGTCAAATTTTCAACCCTGAGAACTTCTTCCGTGCCAGGTGAAGATTCTCTATTTGGGAACATGTTTTCAATTTTCCGTCCCACCATCGCAGTGATGATATCATTTTCGTTGTAATCTTCCCGCTCGAACTCTCCGGTAACTTCTCCATCGCGCAGAACGGTTGTATGATCGGTCAATTCGAAAATTTCTACGAGTTTGTGCGTGATAAAAACACAGGTTATCCCCTTACTGCGAAGTTCATTAAGATGTTCAAATAAGTTGTTGATTTCGTTTAAAGCTAATGAAGAGGTCGGTTCATCCAGTATCAAGACACTTGGTCGCCTGTATAATGCCCTAGCGATCATCACAAGTTGTTTTTGGGCCGCAGTGAGCCGAACTACAGTTTCTCCAGGATCGAGAGTGATCCCAAATTCATGAAGAAATTGAGCAACTTGTTTTTTTATGCGCCGCATATTCACCAGGCGTGATCTTCCATTGCCGTTACCCCCTGTCCATTGTCCAACCACGATATTCTCAGCCACATTAAGTTGATCAATCACATTGATTTCTTGAGGAACGATACCTACACCCTGTTCAAGTGCATCTGCTGGAGAATGAAGTTCCAAGACTTGGTTTTTGAGTAGAAGTTCACCTTCATAAGTGCCGAAAGGATAAGTCCCGGAAATAATCTTCATTAAAGTAGATTTGCCCGCGCCATTCTCTCCAACCAATCCGTGGATAGTGCCTTTTTTGACTTTAAATGTTACATCTTTAAGAGCGACCACACCTGGAAAGCGCTTTGTGATCTGCTTCATTTCGAGTATATATGGATCGCCCATTATTTCTAAAGGCCTTTCATGATAAAGAGTCTTCTCGAAATTATGATTTATTGGGAGGTTTTGTGAGGATTGATTCTCTCACAAAAACCTCCCAAACTCATCATCGATTGGTTAATTACTGATCAATACCTTCTTCGGCTCGATCATTGAAAGCATAATACTTGTCGAGATCTTCAAGCGTAATGACTGGAGCAGGTAGCAAGTTGCGGTATTCGAAAGATTCGCCGTTGAGTGACTTGAGCAGCAAATCTACGGATGCATAGAATTCTTCATACAGCGGTTGCGCTACCAATCCATATACCAGACCTTCACTCACCAGGTCCAGGTTCGGACGGGTGTAGTCCATGCTGATGATCGTCAGACCTTCCTTGCCGGTCTCTTCCGCCGCTCGACCCCAGGTTGTGGGACCATTGCCGGTCGTCGAGAAGGCACCCGAAATATCCGGATTGCCCTGGATGATCGCAACAGCTTTGGCAATCGCCTGCGCCTGGTCGAAGCCTTCTTCCTGAGGATCCAGTACGGTGATGTCCGGATACTGCTCGTTCAGCGTGGCTTTGAAGGTCTCCGCCACCAGGTTCTCGGTCTCGTTGAAGCTGCCCACGGTAACGGCAACCACGCCTTCACCACCCATCTGTTCACCAATCGCCTCGGCTGCTGCGATTGCGTATGCCACAACATCAGCACCTACGACCGCCGTGAGCCCGGATTCCTCCTGCTCAAAGCTGGTGAAGTGAGGGGTCACCACCGGGATGCCCGCATCGTTGAATTTCTGAATGGTCGGGAAGAAGCTGTCATCGACCGCATAAAGGACCACCCCATCGTATCCCTGCGCCAGCGCTTGCTCGGCCAGAGGGATCATGTCAACCGGGCTGGTGCTGTCCGTCAGCAGCATATCGCATTCAGCCCCAAGATCATCACAGCCCTCTTCAAATCCCAGCTGCATTAACCGGTGAACTGGATGCCCCTTCAAGAATTGGATCAATGCCAGTCGGTAAGGTTCGGCTTCCGCCTCTTCCTCTACCTCTGGTTCAGGTTCGTCTGTCGGTTCTGCAACCTCTACTTCGGTTGCCTGTTCTTCTTGCTCGATAGTGGGAACTTCCGTCGGCTGTGAACATGCAGCAAGCAAAATCGACAAGACAATGATGAAACTAAATAATGTGAGTAATCTTTTATTGGACGACATCTCTTACTCCTCAATCATATTATGTGTGAAATCAGAAAAATTTTTGTTCAATTTCTGAAAGAAACATCGACTAGGTATCTCTTTCATTATTACTATGCTTCATTTGGTGTCTATGCTCGAAATGACCTCCTTTCAAAGTACGGTTCTTGGATTGGTTGCGTTGTTGTGTTTAGCTTCCAAGTATAAAAATCAAAAAACCTCAATTTACGAGGCGGCAATTTTGGATCTGCGTCTTAATACGTCAACCGCTACAGCGATGACCATGATTACACCCACTGCAACTGTCTGCCAATAAGCATCAACGCCAATAATCACCAGGCCACTGGTGACAACCTGCATGATTAACAAACCAATGATCGCTCCAAGTATTGAACCTCCACCACCAAATAGACTTACACCACCTATGACAACCCCAGCGATGACATTTAACTCCCATCCAAGTCCAATTGTCGGGTTGCCAGTTACGATACGGGCGCTCAACAACATACCGCCTAAAGCAGCACACAGCCCGGTGAGGACGAAACCAGAAAGTTGAATAAGCCCGGGATTAATGCCAGCCAAATGGGCTACCTCCGGGTTCCCTCCCACAACGTACAATTTGCGTCCATATGCAGTTTTGCTTAGCACAAAATGCCCAATTATGGCAAGAAGGACAAAAAATACAAAACTCCAGGATGTACCAAAGGGTTCCGCAGTTCCAAACGTTTTAATTGCATCAGGAAGGGGGTAGATTGTGTAACCTTTAGAGATCAAGAATGTTAAGCCTTTTGCAATATAGAGCATGCCTAAAGTGGCGATAAAAGCAGGCACTCCTAATTTCAGAACGCTAAAGCTGTTCACCAAACCAACAACGATCCCGGTGAGCAAACCTGCCATAACTGCTACGGATATTGGAAGGCTCATTTTAACCATCGCATATGTAAATACAATTGCCGCTAACCCAGCTGTAGAACCAACTGAAAGGTCAAAAGCGCCAGAAATCAGTAAAAATGTCTGCCCAATAGCGACAACTCCAATAAACGACATCGTGCGGAGCATTGTTGTAACGAATTGGGGAGAAAGAAATGTTGGATTTAAAAGATAAAAAATCACAATAAATCCAATCAAGGGAATGAGAACACCAACTTCCGGAATTGCGAAAATATAACGGAGGAAATCTACAAATTTTCGCCAAGTTTGCGTTTTTTCCGGCATTTTCGATTCTGAGACCGTATTGCTCATGTTGCCTTCCATTTAGACATTTCAGGGTAATTGGGTGGGTAGTGAAAATGACAACTTGAAATTTGGTTCATTTTGTTGTCTGTAATCAGTCAACTGTTAACATTTTGTAATAAAGATATTATCACGGGAAATAATGTTTGTCAATAATTTCTAATATGCCGATCTCCATCGGACATCTTTTCCAAAAAATACCCAAGCACCAAAAAAGGGAGACTTACTGAATTTTGTTAGCAATGGTGGATGAACGTGGGCAAAAACCAGCTTCTTCAAAAAAAAACAGGATTACCAAAAAAACATGATCTGACTCCGGCACAAAACCATTTGCGAAAAATTATAAATTTAAACAAACACACGTTTAGTGTAAAACGACACCATTAACTTGTGATCACGATGTAGCCCAATAATCGCTTCTCATAAAAAAAACCTTATTGTCAACCGTCAACAGTTGACACGTGCTGCTGGTGCACGTATAATCCAATTACGCATTTAGTTTCTGGAGAGACTATGAAAACAATGACCCATCGCCAGCGTCTGCAACTTGCTCTTACCCATCAGGAACCGGATTTTGTTCCTTTGGATTTTGGCACCGGGGGGAATACATCTCCTGCTCCAGAGATTTACGAGAAACTAGTCCAGCATTATCAGCTTAAATCAAAAACTGAATATGTCCCCCACATGATGCGTCTGGCGAAAGTCGATGAATACATTCTCGAACAATTGGATATCGATACCCGTCCAGTTTATATGCATCCAGGCACTCGGAAACCCAATCCAGCAGATGAACCCGGACATTTCTACGATGAGTGGGGAGTTAAATGGAAAGAGTACCAAGTAAATGACATTATCTATCGAGAAGTCGCTGAATACCCTTTGGAAAACGCATCCATTGATGATTTAAAGGATTACCCCTGGTGGCCCGATCCAGACGACCGATCCCGTTACAAAGATTTAAAGCAAGAAGTAGAGAAACTATACAATCAATGTGATTACGCATTAATTGGCTGTCCGGCATTTAATAGCGTTTGGGAAAGAGCATATCTCCTGTGTGGGTATCGAAGAATGCTCGAAGGTCTGATTCTTGAGTCGGATTTTGTTCATGCGGTTTTTCGGAAGTTAACGGACATTATCAGTAAACAATTGGTTTATTTTCTTGAACAGGTTGGATCGTATGTGGAGGTGATTAAAATGGCTGACGATCTTGGTGGACAAGAAAACGCGTTAATGTCTCCGTCGACCTATCGGTCAGAATTAAAACCATACCACAAAGAAATATACAGTCTGATCAAAAAATATACTGCAGCGAAAATATTCCACCATTCTTGCGGTTCTGTCGCCAAATTACTTCCAGATTTAATTGATGCCGGAGTGGAGGTCCTAAACCCTGTGCAGGTTAGTGCAAAAGATATGGACACCCAACAGCTCAAAACAGAATTTGGAGACCGATTATCTTTTTGGGGAGCGATTGATACCCAGCACGTTCTTCCAAATGGAACAACGGAAGAGGTTCGAGAAGAAGTAAGAAAACGCATCCATGATCTGGGTGCAGGAGGTGGATACGTTCTTGCTCCAGTACATAATATTCAGGCAGATGTTCCCGTGGCAAATGTCCTCGAGATGTATACTTCTGCTCGCAACTTTGGGAAATATCCCCTTCCCAAGTAGACAACGTCTTCCTTACTAATAAGAGGTTATCAAACATGGATCGAATTGGTACAGTAATTATTGGCGCTGGTAAGGTTGGAAAAACTCATGCTCTGGCATACAAAACCATTGAAGCCTCAAATTTTATTGGTGTCTACGATCCGAATCCCACTAGAACAAACGAATTCGCCAAGCATTTTTCAGTAAAACAGTTTACTAGCCTGGAAGAAATGCTTCAATTACCGGAAGTTCAGGCGGCCTCCATATGTTCTCCACATACAACCCACCCCGAGATGGTGGTGGCATGCGCTCAAGCAGGTGTCCATGCCTTAGTTGAAAAACCTATGGCTGTCGATCTAAAAGGCTGCGACCTGGCAATCAGAAGCGCTGAAGATGCCGGCATCAAATTAGGTGTCATCAGTCAGCGACGGTTCTATGAGCCTGTTATCCGGGTCAAGAAAGCGATTGAAGCCGGAAAGATAGGACGTCCTATCCTGGCGACTGTAACCATGATGGGATGGAGAGGTGAGGATTATTATCGAATGGACCCGTGGCGGGGAAAATGGAATACCGAAGGAGGCGGTGTTCTGTTAACCCAGACAACCCACCAGCTCGACTTATTCCAGTGGTTTATGGGACCTATCGATGAATGTTTTGGTTATTGGGCGAACCTGAATCATCCTTATGTGGAGGTGGAGGACACCGCGATAGCAGTTGTACGGTTTAAAAATGGTGCTTTAGGAACCATCTTGGTTAGCAATTCACAAAAACCTGGCTTTTATGGAAAAATCCATGTGCATGGAGAAAATGGTGCTTCTGTAGGTGTCCAAACTGATAGCGGGTCACCTTTTGTCTCCGGCGTGACTGAAATTACTGATCCCCCCTTCAATGATGTCTGGACAATCCCTGACGAAGAGGAAAACCTTTCCGGGTGGAAGGCCGAAGATATTGCTCGTGGAACGGTAATTGATGTGATGAATCACTACCACGGTCTCCAAATAAGCGACTTTTTAGAGAGCATTATTTATGACCGTCAACCTGCCGTTGATGGGCATGAAGGCCGCAAGCACGTGGAACTGTTTACCGCTATTTACAGGTCTCAGCGGGATCGATCACCAGTTAAATTCCCTCTCGATGCGGTGATTGGTTCAGAAAAATTTGATGGGCGATATAAAATATCTTGACTCCAAATCAATGGGGTTTTGACTAATAATTAAAACAGCCTGATGATTAATCGGGCTGTTTGGGAAAATACTTCTGGATATGATGTATCTTTCAACTCAATTATTAATAATCAGCGTGGTTGCCCATCCATTCCAGAGATGCGGCCATGTGGACATGCAATTCTTTCTCAGCTAATTCAAGATCTCTTTTTTGTAATGACGAAACGATTCGATGGTGCCAAGAAACGGATCGGTCCCGGTGATCTTTCGGGTTACCAAAACGGTGTTTCAATACAACCAGGCGGATCTGTGAACTCAAAGAGACCCAGGCGTTCAATACCCGTTGATGACCTGAGATCTTGCAAAGTGTGTAATGAAACTTCATATCCAGATCTGTCGCTTCTATTTGATCGTAATCTTGCTGGGCTAAGTTTTCCATTTCTTCCACGATCTTGGCCAATTCATCAATTTGTTCGTCTGTGGCATTTCGNNGTTACAAATGCCCCTCTATGCGGTTCACGCGTTACCAACCCTTCAGTTTCCAGGATTTTCAGAGCATCACGAACAGGTCCACGACTTGTTTCCATGCTTTCGGCCAATTCTTGCTCAATTAGACGTTGACCTGGTTTGATAATATCCAAAAGAATAGCTTCACGGAGCTTGTTGGCGGCATAATCACTTAATGTTCTTTGAGGTGCAGCACCAAGCCAATTATCTAAGTTATTATTATTCATGCTATTTCCTAAACTGCGAGATTTTTATTTTGCCATTTGTTAGCAGTTAACAATTACCAATTAATAATACCATAAGGCGCTCCAGGTAGCAAGTCATTACCCGGACACAGGATAAACATTTGATGATAACGTATAAAACGCTTTCGATACAAATTTCATCTTTCAATCTACAGGAGAAGCTATATGAACCACGGAATTTTTGATCTTTCAGGAAAAGTTGCAGTCATTGTTGGGGCCGGCGCAAATGGCGGCTTGGGCTATGTGATCGCCAAGACCTTTGCAGAGTATGGAGCCGCAATTGTCTCAGCCGATATTGATAAAGACGGTGCGCTGACCACTACAGGTGAGATTGATGCTATGGGAGGTCAATCCATTGCCGTGCATTGTGACGCCTCAAAACCCGAGGATGTCGAGCGTCTTTTCAAAACAGCTGACTCGGCATATGGTTCAGTGGATATCTTAGTCAATATTCCTTTTTGGTTCCCCCGCGTGCGCCCACACGAACTCGATTTGGATGGCTGGAATAAGACCCTGGACATCTGTCTGGGCAGCTATTTTCTCTGTTCGCAACAAGCAATCCAGCACATGCTCAACCAGGCAACTGGTGGAGCGATCCTGAATATTGGATCCATTGCAGGAGCATCTGCCTTGGGACGCGGTAATTTCGCCTACAGTGTGGCAAAAGGCGGCGTACATCAGATGACAAAAGAATTAGCAATCGAATATGCGCGCCAAGGGATTCGTGTAAATGCCATTCTTCCCTGTCAGATTCTAACTCCTGGATTAAAAAATCAGCTTGAAGCCGATCCGGAGTTGGCAGAACGCGTAATGCCTCGCTTTATTTCCGGGATTCCGTTGGGCAGACTACTGGAACCCGAAGAGTTTGTTGGTGCTGCTTTATTGCTCTGCTCTGATGCTGGCAGTGCAATCACCGGGGTACTGCTTCCGGTCGATGGTGGCAATTTAGCTTTGAATGCCGGCGGGAGTGTGATTTGGCCAAAAGATTGACAACTCCGCTAAGAAAATCTAGTTAACTTATCGAACTACTTCAACTAAAACCATTTTGCGAAAAACATATTTAGTATTCAAATCGCAACGATAAATAACGATATGGATCAAAAAGTGGAAAACGTGTGTCCAAGCTCAAGCCAACCAATTGGATCTGCCCAATTATGACTATATCTTGCAATGCAGTAAATACATGGTCGGGTGAAACGATTCTTAGAAGAAAGACTTGATAAGAAAAGAGACATTCTGTGAGAGAATGCGATCAGGAGCTTTTCAAGTTCCACTCTAAGACTGTGGGAATTATGTCCAATTTCACGGGACCACAACACAGTATCCATTCCCGCTTGCTATGTATTTGCTTCCACAAGCACTTTATCCTCCACACCGCCATCACCACCCCAGTCTTCGTCGATCGCTATTTTGGGTATCCGGTTCATTTCCAGGCTCACGCACAACCGGTGGTTCAATATCCAAATTCGGTGTAAGTAGTTTATCCAACAATCCTCGAACCGAATACGGCACAATGTCCTCCATCGCTCTCACAACGTCATCCTGCCATCCATCCCCATGGGCATAATCACGGAGATGAGCAGCAATAACCCCCGAGATCAACGCCTGCACCCGCGCTGGATCGGCTCGTGCCAACGGCTCGATTTGGATCAGGGTACGCTTGAGCTCTCCGCGTGGTAGCACATAGATATAGCGATAGATTGCTTCGTGTGAAATTCTCTTCGTCATATCCAAAGGATACTCCATTTTCAACCGTTCGAATATCATCCGTGGCGACCACTGCTGCTTGAGTTTATCTATCACGTATTTGCGCAGGACTGTATCCTTCTCCAATCGGGATTTTCCCTTTCGTCGAGAAGCTGTGGCATTTATCGCTCGTTTGCTTGCTAAGACTGCGCGGTATCCACTTTTACCACGATTCCTATGGATTTCTCGGGGGATCGTTGCTGGATGACGACCTAATGCCCTGGCTATCTCCGCTTGCGTCTTCCCGATAGCGAGATACCGACTGATCTCCTCTCGCCCATCATTGGTGATCCGTTTGTAGATTGTCTTTTGCATACGAATGATTTTATCTCCATTCGGTGCACTAAAAGTCTGACTCCAGATAGAAAAAAACAACCGGGTCGGATTAAAATCTTTTCGAAGACAGGAAATCTGAACAGGAAGAAAAGATTAGATAGAGAATCCTGGCATATAGATGCATCTATATGCCAGGGTCTCACACATACGCGATGCTTGTATAGACTACTGCAACTGCATGATAACTGCCTATTAGGTGAAGATCAAAAAGCTTTTTCCACTATTCCTCATAGTGCAACTGGTTATCTTTCATATTTCGATTGGCGCTCATCAATCCATTCACATCTTCCGGAAAAAGACAAAGCCAGCCCCTCAGTTTCAGTTTTTTCAGTGGCGGTGGGCTGACGAACTCAAGGTCTCTGATCTACTGGCAAAGGCCTTGAACGAGGCGGCTTGAAGTAGGGGAAAAAGATCACTCTGATCATCACACAGCCCGGGGAAATATCAATTCAGCATCACCGCCGATGCATAATTAAAAGTATCTTGATATCCCAGGCGGGTGTATATAAAAGGACAGATCGATCAAATTTAGTTGACAAATGGAAATAAAATGCTAAAATACTAATATGTATTAGTAATACGTATTAGTAACGGTTAACTGGGATGTTAGATGCCTAAATCGAAACGAAATCGTATCACAATGACAGATATCGCCAAAAAAGCTAGCGTGTCTCAAACCACGGTTTCTTTTGTCTTAAACAAAGTCGAAGACGCCAATATCTCCGAAGAAACGAAACAAAAGGTCCTGGATGTAGCTATCAACCTGGGATACATACCCCAGGTTCCGAAGTACTTTGCGGATGGATCCAGCCAGACCAAAACCAATTCGATCGGCTTTATCACGGACGAAATCGGGATCAGTTCTTATGGCGGCGAAGCGCTCAAAGGCGCACAGGAAGCCGCCTGGAACGAAAATAAAATGTTGTTCGTGCTCAATACCGAAGGCATCCGTGAAGTCGAAGAAGCCGCTATCGATACGATGCTGGAACGCCAGGTTGACGGCATTATCCTTGCCACGATGATCCGCAGGGAATTGAAACTGCCAGAAAAGATTCGTTCGGTACCCTTTGTGACGATGAATGGTTACTGTAAGGATTCAGATGTAACCGCCATCACCACGGACGAAATCCATGGTGGGAAAACGGCCACCAAAATGCTCCTGGAAGCCGGGCACAGGCGAATTGGGTTCATCAATGGTGAGATGTGGATGGATGCTGCCCGGGAACGCCTTCTGGGGTACCAGAAGGCCCTGGCATCGGCCGGAATCGACTACGACAATAATATCGTCAGGACCGGGAACTGGCGCCCAGACTCCGGTTATGAATTCGCTAAAGAATTATTGAGGCTCCCTGACTCACCCACCGCTTTCTTCTGCGGGAACGATCTGATTGCACTGGGCGTTTATGAAGCCATCCGCGAAATGGGATTAAGCATCCCGGATGATATTTCCATCGTTGGGTATGACGATCAGGAGATCGCCAGTTATATCCAGCCCCCGTTATCTACGATCCGCTTACCTTATTACCGAATGGGAAACCAGGCTGTGCTGCAGCTGATCAAGATGATCAGCAATCCGGCGATAGCGAAACCATTCCAGAAAAAATTACTCGGTAGGGTTGTTCAACGAGATAGTATCGCAACTATCCGGCGAACTTGATAACTCCTTACAGGTAAAAATTCCATATCTCTCCCTTTTCGACGGAAGAGGGAGGCAGTTTAAGGCATGCCAATTCGAAGGTGTATTCAACGCGTGTATTTGGAGGCGCCATGGGTGATCTTTTAGACGATAAACAAGATCAATCCTTACAATCGGGCGATCAAGAAGGAAACGGTGTCGCAATGGTGAAAAACACCCTGGCTGTTTGGGGCAGATCGTTCCTCCGAGCCAGCGAATCCGGGGTCTTCCTGGCGATGGCGGTTTTTTTCATTGTCATGGCGATTATTTCTCCGGCATTCCGGACGCCCTATAACATCTCTGTAATCCTGAAGCAAATTTCTGTAGCCTCCATACTTGGAATGGGTCAGACGCTGGTGATCATCTCCGGAGCTTTCGATCTCTCCCAGGGCTCGATCGCCGGGTTGGGATCGATGGTGGCAGCCATTGCCGCCAAACATTGGGGGGTCGATCCGATCCTGGCAATCTGTTTGGGGTTGTTAGTCGGGGTTTTGTGTGGTTACCTGAACGGTGTTTTGGCAGCCAGGTTGAGGTTGCATCCCTTTGTGATGACCCTGGCAACAGCGACAGCATTTATGGGGATGTCTTTTTTCGTCAGCCGCGGGGACCCGGTCACAGGTCTGCAGGAAAAATTCTTGTGGCTGGGTAAGGGGAACCTGGGGTTCCTGCCGGCCCCGGTATTGGTCATGGTGATTGTAACGGTTGTTATGCAGGTTATTCTCACCAAGACCCTTTTTGGGCGTAGGGTGCTGATGATCGGCGGGAACATTGATGTCGCTTACGCCCACGGCCTGAATATCAACCGAATCCGGATCATCATCTACACCATCAGTGGTTTCCTGGCCGCGCTCGGTGGGATTGTTGCCGTTGGACGAACTGGAGCAAGCATCCCTTCTATCGGCCAGGATCTGCTTTTTCCAGTGGTCACCGCTACGATCATCGGCGGCACTCTGTTATCTGGTGGGGTTGGATCCATGTTCGGCACCTTGATCGGTGCATCCATCATGGGAATCGTACGGAATTCTCTCGCAATTCTTCAAGTCAATATCTTCCTGCAGGATGTTGTCCAGGGATTATTGGTCGTTGCTGCTTTGATCATCGATCAGTTCCGCCGCGGCCAACTGACCTGGAAAAAAATAACGGGAAGAGAACGTTGAAAGAGCAAGGAGGTGCGGTATTCAGTGAATTATGCCAATCCATATATGACAAAATCAATAATTTGTTAGGAATAGGAGAAATCAAACCATGAAGAAAAAACTAGTCGTTGTGGCAGTAGTTATCGCGATCTTTTCCCTCCTTAGTGCCTGTGGGCAGAACGGAAATGGTGTCTCGCAAGAAGATACCTGTGAAAAAGACCGCTACGTAATTGCTATGCCCGTGGTGCACCCCTACCTTACCATCATGAACCAGGGTGCTGAGCAGGCTGCGAGCGATCTTGGCGTGGAATTGATCTGGCTTTCTGCGGCGGATTTCAACGTAAACAAGCAGGTCGAATTGGCCGAATCGTCACTCTCAATGCCTTGTGTCAAGGGTTTGTCGGTTCTGGCTGCCGATCCCGGTGCTGTAGAGACTGTATTACAGACGGCCAATGAAATGGACATCATGGCGCACCAGATGAGCGCTTGCGGTACTGATGAGGCGGAATGGGAGCGGCGCGCTGAAGAGAATATCTCGGCGATGTGTTATTCAACGGATTTCAAAGCAGCTGGAGGATTGATTGCCGAAAAAGTAGCCACTATGCTGGGTGGTCAGGGCAAGGTGGTGATCTCCACACAACAGCCGGATGCCGGACAGAAAGAACGTGAGCTGGCTTTCACCGACTATATGGCAGAAAACTATCCAGATATTGAGATCATCGGCGTCTTGAATGACTGTGACAGCCCAACCGGGACGGTCGAATGTGCCGAGAATGCTATCTCGACATACCCGGAGATGGACGCCTACATCGCTACAGGCCAATATCAGGCTGTTGGACCAGTTTCCGTCTTCCCGGCGGCCGGCAGAGACGATATTATCGTGACTGCTTATGACGATTCACCCGAGGTGCTCGAAGGGATCCGTAAAGGTGTGATCACATTCTCTGTGGCACAACAACCTTTCGGCCAGGGCTACATGATGGTGTATCTCAACTACCTGATGCGTCAGGGTAAGGAACCCACCCAGCGGTTCATCGATACCGGGGTGACGTTCATCGACCAGGACAACGTCGATACCTACATGGACACCATGAAATCCAACTGGACTGAGCTTAAAGAACAGATCGATACTGAGTTATTCAAGTAAACTGCGAAGGGAGGAGATAGGATTTTCTCTATCTCCTCCCCACCAGGAGCGACCGACAGATGAGCGATCAATATATTGTGGAGATGAAAGGGATCTCCAAAAGGTTTGGTACCATCCAGGCATTGCAGAATGTGGACCTGGAACTGAAAGCGGGAGAGGTATTGGGATTGATCGGCGATAATGCTGCTGGTAAATCTACGTTGATGAAGATCTTGTATGGCGCAATCATGCCGGACAGTGGGGCAATTCAAATTGAGGGCGCGGCTGTCAACTTCAAAACTCCTGCTAACGCTCAAGACGCTGGAATTGCCATGGTCTACCAGGATCTGGCACTGTTTCCAAACCTGGATGTCGCCGCCAATGTGTTTACCGGGCGTGAATACACGCGAAATTTCCTGGGGATTAAGTTCCTGGATAAAGGACGCATGCACCGGGAGACCGACGAGCTGATCCGGCGTCTGCAGGTGAATATCCAGTCCTCCCGACTGCAGGTCGCCCGGATGTCGGGTGGCCAGCGGCAGATGGTTGCTGTCTCGCGCGCCATTGGATTCGATGCAAAGATTCTAATCATGGATGAGCCGTCTGCTGCCCTCGGGGTTCAGGAAGCAGGCAGGCTGCTCGAATTGATCGCCCACCTGCGCGACCAGGGATTAGGGATCATTTTGATCACTCATCGCCTGACAGATATCCTTGCGGTTGGCGACCGGGTTATGGTTCTAAAAAGCGGACACCGTCAGGGAGTCCTGGATGTCAAAAAATCTACGTTGGATGATTTCGAAAGTATGATTATCAAAGGCCAGCCGGTTCACCCACAGGCGGCGATCGACTATGCGTGACCTCAACCAAAGGCCTGTTCGCCAAAGAAGGTTTTTATCTTGGAGAATACACATACCGCAGTTGACACCACGAACACCCCATATATCCAGTTGCGGCCTGTACCGGTGGATGCCGCTCACTTTGCTGACAGGTTTTGTTTATTTGGGAATCGCTTTGGTGTAGGGACAGACCTGGGAGACTGCCTTTAGCGAACGCGCTGGGTCTCTCTTGTGGATGGTAATTACATCGGCATCTCCCAGAAAGCTTGCGTTTTTGAGTATTCTCTGCCTGGTCAATACCAGCAGCTGGATATAACAAACCGGTTAGCGAATTCCGGCTGTGCCATCCAAAACCTGGCTCCAGGCATTAGCAGAATGACGATTGCCCATTGTGAGCATTGGCTGGCAAATAAATGATATAGTTTAATATACCCGTTCCAGCCTGGCGGAAGGAGTTGCAATGAAAAATTTTTCGCCGAGTCCAATCAGCCCACGCTCCTGGATTGTCATGGCAGCCTTAGCTCTCACCGGGCAAATCGCCTGGGCTGTAGAAAATTCCTGGTTCAATACTTTCGTCTTTGATACTATCACCCCTGACCCGCGACCGGTCGCCTGGATGGTGGCTGCCAGTGCGATCACTGCCACGCTGACCACCCTGCTCATGGGAACGCTCAGCGACCGCACCCGGACTCGCTGGGGAAAAAGGCGCCCGTATATTCTGATCGGCTACGTGCTCTGGGGACTGGCAACGATCCTGTTCCCGATGGTAGCCTATATCAAAGTAGCCAGTATGGCAGTCCTCCTGGTGGTCGTTGCCGATTCTGTGATGACCTTCTTCGGTTCCACAGCCAACGATGCGGCTTTCAATGCCTGGACTGCTGATATCGCCACCTCGGAGAACCGCGGCCGGGTGGAAGGCGTGCTCAACCTGAGCCTGTTTATCGCTCAGATTATCTCTATGGTCGCGGCCGGGATCCTGATCGATTCGTTCGGCTACTTCATCTTTTTCTACAGCCTCGGAGGGATCGTGATGGTAGTCGGGCTGATCGCTGGCAGCCTGCTGGACGATGCCCCATCTGTTGAACCTGAATATATAGTTCCCCGCCCGCCATTCTGGCAGGAATTCACGGAACTCTTCCGGATTGATGTGCTCCGGGAAAACCGGGTCCTGTTCACCCTGCTGTTATTCATCATGATCAGCAGCATCGGGATGCAGGTATCGCTACCCTACCTGATCGTCTATCTTGAAAATTTTGTCGGTGTTACCAAGACGGAATTCAGCATTATTGGCGGCGCAGTCATGCTTGGCAGTGCGGTATTCGCCATCCCCTTTGGCATCCTGGCGGACCGCTGGAACAAACGGTTGATGATCGCCATCGCCATCACCATCAGCAGCCTGGGTGGGATCTTGCTCTCGTTTATGAGAACCCTTCCGCTGCTTGCACTGACCGGTTTGGTCTGGCAGGCATTGTATACTGCAGCTGGAATCGCCTCAGTGGCCTGGTTGAAAGATCTCCTCCCGGAGCAGAACCGGGGCAAGTTCCTCGGCATCCGGATGATCTTCTGGATCGCCATTCCGATGGTCATTGGTCCCTGGATTGGCTCGACCTTGATCCAGGACTTCGGGATACCCACAATTCTTAATGGGGAGGCGGGTTTCATACCCGTGCCGATCATCTTCCAGGTAGGTTCATTGATCGCTCTGCTTTCGCTGATTCCACTCGGTTTTACACGCTGGCAGAAAAACGCATGAGCAAGGCAAAGATCCTCTCAGGTTACTGGTATGACCGCCAGATTGTCAATGCGGAGGGTGCTATCGTCCACCAGTGGGAACAGCTCGAAGCCTCTGGCAGTATTGAGAATTTCCGCATTGCCGCTGGCGAAGCGGATGGCTTTCGCGAAGGCTGGTTCTTTGCCGATTCAGATGCCTTCAAATGGCTGGATGCCGCTTCCAGGGTCTACACCGCTCATCCGGATCCGAGGCTGGCAGCCCTGATGGATGATTTCATCGCCCTGGTTGGCCGCGCCCAACAGCCCGACGGCTATATCTTTACCTATAACCAGATCCATTTCCCCGATTCCCGCTGGACCAACCTGCAGATCGAGCACGAACTGTACAGCCATGGGCATCTGATCGAGGCTGGTGTTTCACACTATCAAGCTACCGGGCGTCATGACCTGCTCGAGATTGCCCGCAAGGCAGCCGACCGGATCGTGACGGATTTCAAGGGGAAAGGGCCAGAGCATACGCCCGGACACCAGGAGATCGAAGTTGCACTGCTGCAGTTTTACCAGGCAACCGGGCAGACAGATTACCTGGAAATCGCCCGGCAGTTCATTGAGCAGCGCGGCAGAGATCGCTTGTTTGGGTTATCCATCTTCCAGCAGAACTCCGTTGTGGGACAAAGGGAGAAAGAAGTCAAGCAGCGGCGGCAGGCATACATGGCCTCCCATCCCGAATTCACTCCGTACCTTGTGCCCGCCGGGAACACAGCCAAAAAGCCGTGGAATATCGCCATTCGCTGGATGCTGAACGCCCTGAGCGGGAAATACTTCCAGCAGCACGCCCCGGTCCGGGAGCAGTCCGTTCCGGTTGGGCATGCAGTTCGCTTTGCCTACCTGGAAACAGCCATTGCCATGTTAGCCCGGGAGACCGGGGATCATTCTTATCTTCCAACACTGGAGAAGTGCTGGGATCATATGGTCGCCCGCAGGATGTACGTCACTGGCGGGATCGGTTCACTGCCTGCCCTGGAAGGTTTTGGTAGAGATTATGAACTGGATCCCGAGATCGCCTATGCTGAAACCTGCGCCGCCCTGGCGTGCATATTCTGGAACTGGGAGATGGCACAGTTAACCGGGAAAGCTCAATACAGCGATTTGTTCGAGTGGCAGCTGTATAATGCCGCCGGTGTCGGTATGGGGGCCGATGGCACCCGATATTTCTACAACAATCCGCTTGCCTGCCGGGGAGGAGTGACCCGCCGGGCCTGGTATGAGGTTCCCTGCTGTCCATCCAACCTTTCCCGAACCTGGGCGGATCTGGGTTCTTACATCTATTCGCATGATAAGGACAATATTTGGGTGCACCAGTATATCAACAGTGCGGCTGAATTTGAGGATTGCGGTGGCGTGAAAATCACCCTGGAAACCGGATTACCCTGGCATGGCCCCGTACGGATTGAAGTGAGCTCACCGGAGAAGCAGGAGTTCAGCCTGCATGTACGAATCCCGTCCTGGGCGTCGAATATGACGGTGCAGGTGAATGGCGCAGCCCTGGATCCGCCAACTGCGGAGGGTGGCTCCGGCAAAACGGGTTCCGGGTACGATCCGAGAACAAGCCGCTTCTGGCCGATCAAGCGTACCTGGTCGCCCGGCGATGTGATCGAAATCGAATGGGGTATGGATATCCTGCTGCGTCATGCCCACCCGAAGGTCAGGGGGCACAAGAGCAAAGCCGCCATCTCGCGCGGCCCGATCGTCTACTGCCTGGAAAGCGTCGATAACCCGGGTATGGATATCTTCACCGTTCAGATTGACCCTGATTCTCTTCGAGAACGCTACGCTCCTGATTTATTGGGTGGTGCGACTTTGATTGAAGCGGAATCGACAGAAGGAAGCCCTCTGACTCTGATACCATACCATCTGTGGGGCAACCGGGGAGCGTCGCAGATGACGGTCTGGGTGAATATATAGTTATCCGGCGAACAGGTGTATACCGTTGGGCGAAAATATCGATAATCAAAAAAGTTGTTGAGGCGTCCGGGGATCACGGAGGAAGAATATCATGAAAGCAGTCATCATCGGATCAGGAATCGCAGGGTTGACAGCAGGTGCCGCGCTCAGTAAAGCAGGTGTTGATGTCACTATTTTCGAGCAGGACCACCGCCCGGGCGGGGTGACCAGGACGATCGAAAAAGACGGCTATCAGTGGGATCTGGGTCAGTTAATGCTGGAAGGTTTCGGCAAAGATGAACCCATCGGCCAGATCCTGGTCGAACTGGGTATCCACGATCTGGTCCCATCCGAGATCGACCAGCGCGGCTATGTTTTCCCGGATTATGAAATCCGCACGCCGGATACCTACGGCGGACCACAATGGCGGATGGATTTCCTCAAGAAGCAGTTCCCCGAAGAAGCCGACGGCTTGGATAAATATTGGAAAGACTACCTGCGTTTCACCAGGCTGATGACTTTTGGGCGCAAAGCTGATAAGGCATCCGGGTTTGCCAAAACCATCCTCATGGCCCGGCTATACTGGACCCTGCTGCCCCTCCTGCCCAAAGCCAAATGGAGCGCGGATCAGTTGATGAGCCATTATTTCAAATCTGACAAACTCAAAATGGTCTTCACCTCCATTCTGGCCGATTTTTTCACCCCGCCTTCCGACTTCCTGGGGCTGGGAATTTTCGCCCTCAATTCCGAGCTTTCATTTGATAAGCGCATCCCGAAATCGCTCGGACCCAATACCGACCAGCTTTACCTGTACAGCATGCTGGGCGGGATCAAGAAACTGACCCGCCCGATGATCAACCTGATTGAGAGCCACGGGGGAAAGATCCTGGTGGAAAACCCGGTTGAACAGATCGTGATCGAAAACAGCAGGGTGACTGGCGTGAAGGTCAATGGCGAGTTCCATCCCGCAGATGTGGTACTAGCCTCAGGAGATGCCAAACAAATATTCTTTAAGTTGATCGGCAAAGAGATCCTGACCGAAGAATACGCCCAGCTGGTTGAAAACCAACCCCTGATGGATTCGGTCTTCATGGTGCATTTGGGGATCGATTTGGATCCATCACCCTATGTGCACGGACCGGTCACCTATTACTACGGTACCTACGATCTCGAAAAAGGCATCAAAGACGCTAAAAGCGGAGATTACCACGAAGGGCGGGATGGTTTCGTTGTGCATGTGCCCACCATGCATTCCCCGGAGATGGCCCCCGAGGGCCGGCACTCACTGACCATTTACACGATCTGCCCCGACACGCTGAACGAGGGTCCCTGGGACGACCGGCGGGAGGAATTTGCCGACAAGTTGGTGGCATACGCTGAAAAATACATCCCCGGTCTGAGCGAGCACACCCTGACCCGGGAGATCCTCACCCCGGCGGATTTCAGGCAATTAACGAACGCCGAACACCATGCCTTTGGCGGATTGGCGCCCGTGATGAACAGGCCCAATATCAAGCACGAGACCCCGATCGAAGGCTTCTGGTTTATCGGTCAGCAGAGCGAAAGCGGTGGCGGGGTTTTTAATGTGCTGCCCTCTTCTTATAAAGTGGCACGGAGGATCATTGAGGGTTGAGGATCATCACAATGTTCCTATGAATGTGGGTTATTTCTCAAATGGTCTATATAAAAAGACCGGTCTTATTGAGCATTGCCGGCACCCCCTATGTTCGCTTTGTAAGAACGAAGTGCGTCGCTGCGGCAGTGGCGACGTGCTCGGTGCAGTGATAGCCCTGTTCGAGAGTATTGAGGTTGGCGAACAGGTGTTCGCCGGAGCCTAAGAGAATCGGGCTGATGGCGAGATGCATTTCGTCGATGAGTCCGGCTTTGAGATACTGGCGGATGGTGGCGACACCGCCGCCAATCCGGATATCCTGCCCGTTTGCCGCCTCACGGGCACGCTCTAGCGCTGCGTGGATGCCATCGGTAACAAAGTGGAAGGTGGTGCCGCCTTCCATATCAATTGGCTCGCGGGGGTGATGGGTCAGCACAAAAACCGGCGAATGATAAGGGGGCGAATCACCCCACCATCCCTTCCAACTGTCATCCGGCCAGGAGCCTCGGATCGGACCGAACATGTTGCGTCCAAGGATCCAGGCACCAATGTTGTCAAAGCCGCGGGCCGTAAACTCGTCATTCACTCCCGTGGTGCCGCCTTCGTTGCCGTACATCTGTCGAAACGTCCTTGTCGCAACCATCCAATCGTGGAGGGATTCAGCGCCAACACCGAGCGGGTTTTCAAGACCCTGGTCCGGTCCAGCGCCATAACCATCGATGGATATCGAGAAAGAGTTGACAAGAAGCTTAGACATGGGTTTCTCCTTTGAGGTTAGCTATATCTGAATCAACTTCAGACAAATTGTTATTGAACTGGTGCCCGCAGCCATCGGATTCACAAATAGCTGCCTGTGGAATTCTTTTCTTATCCGCTTCCTTCATGCGCTCTCTGCAATGCCGAAAGATCAAACTTCTTCATCTTGAGAAACGCCTCGGTTACNNAACTTCTTCATCTTGAGAAACGCCTCGGTCACGCGGGCTATCTGCTCCGGTGTTCCCCGGCTCATCATTTCGTCCATTGTCGTGGGCACGATTTGCCACGACACGCCATACTTGTCTTTCAGCCAGCCGCACTGCTCGGCTTCCGGCACGGCGGAGAGTTTCTCCCAATAGTCATCGATCTCCGTCTGTGTGTCACAGTAGACCATGAGGGAGATGGCTTCGTTGAAATTGTAAGGGTGTTCCCGGGCGCTATCCATGGCCGTGAACCACTGGTTTTCCAGCATAAAGTCGGCAAACATGATGGTTCCTTCTTGGTCGGGTTTCATGCCTTTGGGGTAGCGTGTAATGAATCCCGGTTTTGAGTCTTTGAACACCGATAAATAGAAATTCATCGCATCTTCAGCCTTCCCGCAAACGCTGCCGACGAACATAAGCGACGGCATGATCGGCGGACGTGGGTCACCTTCGGGATCAGTAAGAATCAATTGCCACGATAAGCCATATTTATCCTTGATCCAGCCATACCGCTCGCTGAAAGGGTACTTGTCAAGGGGCATCAGTACCGTGCCGCCTTCTGACAACTTCTCCCAAACCTCATCTAATTTTTCTCTTGCATCCTTTTCTCGCGATGGTGACGGATCGAACAGTAGCGGGTCGAAATTCACGATTAGGGATATTGATGGATTGAACTCAAATAGCGGCCCCGCGCTGATGGACATAAACTTATACCCCCACAGCTCAAACGAGACGGTATCGACATCACCCGAGGGCGTGTCATGAAGTGTCGTTATATCCATCACTTTTGAATTTGGAAAAACGGAGCAGTAAAACTCCGCCGCTTCTTTGGCTTCTTTGTCAAACCAAAAATGTGGAACTATTTTTTGTACATGCGTATTCATGATGTTTTCACCTCTATCATTTACCGGATTATATGGATATCTCCCGACCGTCAGGAACCATACCGGGCGGGCTTTCCAGCACCCTGGGGACATACTCCAGATGCTGAAGTCTGCCATCGAACGTCTGGCTGGCAACCATGTTGAGGACGACGTCTGGATAACCGTCGTAGATGCGTGCGTATCCGGTGCCTAGTGTAATTGGAAATATCTTGAGCCAGAACTCATCCACCGGGGGATTGCATAACTCCATCTACCGCGAGTATTGATACGATGATTATTATTCTCATATGCTTTACCTCCACTAATAATTTGTTCTTAAAAAGGTAACCCGGTCATGGAATATGCAATTGTTGTATGCTGGCGGCTTTTCTTTTATAAACTGCCCCTTTTTTCCACGAAGACAAGTCATTTTTGGGTTGGCTCGTAGTAAAGTGTTATTGCGCCAGAGCTCAAGGTTTTTGTCTTTATGAGTTTTAGAAACGTCCTGTCGGTTATGTTCTTAAATAATGGCAAACCTCTTCCTACGATCACCGGGTGAACGCAAAGTTGGTATTCGTCGATTAAATCAAGTTTCATTAAGGTTAAAATTAAACTCGGACTGCCGACTAATATGTCTTTACCCGATTGCTGTTTGAGTTCTAGAACTACTTCTTCAACACCCCCCTTTGCCAACTTTACATTTTCCCAATTAACTTTGTTCAGCGTGTGGGAAAAAACAATTTTCGGAATGTCCTGTATGATCACAGCAAATTCATCCATTGGTTTATTACCGGTAGGATTTTCTACTACTGTTGGCCAGTAACTTTCCATAAGCTGGTATGTTATCCTTCCATATATTATGACCCCAGCGTTACTTAACAGTTCATTGTAATGCTGATGTAATTCATCATCTGCAATCCCTTCCGTATGGTCGCAAAACCCGTCAAGCGTCATATTTATTGCTGCAATTATTTTTCTCATTATTTATCCTCTTTATTTGGCAACAGTTCTGGTACAGTAATTCATGTTTTACAGTACACTGGGTGTGCAAAACGGCGCATTGCACATCCAACGGCTTATTCTCCCACATTATAGAACGCTTGTTCTGGACAGTCAAGATGGGAATTGTCCGAATATATGGTTCTCGATGAGTTTTAGACGGTGCAGTTTGGTCCTTACGCCAGTGAGGAATCAGCTCTGGGATACGTTCATCCCCCTGGCCGGATCAAAATCCCCTTAACAGTTCTTGTGCTCCCTGCCAGTCCAGGACATCGAGAGATTCCCGGAGCAGAACATCCTGGCGCAGGGTGACAAACTGGTGGTAGAGCAAGCTGTATCTATACCTGACATCACCTTCAGCCTTCTAACACCCGGACACATCATCAAGTGGAAGTTGAAACACCTGCTAAACCTGCAAGTTATCCACACGTCTATGCGAAATTACATAAGTTTTGTAGGTTTGCCGACTGACCACCCAAGCAGCCTTGCTTGAGCTCTACAGCATACCGTTCCACAATTACGTCCCTATAATGAGAATAACTGGCTCCAACCATCCCCCCACTTTCAATATTCACGGTGCCACACACCACAGCGTTTTGTTAATCGGGCACTTCATCGCCAGGCGCTGTCGGTTACTCGTTATTATTTGGAGATCAATTTTCTGCGATCGCATCCAGCCTGTGATGTTTTGGCAACTTCGCTAGCCGATCACCTATACGCAATCCGGTTGTGTGTTTGTTTTCCTCCAGCAAGTCTATTCTCCGCCGACATGGCAGGCAATCCACATCTGGAGCATGCAGAACGTTTGTTCTTGTCCGATGCTTTTCCACATCAGCCGCCAGATACAGATTGTCTTCTCTGGGCTTCCACCTCCCTTCTGCAAAAAGTGCTTTACAGACCCATGATCAAGACACGCGTCGCTGTTTCAGAGCGCCAGTTAATGTACATCACAAAGATTGACCTGCTTCTGATGAACCCAAAAGTCTCTTCCGTTCACTTAATCAGTTTTCATTCCCCTTTAGATCAGAGCAGATCTTCCACGTACTTTTACCGCCAAGTTATTGACTTTTATCAATCCCATGGAAACGCGTTTCCGATAATGCCTCCGCCGCAGGTGTCCAGGGCACCTATAAACAAGGTCCTGATTTCTAATTGCCAATGACAGATCAGGTAAACTTCCCTTTATCTAATCACAACAAAGCTTTCTTCCCCCTATGTTCCAAGTTCTAAAAATCAAATTTGGTTTCCCACAGCTCTTCCCGGATACACCGATGTGTTGGTGTTCATTGATACGCCAGTACCACCTTTTTTACCCCACCTATCGCAGCCGGGAATCAATTGATTGACGCACCCGTTTTGATCAGCCATGCCTCATCGGTTCGTTCGATGATGGGCGTTGCAATTCATAGAAAAATGGCCGGTGGCTAGCGGATCAGCGGACCGACTGTACTCAACATCTGACCGCCTGCAGCGGCGGTTAGCCAGCCGCCCTAGTATCAAAAGAAAGTTATCTAAGGAATGCCAAACCAAATCCGATGGTATTCGCTGTGCCATGGGCGATGATTGTGAACCAAAGATTTCGCCCTGTTAATATGTATACAAGAGAATAAATGACTCCAATTATGAATGTAAGAACAAAGAACGGCATGCCAATCAAGCCATGGAAGAAGCTAAAAAGTGTGCTGCTGACAACAATACTGGTTAGTAAGCCGAGTGTTCCCCCTCCGACTAGATCGGTTATCCGATTCAACAAGTAACCACGAAATACAGCTTCTTCTCCTAAGCCTGCTAACAACCATTGACCAAGTAGAACCAACACAAACAAAGGTACGCTGACAGTCAATAAAGAAAAATCCCTTGGATCGATACTGGTTATTCCAAAATAGCGATCCAATAGTGGACGTATTAATGTAAGACCAATAATTTGGATCAAAGATCCAAGGCATATGCCAAATAGTATAGTCCGAATGAGATGATTAGGCATTCTTAATCCCAATTTCTGCCAACTCATAGCCCGTAATCGCAGAGAGGCCCAGCAAAAGAGAAAAAACGGAATAATGGATCTGGGTATTTCAATGATTACCCAGGCAAGGTTTATGATGATAAATATGAGCAGTTCTATTGCAATTAGAGATTTTTTGGTTCTCAGACTTGGAATTAATAAGTTCTGATTTATTTTCATTTCTGTCCCTAATAATAGAAGTTGGCTGGCTAACGGCCCCGAGCTGAGGCGCCTGAACGCTCCCCAACTCTTACCCTCCAAGATAGCAAATCGCGGCGCATCCCAGGTCGCCTCCAGCGGGTGGTTAGGCAGAGCCTTCACCAATTTCCTTTTGAAATCCTGCGATCCCCAGGAGAACGCACATTATAGATAGGATCAAGCTGGGCCAATGTCCATTTATAAAGATTACCGTTCCTTCTCCAAAGCCGAACCATTCTTCACTTGCTATGAAAGCAAACGCGGCTAACAAGACTAAAAGCAGCCACTCAAATGCCCCCTTAAAGCTTTGCTGAAGGCGCTGACGGTCTCGTTCTTCATAGCTGGCCTTCAATCCTATCAGGCCGCCCAGAGCTGCGCATGACAGGACAATAGATAATAGATCAAAGTCTGGTAAGAATAGGAGTGCGATGCCGATTACTCCAACAGCAACAGTGAAGATGATCATGAAATCGCAAGTCGCTCTCGGCTTTCTGGTGTTCATAATTTCATGCTCCATCCCATGGCTCCGCTTAACCCTTGTAAAAACGGGCGTTTTGTCCTCTTTTAAAATTCCTATAGGTGGAAAGAGTTCCTCATTTTATCCAAAACGGGATTTTAAACGAACGAAAACTTCATCATTAAGGTCTCCAGGGGAACATATTAAGGACATTTGTCCTCTTAAAAACCTCTCATAAAACACATCCGAAACCAATTTGAGTATAGCATAAAGTATTAAGCAAAAAATTGAATACCAACAGCTGTTTAGAAAAATTCTAGCGGAGTAATTGCCACACTACCGGGAGGAATTGACAAGTAAAGAAGACAACTTGGCTCAGTATGCGTAAAGTAATGGAGTTGCTGGAAAAGATCGGACGCATATCGAACCTGAAAGTAATTATTAGTGGCGCTCCAGTATCCCAGAAGTACACCGATGATATTCGGGCGGATGCCTACGCTTCCAATGCTCCCCAGGGCGTGGAGATCGTTAAAGGTTGGCTTCCTGGATAAATAGTGCGTTTCATCGACCAATTTAATTCCCTTTATAGCTGATGGGTGTTGAACAAAGAAAGGCTATGCGCATGAATATCGTTCGTTTGCATTCGGTTCCCCGGTCCAGCCACAGCTGGCATGCCAATTACCACAGCCAATTCCCAATAGAACGCTTGTTCTATTTTGATTCGCCCTACTTATCATTAGTGCTTGCATCTCCCACCTGGGCTTCCCATCCAGTTCACAAAAGGCCAATGGTCAGATTGCGAATCGATGTATGAGTCCCTGATATGCTGCATATTGCAACACTCAGCACGGAATCCTTCTATCTCCAGACAAAACAAAAATCAGATGCTTACTTGATCGTCTAATTCAACTTATCTCAGCGTGTGTTCGAAGGCAATCAAATCAACGGGTGACGATTCGTTCAAGGCGGTTGGTTCTATCAGGGCGGACCACGATGGTAATCTCCACCGATTCAACCTGATTAAAAAACATGTTTTTGCTTTGAGACTCTCGGCGAATGACCCGAATCTAGTGTCGAATACTTTTTAATATTTTCAATAATATCAATGCGAAAATTTCAATTGGAAGAAACCGCTACTCGATTGCTCCTTAAGAATTCTGTCGGAAACGCGTTTCCGACAGAGGTACTGTACATACGCTACTAAACACCTTTGTAGAAAGCCGGGTTCATTGAATGACAAATACCAGCCAGGCAAAGGTTCATTTTCCTACAGTTAAAAGGGAAACTTTCCCCACCTTTTGATTCCAGGGTTTGAGAAACAAGATCTGTTTTCTGGAGCCTGCCCGTGACCCCAATATAGTGGTGTTCTTTAACCAGCGTGATCTGTGATTTTCATCTCACCAGATGCACCTGGGTCTTCAACAGATTTTCGCAATCATTTCGTCAGTCAGATCCATGCAAATCACACCATGACAGGATGGCCAACTTCCGTAGAAACGATTGATTGTCTAAAGTTCCTCAGATGGTCTATGTGCCGAAGATGATCATCACCTCACGATTTCGGCTGGCTGTGCTGGTGTCTTCGGAAACGCGTTTCCGAAGAACCGGTGGACACAGAGGGATCGCAAAGACTGTGATTGGAGCTGCTGTAATAACCCGTAACATAAACTCCTTTATACAGAAGCTGCAGCCCGGCTGCAGGACATATTGTGTCCATGATGACATCCGTTCATCACAATCCATGATGGACTGGTATCATCCAGATCGGATTCGCATTTCATACAGCTTGCTGCTTGTGTTTCAGAGCAACAAACGATTTCGTTTCCCCTCCCCACTTACCTGCGCGATTGACCGTTGAAGATGCTGGTGATAGGCACATTTATCTCAATACTTTTCCAATTGAAGGTCGTTGGTATCGAAACATACTCCGGAACGGTTGGACAAATGGCTAATCAACATCAAAGGATCACTGTACAATCATTCGGAAACGCGTTTCCGACGAGAATCCTAGAGGGAAAATGATCCCTCTCACAGTACATCTCTACAAGTTCGACAATCCCCGTCAACGGCAACGCGATATAGCCACCAGGATACATACCCGTAGGCGACAACCAGGAACCCCCTTGGCGACATGCAGATCTCCTTCTAGATAATTTCAACAGTTATCCGTGGAAACCAGATCATCCCTCCTCGTATGTCCATTCCACAAACCAGATTTTCACTCTTTATTCAGTGGCACTTTTTAAATGGGAATTTGAGAAAATCTGTTCGGTACACAGCACAAACACAACTTCTAAATCGTTGATATAAAATCCGCCATGACAATATTCGCTATTCGGAAACGCGTTTCCGAATGCACAACAGGTGATCAAGGGGTAAACACTGAAGAGCCAAGTTCCCCGGGACCAAAAAATCCAGCGCTGCGTATTTTCGTCAGGAATCTTGGTTCTCCCAAATTTATGCCAGGAATCATAGCCCTTGCTTTCCAGACATGCTCGCCGGATGTTTACCACTTGCCATCACCTGGAGATACCGCTTATTTTTTCTCGTGCCCATCAAATCTCTCGCTGTGATTTTTTATTCCCCTTCAGTTTTTTGGCGCGTCGAAACAATGCCGAAAGCAGTATATTCATTTCACTCGTTTTGCCCGTAAAAAGATTCGCCAGATTTCCCAATCCATTATCCCGTCTTCGGAAATCAGAAGGGCGTGACCAAATCAAACTATCGATTCTAGTCCCAGGGCTTAATACATTTATACGAATTTAGTGAGTTCTCCATCGGAGACGAACTTGCTATATGCCTTGAGAAATCGACCACCAAGGCATCGTCGGAAACGCGTTTCCGAATATGTATGACGCCTTTCGTGTTGATCATCAGCAAATGTTGAAGTCGCTCTGAATTCCACGCATCAGTTGGTGGTATATATTCTTGAAATTAATCCTTGGGTAATGTATGTCTCCCTTTCTCTGTTGACGACCGAACAGATGTCGTTACCGCTTAGGCTTATCGGAAACGCGTTTCCGAATGGGGGCGCGCCCGCATCAATATGTGGCTGGATTGTTGAGTCGGTCCTCAGATCAGAATCGTCGTTGGCATACAAACACTATAGATACAACCTATCATACAATCTGCAACCACATCACAGACCTACATCTTTTCTCGCAGGTTGTCGGAAACGCGTTTCCGAATGAGGATGATCTACATTTACATTTCATTACATGTGTAAAATCGGTCGATATTTTTATACAATACTCCTGTATATAATTCTCAAAATTCGGCCCCCAGATACAGACTGCCATGTGATTTTAGCCTTTCTCCAAAACCAAATTCGTCTCCCTTCAAATTCGTCGGAAACGCGTTTCCGACAGTGGATTCCGAAGAATGATCACTCCATCTCAATAAGTTGATAGGTTGCCGCTGTGCTCATTTTTGAGAAAAAGCTGCTGTTCCAAATCTAGCTAAACGCACTAACAATCTAGTCCTGCACATCAACCGCAAATATCGATTGTCCAGGTCTGCCAGCAAATTCCTTCTGTGAGCAACCTTCAGCGGGGAAGTTGACGGGCAACGTTCAACAGACAATGCTGGTGTATCTTATTGTTTTTTTTATATATAAAACCTGGTAACTTAGTACCGAACTGGTATCTACGAGGACAACCTGGTTCGGAAACGCGTTTCCGAACCAGGTGCAGTGATCTGCTATGTTTTCGCTCAATTAATCGTTTCATCATGTGAAGATTGGAATTTCCGATAGCGTTGATCCATCTCTGACAAGTATTAGGCATGAAAATATTCTCTAACAGATTTGCTGTCCGGCCGGTTGGCGTCTTTGGCTAACTGATCTCATTTGATCCCAGAACGTTTAACCTCTATATCCCAACAACCGATCAGATTGAAATCCACCCTTCGGAAACGCGTTTCCGAAGGGTGGGGGGGGTGTCATATGTCAGCGACAAAACAACTTAAGAAAAATGCAAATTTTCCAATTAAGAACTTAGGGAATCCACTCGTCTTTAATTAGAACATTTGTTCTTATCCACTACTGTTGTCTGCTTCATTCCGGAAAGGGGGCTCAGGATATTGAGATACTGTCCCAAAAAATGACCGCCGAGATCAAATTGCGATCTCCGCGGTTGTATGGACTACAAGTCCAGAGAAAATTTCCTCGCTCAATCCTGCAGGCGCATCTCCAGCTGCCGCACCAGCTGCTGGAGGAACCCCAATGTCTCCTTCGAATTCTTATCCACGGCGATATCCGTCGCCAGCCTGCCGATCACGGCGTCACGGTCCGTGCTCTTTACCGCCACGACCGCGTTGCGGAAACGGCGCACGCCTCCCAGGGCAACGGTTGCTGGATCCCGCCTGCGGTCTCCTTTTTTTCGCTTGGAGTCCGTGGACTTTTTCTCTTCATGCAAAAACCAATCCGGGATCTCGTCCTCTTTGGCTCCCTTTTCCAGCACAGCTTCCCGCACCAGTTCTTTCCAGCGGAAAGCGGGCTGCCGCACGATCTCGAGCAGCTGGCGCGAGGCTAACTGGTAGAGATCAGCTGCATCCAGCAGGGGAGATGTCAACCGCAGAATAGATAATACCTGTCTCATCCTGCGGTCGGATATCCCGGTTATGGATGCCAGCTCATTCCATTCCTCAGCACTGACTTCAAATTCGAGCGCCTGGCGGAAAAATTTATAAAGGTCCTTGGGGCGATCGCTGGGTGGTTCTATCCCGCGCATGTCCAGCAGCAGGGCGGCAATACCGCGTGCCTGCGAAACGGCAGTCGGGTTTGCATGATGGATATTTTCCAGGAATTGGCGTCTGCGGGAGGTCCGGTCGTAACCAACCACATTGATCGTGGGGACTTCAGAGTCGCCTGAAACAACCGCCTGGAGGATGGCCGCCCAATAGCGGCGCTCACCTGTTTCAATCAGAAACTTGAACTCGTTATCATCGGTCATCGCCCAACGGCCGGTAACCGGGTTAACCTGACCGTCCGTATGAAAAGTGCTCCCCATATGAAGCAGTTCATCGATGCGCGCTTTATGAACCGGATCGCTTTCAGCATACTCCAGCCACTCTCTGGCTGCCTGAAAACAATCGATTTCTCCATCCCAAAAGCGTTCGCGGATACCCGGTGGCAGGAGTGGGTGGCGGGTCTGGAAAGGATCTGGAAAAGCCTGATCAACATGAATAGCCTCGACAACAGCCTCCCCGGAAACCAGTTCGTTTGCTTCCTGGTCCGCCAGTTTTTCCACAGGGGATACTGGCTGATAATTATCCTCGCTTTCAAACTCAGCAAATGGGTTCTGGGGATCTCTTCGTTTCACCATAATCAATACCTTTTCTCAAATAATCTGCCAGGATCAGCCCGCTGTGCGCCGTACAACTTCTTCAACCAGTGTGGCGAATTCTTGCGTCGGTGGAGAGCTGGATTCCAGCTGTCCTGACTCGCGGGTGCGCGGCGGGTAGGCGGTAAAAATATCTTTATGCGCGGCGTGGGCGACCTTGATATGCGATGATAGGTGGATAGGCGGCAGCATTTGGTCTCCAAATTGATTCCGCAGGACATCGATGAAATTCTGATTAATATTGAGGTTTCTCTGTACCATGGTGGGCAGGTAGCCAACAATCTGCAGTTGACGCTCGAACTCGACCTGCACCTGCCGGATATGCTTGATCAGGCGCTGCAGGCCAACAATATCGTAGTATTCAGTCTTTACAGGGATGAGCACATGCGTGGAAACCACCAGGGCGTTGGTGAGCATATATCCCATGCCGGGTGGTGTGTCGATGACAATGTAATCATATTCCCCGATCACCGGGCGTATAGCGCGCTCCAGCCGATTCTCCCTCCTGGGTAATGTCATGATTTCATCCCGGGCCAGGTTTTGCATGGCTTCCGGGTTGGAGGGGACAAACCCCAGGTTGGGGTGGTGATCGCTGGTGCGGATCAATCGCTGGATCGAGGGGGGTGGGGTCTGGCGCAGCAGGGCATACAGCGATTTCGCAGGGTGATCCTGGTGGCCGTTAAAACCAAGGCTCATGACGGCATTGGCTGAAGGATCCAGGTCGAGGAGCAGCACTTTTCCCGGAGATTGACGGCGAAAGCGGATGCGCAAAGCCAGCCCCGCTGCCAGGTTGACCGCCGTGGTGGTTTTTCCGGTTCCCCCTTTTTCGTTGGCTATGGTGATTATTATGCTCATACACCCAAATTCCCTTGTTCCTGGTACAGATTGAATGAGTTGATTTTTGTCTGGCGATGGTCTACCATGAGTCTACTGCCATACCGATATCAACAGCTTCCCATCCGTTTATTATAAATCGCTTTGGTCGTCACCACTACAGAACACGCGATCAAGCCGCTTTTTTGTGGCAACTCTTCCCCCCTAACAGATTCATGCTACTTGACAGAAAATCGACGAGGCAGGTTATCAGTTGATTATTATGGGGGTCTAACGAGAAGGGCTTAAGAGATATCATGTTCGGTTTAACGCCAGTACTCGCGGATGTCACTCTCTTTAAAGTCAGGATCATATACATTGGATGCGACTTTAATGGTCACATCAAGAATTTTTTGCCAAATCACTGTTTATCATGGCAAAACACGCAATCAATCTTAGCACAAATTTTCATAAAACACAACTCGGTTGTGTTACTTATCGCCTCTGCAGACTATATTTATGTCAATATGTCCTCCAATGGGTAAATTTACGGCAATTATGCTATAATTGGCCGCACTTAATACAAAACTTTCTCAGTGATACACAATTGGTCTAGTTGTTGCCTAGAATTTGCTTTTGTGCGATAATAGACCCACTGGAGAAAACGATGCTCACAGATAATACTGATTATATGGATGAATGGCGAACGGTACACCTTGAACGCCTTGGCCTGTTGGAGGATCCGTTCAAGATGTCAGCCGACCCCCGCTATCTCTATCTGGGTCCCGAGCACCTGACTGTGTATCGCCAGATCCAGGGCGTCATCGCTCGGCGTAGAGGGTTGTCTCTGATCGTAGGGGGAATCGGGATGGGGAAGAGTTCGCTGGCACGTCGTGTCTTCGACCTGCATTTCTCGGAAGATAAAATCGAAATTGCTTACGTGGACACCGCCTCGTATAAGACCTCGATGGAGGCGGCCCGGGGTATTTCGCGCGCCTTTGCCAGCCTGGATATCCCTGCCCAAAGAAGCTACGCCGTACAGAAAGAGACACTCAAGGATGCCATAGTCAACGCCTACGAACAGGGACGCAATGTGGTCCTGCTGCTGGACGACGCCCAGCGCCTCAGCCGTGATGCGTTGGAGGTCATCCATGAGCTCTACAATTTCGACTACGACCACAAGCTGGTTCAGGTGATCTTGTTTGGCCAGCACGAGCTGCTCTCGCTGTTTGAATCATACCCGGCGGTCAATTCGCGGGTGTTTGTGCGCATGACCCTGCCGCCCCTGACGATGAGCAGCGCCCTGCAGATGATCAATTTCCGCCTGCGGACGGCTGGACGCGATGAGCCGCTGATTGACGACGATGCTTTTGGATCAATGTTCAACGCCTCAGGCGGGATACCTCGAGAAATTGTTCGGCTGTGCGCATTGGCGACGGATGTTCTGATCGAAAAGGAAGAAGATTTCGTCACACGACAGATCATGGAGGAAGTGCTTAGCAAGTATGAATAAAGACAAAAAGGATCCCCACGGGGATCTGCCAGCCTGGCTGCGCCTTTATTTAGCCACACGGGCCGGACAGCCGAGTCAGCCTTCCACCAGCGCTCCCGTCGGTCGTCCAAAGCGGGCTGTTCCAATGAAACAGACTTCCCTGTGGCTTCCGACCGGGGATCGGGACTTGATTGGGAACTGGCAGGAGTATCTCAGCGAGCTGTCAGGCGGCTCTCTTTCCCTGGGGGATACAGTCGCTATCCTTGCCCGTATTTGTGCCGATCGCCTGGCGTCCATTGGCGGGGATGAACAGTTTGAAGACCTGACTGATTTCACCCTGAAGATGATTGGGGAAAACGGTGAGCAATATTAGACGTGTTTTAGGCGAAAGAAAACCCGTGCACCGCCTCCAATTTCAGTTGAGATTGGTATATTGTTGCCCGAAAAATGGAGTTCAATAACACATGCCGATATCATTTTCCGGGGCGACTTTTTCAACAAGATTGCAGCCTGATTTATTGGTACCATAAATAACAGTAATTATTGGTACCAGATAATAGGTGAGCTTTTGGTACTCAAAACCAAAGGTAAATGGAGGAGATAGGTATGTAAACTGAACAGGACCTGCAGATATAAAACAAAGCGCCCCGATGAGTGGGGCTCAAAGTAATTTTATTTAAAAGAACAACTCCCCGATGGTTTGGCGGCCGGGAGGGGAGCTGGTTGGGTGTCTTTGATTGTTGCCCTAATTCTACACGATTCCATAGGGAATGTCAATGACCGCGCGCCAGCAAACCGCCGAACCTGGGGGGCCATAGAAGGCAGCAATGGCACAGGCGGCACAGTTCAAGAGAATGCCAAGAAACCAATTTCATATCCAGCAGCGGCTCCTGCAAACCATTGATCCACGGGCAGCCAGGAAATGGCTTGACGATGGGTCTGGTCCGGGTGGTTTTGTCATGCCTGGATATCTCTTTTTACAAAGAGGCGCTCTCGTGATGACCCTGATTAAGGTCGCTGCCAGGCTACGCCAGCCTGCACCTGTCTATACTGGAAAAACGATGTCAGCATATGAAGCCTGAAAAAGCCTGGGAAGCCGCTGTCGGGCAACTGCAGATGGAAATGCCGAGAGCAGCTTTCGAAACATGGGTCAAAGACGCGCAACTGGTCTCCTACGATGCTGATGGTTTCACCATCGGTGTTTTCAACGCGTATGCCCGAGATTGGCTGGAGAATCGTCTGTCCAGCACGCTCTCCCGGCTTCTGACCGGCATCATGAATTCACCGGTGGATGTGAATTTCATCGTCTGGGATGGCGCCGATGGTCAGGATACTGCACCCGAGCCCGATGACGAAGCCGAGGATCTGCAGCTCAAGGTTCAGGTTGTCCACCAATCCCTGCGGGATGCCTTCACCGAACCCCACAAGGTGGTGGTAGTCCCCGGTTATTTCCGCCGCTGGGTGCCTTTCCTGGAACCCACACTGGCGTCGATTATCGTTGCCTTCCGCCAGGTAATGTACCTGAGCACCAGAAAAGAAGCCACCACCAACTGCCATTTTTCCACCTCTCCCCAGCAGGTGGCAAACTGGGCCGGGATCGATCGCACCACGCTGTGGCGCAATATGAAGGACCACCGCTTGCGCTGGTTCCTGAAGCGAGTTGATGAGAAGGATCACGTTTACGAATTCACAGCCACGATGCCGCTAACACCTGGCGATGAGACCCTGCTCTACGACTGGCTGGTCGAGGCCGGTGCCCGCAGCGACCCCATCCAGGCACTCCACGCAGCATTGGAAACGCCGGTAAAAAGCATCTGGCCCGATCCACCTCCTGCTCCGGTGCAAGAACATCTTGAGATGGAGCCGAAACCTCACAACGTCCAGGCTGTTGTCCTGGATGCCTGCGGGAACATCAAAGCCAGCGCCTTCGACGAGGTGTCTGAGCTTGCTGACCAGCTGGCCGTTTATTTGATGCCCCCACAGGACCTGATCGTCATCAGCCACTATTTCTTGAAGAACTGGGTGCAGGTACTGGGGAATGGACCAGCCTGGCTGATCACCCTGCTGCGGGATGAATGCTACATCGGCAAAGAGGAAGTCCGGAACACCGTCTGGGTCCAGGGAGGCAATGGGGAACTCTCCAGCATGCTGGGATTCAAAAAACGGGGTTCCATTACTGTCTCTGAATGGCTGCCGCCAATGCCGGATTCTCAATTTGCCCGCCCATCCCACGGTCCCCGGACGAAGGACCCAAAGAAGATCCGTGCTTATGAGGAGCGTGTACGCCGCCGAGAGGCAAAGCGCGAGCTGATCGGCCGCTTTCTGCAAAGGGTCGATCACCAGGACGGAAATGATGCCACCGCCTGGAAATTTAAGGTCAGCATCCTGGAGCCGCTGATCGATGAACACAAGCAGCAATATGATCTGATAACAGGAATTGTCAAAGATTACATCAAAAGGAACCACCTCCAATCTCTGAAAGACATTCTGTACGATTACGCGATTGCAACAAGTCATTACGCGGACGCGACAGGTGATAACGCGATTGCAACACTGTCTCCAAAAGACATTACGCGATTGCAACAGGTTATTACGCGTCTACAACAGGATGATAACGCCAATGCAACGACAGATTACGCGGTTGAAACGGAGCATCTACGCGTTCGCGACGCTTTAAACACTTTAAATCACTATAAAACTCCATTAACCAATCTCTTGAATCATGTAGAGAATCCAAACAATTTTGTCACCACTTCCGATGAAAAAAAGAAAAACGACAGGATCATCAACAAAAATACAATGAACAAATTGGTGGTGGTGGGTGAGGTCCCTGAAAAATGGCAACTGGAGTCATTACTTACCACCTCACAGCTGCATCCAGGAACCCGCAGAAAGATACAGGAACAACAGATTGAAGCCTGGATGCTGGTTTCTCACATGTTATATGCGCATAGCCGAACTGCTGGCAGCATACACAACCCTATGGCCATTGTGGGCAGTGCGATCACAAATCAACCTGAAAGCGGTTTTGGAGGTCCCTATGATCTCCTGGCACAGCTGCCTCCTAAAGAATTAGCAGGCTTGATTGAAAAAGCGCATCATTTCGCAGTTCAATATCCCAATGAGTACTATCATGACTGGACGTCGGGCAACCAAGCTTGGGATTTAGCGATGGGGCAAGCGGATCCGCAGAAATTGCTCTGGCTGGCTATTAGGCTTGGCATTGGGAAAGTGTGATTCTGTTGAGTCGCTGAGGTAATTTCAGGAGAAAGTGAGGATTAGAGTACTTGTGATCGAAGATCACCATTTGATGTTTAAGGCTGTGGCCCCGAAACCAGTTGGAGTCAACTGCCATCCGCGAAGTCTACAACCAGCGGCAGGAGTCGTCATCCTGATTTCATTGCGAAATAATAATTGCCAAAACCCAGATTGGAAAACAACACGCCTATAGAGTGTCAATTGGTATGATATAGGCTTGTGGGCTAGTCATTTTCGCCCATAATACCAGTTCAACACCCGCAAAGCGCGGAGGGTGATCCACCGGTTTGGCTGACCTACGCCCTCGTCGATCTCGACTGGCATCCGGCCTGGGTAGCGGGTCTCCAGCAGCCAGAGGCCGTCGCCGTTGCGCTTGGATTCGACTAGGCTGATCGCTTCGACCGCGCGGTCATCGGGACTAACACCGGCACTGCGCAGGTACTCGAGCCCCCGGAGTACGTCGTAGTGCCACCATGTTGGGAACGCAAAGTGGGTCAAATTGGTGCCGCCCTTGCGATCTCGCTCAATTACCTCACCGGTTGATAACCGGTGGAAAAGGCGGCGCTCCAGCAGATAATCCTGCCCGCGCAGACGAGCCGCGGTTAACTCCGGTCTGCTGCCGAAGGCGCGTTCGTACTCGAGCAGGGCTTCGAGCACGCAGATCGTGGTATTGAACGAGGAGCGCGTTGAGCCGTTGGGAGCCTCGCAGTTCCAGCCGCCGTCGGGCAGCTGCTCGGTGAGCAGCCGGTCGATGATGCCCTGAACGTCCTGCCCGAAATAGGCGCCAACCGCCCCGACCTGCCCATTGATGCAGGGTTCCACTTCGCCGGTGAAGAAGGGATTGCCGTCATATGCCTCCCACCCCTGCCAGGTCACCCGCTCACGGACGAGATCCACGGCGCGGTGCGCCTCGTCGCTGGAGGGGTCGAGGCCGAAGTCCCGCAGCAGCATCAAGACATGCATGGTGGAGTCCCACCCCCGGTTCCATGCGGTTCCACCCCACGTTCCATCCGCTTGCTGAAGAGCCAGCAGCTGCGCCCCCATACCCTCGACAGCAACCCGGGAACGCTCCACTGCGACATCTTCCTCGGGTGCATCGGTAAGGTCTCGCATCACTTGCCAACGGATCGACGGGTCCGAATCGAGCAGCCACTCGATGGCCTTCCGTTCAGGTAGATAATTTGCCATAGATCGGAGCTCCTTTTAAGACAAAGGCACTGGGAATAGTCCAATTATATCCAAATTCCATGGATTACCATAGCGATTGACTCAATCGGGATTGGGGTACTGTGCCAATTTACGCGGCATCAATTTCCAGCTAAAAATCACTCATTTGGGATATACTCTTTTTATGCCTCCACCCGCCTCGCTGCCTCAACCCTTTATCCCCCTTAATTCACACCATGCGACCCTGGAAACTGTCGGCGGTAAAGGCCTCAACCTGTCCAGACTGGTGCGGGCTGGATTTCCTGTTCCCGATGGGTTCTTGATCCCCACGTCCGCTTACCAGGAATATGTGAGGCACAATCATCTGGATTCTCGCATAAAAGCTGAACTTCAGGAGTTGGGTGCCGCTTCCGCCGGGGAATTGACTGCCGCCTCCGAGAAGATACGTGCGTTGTTTACGGCGGACACCATACTTCCAGAATTGGCTGATGCCCTGGAGGGCGGTTGGCGCTGGCTGGATGGTGATCCGGTGGCAGTGCGTTCCTCCGCCACTGCTGAAGACCTGCCCGAACTGTCCTTCGCCGGTCAGCAGGATACTTACCTCAACGTGGTCGGCGCTGAAGCCCTGCAAGAGGCTGTGGTGAAGTGCTGGTCGTCCCTGTGGACAGCAAGGGCGATCGGATACCGGGCGCGCAATGGCATCCCCCACGAAGAAATTGCCCTGGCAGTGGTGGTGCAGAAGATGGTGCCAAGCCAGTCATCCGGGGTGCTCTTCACCGCCAATCCGCTCAACGGTCTGCGCAGCCAGGTGGTCATCGATGCCACGCTGGGGCTGGGGGAAGCCCTGGTCAGCGGACAGGTCGAACCGGATCATTACGTGGTCAACCCCGTAGAAGGTACGATCCTGCAAAAAGCCCTGGGCAGCAAATCGCTGGTGATCCGCGGGAAGGACGGAGGTGGGGTGGTCTCTCGGGAGGCTGATGCTTCTGACCGGCAGGCTTTACCTGATGGAGCTATTCTCCAGCTGGCACAGATGGGCAAAGAAATCGAGTCGCTATATGGCTTTCCGCAAGATATCGAATGGGCGTATCTCCCGGAAGGAGAAGAGCAGAAGACTGGGAAAATTTACATCCTGCAGTCTCGGCCGATCACTTCTCTGTTCCCGCTTCCGGAAGATATGCCTCCGGAGCCTTTGAAAGTGCTGGTCGGACTCCACACAGTGCAGGGCATCCTGGAACCGATCACCCCGCTGGGACAGGACCTGTTGAAATCGATCCTCACCCATGCCGGGGACCTGTTCGACCTTAACTACACCCTCGAGACCCAGTCCGCTTTCTTTTCGGCAGGTGAACGTCTGTGGATCAATACTACGGCGATTCTAAGGAACCCGATTGGACATCGCGCCGCGCCGGAGGTGATCAAATTCATTGATCCGGGTGTTTCCCGCGCTTATAAAGAACTGGTTAAAGATGAGCGACTGACGCCGGGCAAGTTCCGCCCTAGATTAAAATCTATCTGGAGATTTGCGAAATTCCTGATCCCGATTGTTTACCGGGTGGGCAAGGCTTATCGCTCTCCCGACAAACAGCGCCAGAAGGTCACCCGGGCTTTTGATGACCGGGTGGCCGCGGCTCAATCGAGCTTGAAGGCGCACGGGGAATTGTGGGTGGATTACTCCAACCGGGTTGGGTTGATTCGCCAGATTCAGGATCTTTTTACTGATCCGGTCATCCCCGAGGGGGTGCCGTTGGTGATGGCGGGGATGGCACCCTTCTTTGGAATCCTGCAACGGTATGCTTACCAGGTTGCTGAGGTCACTGGTGAGGAACACTACCGTACCCTGCACATGGAGGTGGCCCGTGGGCTGCCGAACAATGTCACCACCGAAATGGACCTGGAATTGTGGGAGACGGCTAAAAGGATCCAACGCGACTCCACATCTGCCGTCCTCTTCGGACAAGCAACAGCCGAGGAACTGTCAGAAAACTATCTGACGGGGAGCCTTCCACCCCAAGCACAAAGTGCAGTTGCGGATTTCCTGCAGCGATACGGCATGCGCGGCCTGGGTGAGATTGATATCGGACGGCCGAGATGGAGTGAAGATCCCGTCCATATCCTGCAGGTGCTGCAGAGCTACCTGCGGATAGATAACTCGGGAATGGCTCCTGATGCAGTCTTTGAGCGTGGAGGCGAGGCTGCTCAACGTGCCGCTGCCCTGCTCGAGGATCAGGTGCGCAAGCTGCGGTTCGGCCGCCTCAAAGCTCGCCTTGTTCGCTTCGCTGTAAGCCGCTACCGAGCCGTAGCTGGGATGCGCGAGGCACCGAAGTTTGTGATCATTCGTATCATGGGGGTGCTCCGTCATGCGCTGCTGCAATCGGGTGAGGAACTGGTCAATGCCGGCATGATCTCTGAGTGCGATGATCTATTCTTCTTGACCATCGATGAACTCGAATCCAGTGCCGCTGACAGGCAGATCACACCTCAGATGCGAGATGCGATCCAGCAGCGCCGGGCTGTCCGCCAGCGGGAGATGCGCCGGGTGCAGATCCCCCGCGTGATGCTGAGTGATGGACGGGCATTCTACGAGGGTGTAGCCGCTCCGGCAGAAGACAGCGAGATTATCCTCGGCGACCCGGTTTCACCCGGTGTGGCGGAAGGTCCTGTGAGGGTTGTCCTGGATCCACAAGCGACGCAGTTAGAACCCGGGGAGATTCTGGTCTGCCCGGGTACCGATCCAGCCTGGACGCCGCTCTTCTTGGCGGCAGGTGGTCTGGTGATGGAGGTTGGCGGGATGATGACCCACGGTTCGGTGGTGGCGCGCGAATACGGCATCCCGGCAGTGGTGGGCGTGGACCAGGCGACCAAACGCCTGCACACCGGACAGATCATCCGGGTGGACGGAAGCACCGGGGAGATCGAGGTAATCGGATAAGTCCCAAAGGTAATAGCGTGCCAATTGGCACACTATCAGAATACTTACCTGGCCCCGTTTTTCATTAACTGTAAAAGGTGAATTGTTGCGTTCTACCCCGCTTGCAATTCCTAATTAACGCTGGTATTCAGGGATTTATCCTGTACTTGAGAAGGATAGCATCGGCTCGATTGAGCGCACTGGATTCAAACCGGACCAGCAGACGCTGGCGTTCCTGGGCATCTGCAGCGCTCAAAATGGCGATTGCTTCATCCCAGACCTCATCCCGCCAATTGGTGATCATTCGAGATATCAGCCATTCATCAAACCGTCCAAGTGATTTGTCGACTACATCCATGAACGGGTTTTCGCGTTCCACGACCTGGTCCTGCACCTGGTCAATGGTGCGGGCGATGATATCGTTCGTCAGGTTGTAATCATACCGGCGGTCTGCGCGTGAGCCCGCGGTCAGGTGCTCCCATTCTGGTTCAAGGATATCGACAAGTGTCAGTACCAGGTCGAAATTTATGTGGGCATTGATTCCTAAGAGCAAAAGCTGCAGCACATGCGTGCCCGGTTTATGGGCAGCATCATGAGCCCTGGTCCAGACTGCTGGTATGGAAGTTTTCCCCATTTCGTATGCATGCAGCGCGTCGAAATAGTAATCTGCAAATCGGATCACGAAGTTTTGCATCCAGTCTCGATCGCGAAATTCCTGCGCCTGGATGGCAGCGTGCATGTTTTCGGTCATCATCGTGTAGCAGTTCAGAAAGATGGCTCGTCGATCGTTCGTGCTATCAAATTCCTGTGCCAGGGTCTGCATCTTTAGAATGATTGGTGGTGGATTGTTCATGTAGTTCGTAAATCACCTTGGGATGTGGATCCACAATTTTACCATTGCCGGTTTCTGGATACTCAATTCATGAGATCGTTTCTTTGCGCCAGCCGACTGGTCTCTGCACATTGACCTGATTAACTAAGTGTACGGTAAGCTGGGGGGCACATTGGTGAATGGGGGAGGGGCACAGGCGATAAGGAGCCAACTGGCACATTATGTATCGAGTTGGATGATTACCGCGATCTAACTTCGATGTCCTGCTATCGGACAAATCAAATTACACGCAATTACGGGGAAATATATTGTACTGTTCAAAATATTCCACATAATTACGTAGAATATTGAATAAATTTTGTAAATATTACCCGTAATTACGGGTAATATCGGTGTTTTAAATATAAAATTACCCATAATTACGGGAGAATCACCCGTTGGTCACCCTGCGCAAATTCCCCGATGTGTAATAGAATCCAATGGATATAAGTACGAGATCTCTCTGCTTTCTTCGCAATCAATTTGTGCTTATAAGGAGTTGTTATGACAGCACCAACAGAAAAAAGCTTTCCACGGCACACAGTCCAGCATTACGGTTCCGCGATGATCGATGAAATCGCCGTCCCGGTTGCTTATGGCAATGACCTGGTTGCGTATGCGCCGGTTTGGGGTGTGTGTGATGTGTTAGAGTGTGATCCGGATAAAGAGGTGGAGCGGATCAAGACGGATCCGGCGCTGCAAGGAGGCTTGGCCTATCTGCCGTTTCGATACAAACCGGAGGACCAGGATTGGGTGGTGCGCGATTTACCTTGTATTTCGGTCACGCACCTGCATGCCTGGTTGCTCGGGATTTCGCTGGAGGATATTCCATCGGAGAGTAAAAAACAGAAACTGCTCAGCTTCAAGAAAAGAGCCGCGGATATCATCTATGGTTATTTCGCCCGACCCTTAATGCCATCGGATATCAAGGACGAACAGAAGCAGTTCCTGACGCAGTCACAGAGGGATCGGTATGGTATTCTCGAAGGGCTGTATATGGATGAATTCCCGGACCTGACGGACGATGGGAAACCCGTCAAGGATGAGGAGCNNTTGGAAACGACCCCGGAGTTCATCGATGAGCGGCAGCAGAAACAGTTCCTCTCGATGGTTGCAATCCTGGGTCCGATGGCGCAGCGAAGGGACCGCGGCCGTAAATACATATCCGGTCAGACCGGATTCGCCCGCATTCACGCCGGTTTCAAGGCGGAGACGGGCATCCCGCACTATAAATTGATCCCGGCTGATCGTTGGGTTGAAGTAGTGAAGTATATGACCAGGGTATATCGAGGGTTTGCTCCCCAGGGAAAACTGCCAGATGTATTCGAGATTGCGCTGCGTACAGAAACCAAACCGCCCAAGAAACCGGATCAACCCCGGTTGTTCGGCTTGTAGCACTGAATATATGGGCTGCCTGATAAAATCCATCCAGGGAAAATGCTATGAACAGTCACGATAAAGAGAGACATTTTTTGTACCTGACCGATCTCGTGTGGGGCGAGTTGAAACTGCGCGCCTTCGCTGAGAAGAAAAGTGCCAGCGCGGTGATCGCTTCCCTTTTAGAATATTTCCTGGATGATTCTGTAGATGATTTACCCGTGGGTCGCTACCAGGACCGCATCCCCCCGGAATCGTTGGATCAGCGCGAGACCCGGACGATCTTTATTTCTGGCGAATTGTGGCGGCGTGCGACCGAAAACCGTGACGAGGAGAAAGATTACTCTATTTCCGGTGTGGTTGAGTATTTGCTCCGCCAGTACCTCGGCCTGCCTCAAATCGGCGAAGATGTGGATTTGAGCGTTGATGAAGACGAATTGGGGGAGGGGGAGACAGATTCCTCCAATACGCTGAACACCGGCTCTGTCACGTTTGATCTGGGGGATGACCCGGTGGACCTGGATCTATCATCGGAATGAAGGTTTGGTTGGTCAGCACGGAGTCTGTAGAAGCTGGCCGCATTCAATGCGCATAGCCGAATTAGTAATAAGTGTATGGAGATTGTTCTATTCCTAATATCTATCGTGCTGTCCAAATTTCTTGATAATCCGATCGTGGAATAAACATACCAGCTAACAGATCTGTTGAAAAAAACATGACAAACTCAGACATCATTATCGACCTGAGCCCGCCGAAAATGGGGACTTTATAACTCATGCCACCCAAACTATTCCTCTCCTCCCGGACCAGCACAGCCTTAGCTCACCTTGTCTCCCAGATCCAGCAGGAGAAATCGGCTGACGTCCTGCGGCCGATCACGGTGCTGGTGCCGTCGGCGGGGATCATCCAGGACCTGCAGGGATATCTGGGGGATTTTATGAACATCCAGCTCGTCCAGTTCTACCGCCTGGGGCACGACATAATAAATGAAAAGAACCTGGCTGTTCAGGAGATCAACGACACGGCCATTCGCCGGTTGATCCGGAAGATCGTCTGGGAATTACGTGAAGAGGGGGATCTGGCTCACTTCGACCTTGTCTGGGATAAACCTGGATTTATCGAGGTCATCCTGAACTGGCTGCGTGAGATGAAGAGCCAGGGGATTTTCCCGGAGGATTACTCAGAATATGCGCTGAAATCAAAAGATGAGAAAGACCGGGAGCTGGCGGAGATATACATCCGTTACCAGGCGTTCCTGCAGGAAAATAATTATTCCGATCCGGACGGCATGCTGTGGGTTGTGGCGGAAGTCCTGGAGAATGAGCCGGAGCTCTACCGGAAGCAGGGTTCGCTGTATGTCTTCGGCTTTGATCAGTTCACGCCGATCCAGGTCCGTATTCTGCAGCAGCTGGCAGGGAAGTACCCGTCACTGAGCATCTACCTGCCATGGGATGAAGATCGAGCGGAAGACAACCTGGCTATTGCCCGCCTGCGGCGAACGCGGGATCAGCTTTCCGAATCCATATCACTGGATGCTCACTGGCTGGCAGGGGTGGATGAGGGGGCGAACATACTGGAGACCATTCATATGCGAATATTCCAACCGGGGATGGAGCAGGTCGCTGATGATGGCCGCCTTCGCTTCATTGAAGCTCCGGACCGGGAGTCCGAGGTCAGGACCGCGCTGCGGAATGCCAAACGGATGCTGCTGGAGGGTGTTTCTCCGTCCACAATTTCAATCCTTGTGCCTCAGAAAAGCCAGTATCAAAATATCGTCCAGACGGTTTCATCGGAGTACGGCGTGCCCGTTGAGTTCGATTCGTCGCTGTCGAGCAATCCTGCCGTGGGAGCCCTGATAAAAGTGCTTCAGCTACCCTTCGAGTTCGAGCGGGCGGCGACATTCGATGTGCTGCACTCGCCCTATATTCAGCAGGAGTGGCTGGCCGAAGATCAGATCTCCACGCTGGACCGGCTTACCCGGGAGCGGCCGGTAATTGCCGGCAGGGAACAATGGATGTTTGCCCTTAAACCATTTCATCATCCCGACGTGGATGTGGAGGACGAAGATCGCACCGCCGGTTCGATGATGGGGAAAATGTCTGCCAGTGAAATCGCCGAATTGGAAGGCGGTCTGACCGGCTTTTTCGACCATCTGACCCCACCCGAAGCCGCATCTGTTTCCGAGTATGTCTGGTGGATGCAGATAAATATCATTGGTAATTTTCCCGACGAGGTAGCAGACGATGACCAGCCAGAAGCTGTGCCCACCCTGGACTGGCTGGAATGCTGCCGGGCAGGACCGTTCCCTGGGCGTGATGTGCAGGCTGCGGTCTCTGTCCTGTCCAACCTGAGGCGGCTGCTGGCAGCTCATCAGACCATCCCGGACGAGGAGCTCATCGACTGGGAGGTATTACGCGAGGAGGTCCTTGCACTGCTGCAGGCATCGCACGTAAGAGACGACCAGCACAGGGAGAGCATCCTCTTCGATCAGCTTGAAGGCGGCCGCGGCCGCGTGGTCGACCACCTGTTCGTGCTCGGGTTGTCCGAGGGGGAATTCCCGACGCCGCCGCCAACCGATGCGATTTATTCGCAGGACGAACGCGAGAACCATCCGCTGCCGCTGATCCGCTTTTCACCTGCGGATGAGGCTTCGCTGTGGTGGCAGGTGATCGGCAATGTCCAGGAACAGCTGATCCTATCACGCTCGTATATCGATGAAAACGGGGCACCCTGGGAGGCGTCTCCCTATTGGGAGGCAGTTCAAGTTTGCATCGAGGGGGTGGAGAT
>JABAOG010005501.1_pt1 | contig 59206 bp, 89 predicted proteins | sample 7062131 | NCBI WGS metagenome assembly JABAOG01 (sample SAMN14538629, study PRJNA623070) | marine sediment metagenome | biome: marine biome [ENVO:00000428]; feature: marine pelagic biome [ENVO:01000023]; material: deep marine sediment [ENVO:00002113] | place: India: Arabian Sea | collected... | reverse complement strand
CTCCGGTAATTCGCGGGTTTACGATAATGCGCAGGTCTACGATAATGCATGGATCTTCGGTGATGCATGGATCTCCGGTAATGCGCATGTCTATGGTGATGCTCAGGTCCACGGTGATGCTCAAGTCTACGGTGATGCGAAGGTCTACGGTAAGTCACGGGTCTACGGTGATGCGCAGGTCTTCGGTAATGCACGGGTCTACGGTGATGCGCAGGTCTCCGGTAATGCGTGGGCCTACGATACTGCATGGATCTTTGGTAATGCGCATGTCTCCGGTAATGCTCAGGTCTATGGTGATGCACGGATCTCAGGTAATGCTCAGGTCTCCGGTGATGCTCAGGTCTACTGAAATGGCTACTACCATTTGTTTCTGGAAGCGTAACCCAGAACGATTCGATTTACGTAAAGGGCGCTGGGTTATGATCGGTAGTCCTAACCGGTTTAAATTTCTGCTCTCTGGTATGTGTGGCCCGAAGGTTTATCTCTATCCTTATTGGCCGTACATACGCATGTATCGGAGCCGCATTAAGTATCATTCGTGTGTATGCACAATGGGAATTGACCCATCTATCTTGGTGTGGCCACCCGGTTGGGAGAAATGGAAGGGTATACTCGGACAAAGGGTACTGAAATGAGAATCAAGAAAGTTATTTCTCAAAACAGGCGAGACATGGTATTGCTTCTTGAGTGTGAGCATTGCCTAGCTGAGGAGACAGACAATGCAAAAATTTAACAAAGGCGACCATGTTCGGGTTGCAAAAGATTTAGGCAAAAGCATGAGACATTTCGACAATGACTGCGAAGCAATTGTTATGTACACATGCGCAGAAAGGTATGGGGGCAACAACCACAAATCCTACTGTATACACATCAAAGGAAAGGGTGAAACCTCATGGTATTCCGAGCATCAGCTAGAACTGATTGATGCCAACCGACTCGACTTACGTGAGCAATGGGAGCGCGAAGAAAAAGAAGAAGCTGATATGAAGTCAGATTTAGATTGGATATTTGCGCATGGGAAAGAAGTTTTAGATAGTGCTCATGGCGCTACAGTATCAGCCTTGGCTAAGTGCTTTGGCCTAACGGATTTGTGGGGAAGTCGCGGCGAGGGTATTACCTATTATTCCAACGCGAGGGCAACACTTGCTATGGCAAAGCCATTTCTTGAGGCGGGTGATAAAGAAGGCTGGCTTTGCCACTGCAAAACGATAGAGGGAGTACAAGTATGAATTACGAGGATATCCTAAAGCTAGCTACCGACGAATCTATTAAGTCTTCCGAAGTATCGAACGAGATAAAGTCTATCAAACTGAAGCTCGATGAACCGGGTAATTTTGTGTACATTAAAGTGTACGATAGCTTTGTAACTCGGTTAAGTGTTGAAAAACGGTGTGACCAACTGTGTATGCCATGTTACCATCTCGGTACTGGTAGGTTAGTTTTTGGGCGTACCTACAGTGATGTTTTGAGATATGTTGGTAAAAGATGAGCTTAAATGAATCTCAGCCATAGGAGGAAATATGTATACTCATTTACAGGCTGTGGATTCGGTCCGAAACTTGAGGAGTTCAACATGCAAACGTTACCTGAGCGAATTGCTGACCTAGACGAAGCCATTGCACGCGACATGATGAAAGCGTGCATGAAGCAGCCCATCCCAATCAAAGCTACGCAGATGTATGGAGAGTTCCGCGTGCAGACTCTGGAAGGCGACTACAAGCAGGGGAAGCCAGGCGATTACCTGATGTGCGGTATCGGCGGCGAGCTTTACATCTGCGACCGTGACATCTTCGAGCGGAGCTATGACTGGGCATAACTAGCAAGCTAAGCGGCGGGCGGTAGTCCGTCCAATTTGAGCGCCTAACAAGGCGCACAGGAGACAAACGTGAACGACAAAACCGGACCGCTTTCTACGGTCGCTGTTGACCTACTTGTTAGCGGTGAATTACTACCAGCTGGCACCGTTATGGAAGTTGCCGGGACAGCCATGTGCGGACACTGTCGGGCAGATTTGGACAGGGCGACATTTTACGATGGGTTGCAGATTACCTGCCACAGATGCGGCGAACCGCTGTGGTTCGAGGTGTCTGATGGGCAGATTATTCAGCACCCTGGAAAACAGAAGCAGATTGCTGACCGCGGCTCGCAAGAAGACAGAATGCTAGAGATGTAGCAACTAACGTGGAAGCTCAGACGAGAGGACAGAACAATGCAAGAAGTACAGTATTTCAACGGAAACGAACTCGAAACGGATACCACCTACTCACGAGCCGATGAGATGCGTGAGGAGTTTGCAGACAGGATGCGTGAACTGCGAAACGAGAGCGGAGGCCAGATCGCCAGCGTTCGTCGCAGGATGGTGAAGATCGGGCGTAATGATCCGTGCCCATGCGGGAGTGGCAAGAAGTTCAAGAAGTGCTGCCTGTAGCCGCACCATTTAAAAGCAAAAGAGAATAGACATGCGAGAGAGGAGTGAACACCATGTTTAAATTGCAAGAACGAGTTCGTATTACCAAAGACAAGCGAACCCTCACTTCTGTTAAGCCTGAAGATAAGGCGGCAGTAATCAAGGCTACTTTACATCGGAGGTAATCGTGGCTATTGAAATCAAACGCTGCACAATCTGATCAAAGTCGAGGGCAAGACCAAATCTCTGCGCCCTTAATTCCGTTGCACTGTCTGCAATACCATCAAGTAACGTGGAGGTTCTCATGAAACGTTTGTTCTGTGTCAAGAACACCAACACCAAACACAAGCTGTACCCACTGAGTGACAAAGCAGCTGGTGAAGTGCAGTTCTACACCGACGACAAGATGTTTGCGAAGGGTATGCGTGATGCCCTCGGTGGTGTTGATAAAGGTTTCCATGTATCACATGGCCCTGACCATATGGGGAAGCACGGCAATCGCCTTTCTCGTATGCGTCTGCAACCCAAGCCTGAGTAATCGAACCTCATAAAGGGGAATTGACATGCCATATCCGACCGAAGGTGATTCAGTAGAAATCAAGCTCCGTTCCACTGGGAATGGGAAAATTGTGAAGTCAAAGCATCCTGTCATCGAATACGTGGCTTCTGTGTATGGCCCACGCCGAGTGAAGACTACATCTGGAGATGTCTGGAATGTGGCGTTGGGGAGCTCAACCAAATGGATGGCAGTAGGCTGATGAAACCAGTTGATGCGCTTATCATAACTCTCGTAGGATTCTTTCTTTACATTCTCGAAACTAACGTATGGAGGTTTCTCGCATGAATCAGAAGAAGGCTAAGCTACTACGCCGCTTATGCCGGGAACAGCTCGGAGCTGATCCAAAACAAGTGGAATATGAGGGTGGCCAAGCCCCTCAATATGGCCGTTTCTCATTCGGTGATGACGGTGAGCTTGTTGCCGATCCAATGGGTCTGGAAATACGCAAGGTTGCGAAAGGTGAACCAGTCACTGTTGATCCCCAGTGTGGACGCGGTGCCTATCTCTTCGCCAAGAAGGAACTGTTGCGAATCGGTCTTCCACGATGAGGCCCGACTCTGATTTGGATAATCGAACTAAGAAGATTGTCCACTATGATTTGAGTAAGGGTTCTCAAATAGGTGAAGGCCAACCTGCATTTGTTTATCCAACTGATCATCCCGGTGTATCGAACAAGAAGATGGTTCAAACTAGCCGGGTGATTAAGGTGAATGAGGATGGGAGTTTTGAAACCCTAAACACAATCTTTATTCCTGAATAATGAGAGGCTGAAGATGAAAGACAAATTGTTTTATTTGTTTGGATACCTTGTTGATACTGTGGAAGCTTTAATTGCATGGATGCTTGAAGTGGGCCTTCCCCTCATCGGGATTTCACTCATCGTTCTCATTGCGTATACCTCCTGTGCTAAGCCTGTCAAGGCAGAGACCCTATTGCAAGTTCACCTGACAAGTTATCATGTGGATAGGGAGAAGCAACGCAATGAAAAGAACTTCGGTCTTGGCATCAAGCATATCCTCAGCAATAAAACGGAGATGAGCATTGGTGCTTACAAGAACAGCCAATACAACACCTCCGTGTATGCATCATTCGGCAGGCTATTCAGTCTCACTAAGCATCTATCAGCTGGCTTCGAAGCTGGATTGATTAACGGATACTCATTTACGGATGGTAGGTTCGGTCCTATGCTTGTTCCGGTGATCGGATATCGTGAGTTACGATTCAGGTTCACTCCGTTCGCCAAGGGCACTGTCGGTTTGTCCCTTGAGATACCCATCAGATAAGGAGATAGCTATGGCTGACTATCGCTTTGTGGATTATGCCGTTGGCCTGAATGACCGAGGTCAATGGTGTAGGTTCAGAGACTATCCCGATAATCCTACTGTTGATGCAGTTGATAGTAATTATCATAGGCTTCTACAGAATAGCAGACTCATCGCTACATGTGAAGCTGTGACATGCTGGGTGATACGGGGTGTAATACTCACACAGAAGTAAGCGAGGTGCTTTATGTATTGCCAATGTACGAACAAGCGACACTATCGGTATACGACAACTGTCCTTCATGATAAGCAGCTTAACTGTAGGATATGCGGTCGTGAATTTAGAAAGGAAGTACATTCAATCAACCTTGATGTTCATAATCTTCGTCTAATGCAATCAGCTCTTGCATACACAGTTAATAACCAGACTCCCACTGATAGCAATGACTGGAGCCGACGAAGAGAAATGATGGATATGATTGCTCGTATTCGTAGAATGATTGAGGATGAGTGATGGCTCTTTCTAATATCTGGCTGGCATCAGATCTACACCTTGGGCATGAAGGAGCAGCGAAGCATCGAGGATTCGATAGTATATCTGACCACGATGAAATGATTATTGATAATTTTCAATCTCTTATTTGCAAGAGAGATAAGTTATTTATTCTCGGTGATGTTGTCTGGAATAATAAATCACTCAAGTTGTTGGCTGAGATTCCCGGCACTAAAGAGCTTATCATCGGTAACCACGACACCCTATCAACTCGGGAATATTTGAAATACTTCACGAAAGTGCATGGTTTCCGAGGGTATAAAGAGTTCTGGCTTAGTCATTGTCCGATACATCCGCAAGAAATTTATAGATGTCGGGGGAATATCCACGGACATTTGCACAAGGGTGCTGCAACTCCTCCGCTCCCATACCCATACTTCAATGTGAATGTTGACTATAATAATTATCAGCCGGTCAACTTCACCTCCATCCTCACATATTTCAATCGTTATGAGGAATCAAATGATGGAGTTAGCAGCTGACCCATTACGGAATATGAATCCACGCAGAAGGGGCTGGCTTGTCACGATATATGGAGACAATCCACACTATGCATATGTGAATCCCGAGTCTAACCCATATAATGTTGGGACAAGCCAATGGAGAGAATACCTCATCGGTCGAAAGTTCGGGCGGCAGTACAAAGCAAATCCTTTAACAAGTAATGTATGCTAGGAGTACTGAATGCGAGTATTGGTAATAGGCCCAGCTAATTACACATACATCCTCAGGAATATTCTGAAGGAAGGAGAGATGGAATTCATTCAAGCTGATGATATCCTCCCTCCGGGACTCGATTGGTCCTCCATTGATATCATGCTACTTACTGGTGGTCCTGATGTATCACCCCATCTGTATGGGGAGTCTCCTACAGCAGGAACCAACTCTGTAATAGCCCGCGATGTAAGGGAACAGACGCTATATGATGTAGCTCTTAGGCATAACGTTGCTATGATTGGGATATGTAGAGGAGCACAGTTTCTTAACGTGATGAATGGTGGGAAGTTACATCAGCATGTGAGAAACCATCGTGCCAACCATCCAATTAATCTGCTAACTAGGTTTGGTGAATTTCCAGAAACCATCCAAGTTAACTCATCGCACCACCAGATGATGGTTGTCCCTAAGGATGGGCAGATATTAGCCTATGCCTCTAACATAGCTTTCCAAGGGGGTGTGGTTGAACCGGAGGTAGTGTTCTTCCCTGCTACGCGATCCCTTTGTATCCAGTATCACCCGGAACGAATGATGCAAGATTCATTGGGGCTCAAATACACACAATCATTGATTGAAGCTCTCATCATCCCTAGATAAGAGGTAAGTTAAAATGCGTATGTACGGTACTTTTGTTTTCCGATATAAGCAACATCATATCTTTAGATTCCGTTCTGATAGCTTCCCCGGCAATTGTGGATATTCAACACTCAATAGCGATTTCCCTGCGATGGGTGTAAGCGAGCTCCAACGGTTGTTCGAAGGTAGTGACTCACCTTTAGATCTTGTTGCTGATGTCTTTATTGACAGGCTTCTGGAGAAAGAACCTCAGCAAAGGATGTTTGTATTCTCTGAGTATGTCAACAGAGACGGGTATTCCCCATTTGCCCACCTATTTCAGAATCAATTTGTTCGAAGTTCATACCCAGTGGTACAAAATGGTGGTGCCCTGTCCCCCCGGATCACCGATACAAATATGATTGCACTCGGTTATCTCTCTCCATTTCGTGTATGGCACCGTAAAGCAAAATTGAGGGTACTGGGTGGGGCATATATTGACGTAATGAAACGGAAGAAGAGTATTCCACGACCACAGCTTCCCTCTGATTCATTGAAGCTTTCTGATTTTAAGATTGACCGGCTATAACAGAGGAGTATTCTTGAAATGAATGATGATTACTATATGCTGTTCTATAAAGAGACACCAATTGCTGGGTTTGCTATTGATGAGTTCTCTGGTAATTGTGGCTACCGAATCCTGTTTAATGATTGGGCGGATATAAGTAGAATTGATAGGGCAGGTGTAACTGTTAAGGATGTAGCCAGTATTCTCCTGTATTTGATATGCCATAAACATCCGTATATCAGAATGCTTGTATTTTCTGATTTCCAAACCAATGAGGGATCACTAGCAGCTGAGTTATTGGAACATCAACTGGTGAATACATCTGACCCAGTGTTGCAAAACTCGGCAGCATTATGGACCAACCCAGAACCATCTACCCATATTCGATTGGGGTATTTCTCACCTTTCAACTTGATGCATATCAAAAGAAAGATACCTCCTCGCAGTTCACTTCACCATCCAAATCCGCATACTGAGGGTATGATCACACGCTACACCCGCCGGCAACGAATGATTAAAGGGCTCAAACCTATATTGCCAGAAGGCATTTCTATTAAGGACTTTGTATTGGAGGGGGAATCCGAATGACTGCTGAGATGTATCGGGGACATAAGTTTATTCTTGACGATCCCGGCGAAATGACTGAGCGATGGGCCACGTCAGTTGTTGGGGTCTACTATAATGGTCCACATGGGAGAGGGGTATATCCCCTATCAGTAGTCGGTTTCTCTAAAGATAAGACAGCATATAATGTAACTGGCTCTGTCTATACACGGGATGGTAATACTGTACCTATAAGCGTATCAGTGGATGATCTCGTCTTTGATAAGCCTATCGGCGGGCTGTTCAATATACGGAACTCTGTTGTATTTGCTACGTACACCCCGCGTCGGCAATGGAGACGAGGATACCGTGGCCAAAATATGGAAATCATCAGGCCATTCCAAACGGAAGAGTCGTCAGCTAAGTTTACTATCAACCGTCGAACTCTGGATGCGCGTGATTTCATTTATCAATTCTTTGCACCTGATTATCCATCAGTTGAGGAGACGATCTACTTAGTCAGGTCATTAGACCGACTGGCCTGTGCTTTCAATGGCAAATTTGCCATCGGTTTGAAACTAAATGCAGCAGTTCCGCAAGTGTATTACAAGTATTTGAATGTTGGAAGTCTGCTGGATGACAATTCTGTCGCGTTAAAACGAGAAGCAACTCATGTGTATGAGGAGCTATCCCAATATCTTGAATGTCATAAAGCTGAATAGCTAATGAAAGGGGATAATGTATGGCAAAAGTAGGGCGGTTGTTCGATAAAGCTCCCGATGTGCGATCAGTTGAATCTTCTGAATTGTTTAAGTTCGACGGTCTTTATGGGATTGAGATCGAGTTGGAGCGTATGCGTAATGCTTCTGAACTGGAGATGAAATATTGGAGACTGGTGAATGATGGGAGCCTTCGCAATCACGGCATTGAGTTTGTATTGACACAGCCACTTGGCGGTGCAGATATCCCACGTGCATTGTCTGAGCTGGAGAAGGCTATTCTGAAGGGTAGATTTGATCCTTCACTGACAGATAGGACAAGCGTCCATGTACATATGGATGTACGCGAGCTCTCGAATACAGAGCTAAGTAAATTGATCATCCTCTATACCATCTTCGAGCGAGTCCTTTTTCAATATGCTGGTCCGCATCGGTGGGGAAATATTTTCTGTATGCCTATTGAGTATGCCCAGCTCCAGATACCAATCCTTACGGATATCCCAGAGAATGACGGTCATCTTTTTGCTGATGCTGTATTCAGCGGTAGCCGGGGGATTGATCGTTACTCAGCATTGAACCTCTTGGCGCTCCCTCGCTTTGGCAGCTTAGAATTTAGGATGCATCAGGGAGAATGGAGGGCTGAGCAACTATTACGGTGGGTCTCTATCCTCGCATGCCTCAAAGAAGAAGCACGTTCGAGCGATGAGATCCCAGATATCCACACCAATATCAGCTCTAACGGACCGCTCGGATATCTTCGAAAAGTGTTTGGTTCTTATGCTCACCATCTCGAATACGATGATGCTGTTAATGACATTATGAATGGCGTTCGGCTATCGCAAGATATCTTGTATCACCATCGTATGATAGAAGAGCAGAACAAACAAAACCCCAGGGTGCGACCATCGCAGCATTCGCGAATATTCAAAGAGTTCTTGGAAAAGCATAGGCCATCTGCAAATAGTGGCTCAGATTTTGATGTCTACAGTATTGACCCGCTGGTAGTCCGTCATGCTCTGGGAATTAATCGAGCAACTTATGAGAGTATCGTAGAATCAGGGCGTCTTGAGGATGAGGTTTTGGTCAGCCGTATCGGATCTTATATGGAGGCTCATCCAGAAGTAGTTGGGGAACCTACTGTTAGAGAGGGGCCCACTCCTAGACCTAGCCATCTTAGATCACGGGCTACCACTACTAGTGGGAACAGTACCCGTCCCTCTGATTTAGCAAATGACCTAGAACGGATGAGAGCAGATCTCGATAGTTTTCAAGCTGTAAGAGGCATACTGCTTACTGATCTAACACGTACTTCAAACACTACAGAAGGAGACAATGACTAATGTGTGGCATCGTAGGTTTAATCGGAGAAAAGTTCAAGCCTGACCATCGTGATGTATTCCATCAGTTGCTATACATGGACGCGTTGCGTGGAAGGCATGGTACAGGTGTAGTTGAAGTGCATAAATCAGGTGCCACTGGCGTTATGAAACGTGCGATTCCGAGTGTGGATTTCTTGGATTTGAGAACGTATGATAAGTTTCGCCATTACACTATCGGTGATCTGCGTTTATTGCTTGGGCATAATCGTCATGCCACCGCTGGTGGTATCTCTAATCAGACAACCCATCCGTTTCAGCACGGCCCAATCACGATGGTTCATAATGGCACTCTTCGTACACAGTATCAACTCCCGAAGAGTACACAGTTCCGTGTGGACAGCGAGAATATCGCCTACGCTCTGAGTGATATTGGCGTTGCTGAGACAGTGAAAAACCTCAACGGAAGTTTTTCTCTAGTGTGGTATAACAGTGACGACCACACTGTAAACTTTGTCCGTAATTCTGAACGACCGATGTTCATTGCAAAAATTAGGGATGAGAATCAATGGGCATTCGCTAGCGAGAAATATATGCTATTGGCTGCACTTGAAAGGAACAACTTTGAATGGGAAGACGTATTCCAGACTGATGAGTTGGTGCATTATACTTTTGAATTGGAGGACGACTCTTTCGAACTGACTACAAAAAAGTTGGAGGAGCATAAGTATGTCTCCACTTATCGTAGTCGTGACTCCAATCGCAGAAACCAGAATCACGTCGAGTCACAAACGACATCGGCCCTTCTCGATAAGATTGGTTTGCGGATGGGACGCCGTATTAAATTCTATACGGAGGATTTTATTCCTTATAGCCTATCACGCAACCCAGACCTTGGCATTCTCACTGGCTGGATGGCTGATGATCCATGGGATCGTGTTCTGGTCTTCTCAGCTGACCGCCCTAAATTGCCAATGGGCACTGAAGTGAGTGCAACTGTCTGTGGCTATCGCGACGTTCTCAACACCAAAGAAGAAGAGCGTGGGGTGGTTTGTAACCCCAAAACTTTGGTGGAGGATAATGTGCGTTCGTTTCCCGGAGCAAAGCAGGAACTTCTTCCTAAGCCTCAGTCTGATTCTGGGAAGAGTAATGTTAATGAGGAGATTGCAGAAACGATCATCCACTTGTCCAGTGCTAAGAGCGAATCGAAGTTTAAATACCACGAAGATCAATGCTATCGTGGCCCTAACGGAATTCTTCTCACTGGTGAACAGTTTGACGATTTGGTCAAAGGTGGGTGTAGCAATTGTACTGGAAACATTCATCCACATCAGTGTGACAGCGTTATCTGGATCGACTCTCGAACACCTCTATGCCCAGACTGCGCTGAAGAACGCACTGCAAATGATGGGCCTACTGTTCACTAATTGAGGAGGTGCTAATGGCAACCACTAAAAAGAAGATCTCATTACTTGAACTTACAATTCAGATACGTATGGGTGACTACTCAAGTTTCAAGGATGATGTGTCAGAACGCATAATCGGTAGTCTACAGCAGGTACATTTCCTGGAGCTAGTAGATGGTTCTTACTATTATGGCGGGCATCTGTATGAAAAGGTTGGTATTGGTGTCTATATCAACACAGCCCCTGTTGGTAGCGAATATCGAGTGCTCTTGGAGGCTGATGAAATCCTTGCTAACTTTGATCACTTTAAAGAGATTGGTCGATTCATATCACCTTGTAAAGCTACGCTGAGTAAAATGCCAATCCGTTCTATTGGTGTGGTATCGAAAGGCTATAGTTTTTATTGCGCGATTGACGAAGAGCGTGGTTACCCCGGAGCAGTGCTACTCTCATCCCCATCACTAAGTCTCCGTAATCCTTCCACTGGAAAAAGGTATACAACATGGGATACTTTTGGTAATACAAAGGAAGAAGTAGAGGAGATGAGTACTCAAGTTTACTGCGTTGTGTGGCATATCATCAAGCAAGCATTAGCTGCTGATGTCGCGTTGCTCTCAACGCCTAGTAACTATTCGTGGAATAAGTTCTTAAAGGCAAATAAGGATTGGCACGTTAGCCAGTATATCTTGAATGGTAATTCTGATAATCTGATTGCTTTAGGAATGGCGGAGATCGGTCGATGATAAAGATACAGCAATGTAAAGATGATAAGTCCCGTATATTAATCCTAGGTGGGGAACAACGACCACTCTGTACGAATGGTAAAAAATATATTCGGCGTCATTCGGTGACTCATGAGGCTATGCCTATAGTGAGTGGAAAGTTTCGCTATGTTTTGGGGCAGGTGGCAGCTGAGTTTACGCTTGATTTTCAGCCTACATGTTGTGGGATGTACCATATGTATGACCTCAAGTTGGTCGGTGCTCCGAGCCTTGTGAAAGATGAGAAAGTTGTGGCCACTCTTGTAGCATCCCTTCATAACTTTATTATGGATGACATGTCTAGAAACACTATCCACACAGCCATTGAAACTAATTCGCTTCTTGAGAAATATCTTATCGAGAACGGGTGGGAACCTGTCGGCCCGAGTGTGCTGGATAAAGAAACAAATCGCAATATGCAGGTGCTCTTTGGGCACCGTTCAAAGCTCATTGGACGTGATGTCCGTCTAACGCAATAGGAGATAGAATATGACGAAAGTATTTGTATATGGTTCTTTGAAGAAAGGGTTTGGTAATCACCGTCTGTTGGAGGCCAGTCGACTCCTTGGCCCTGTCCGACTGACACCTGCTTACACGATGTATAGTCTCGGTGGTTTCCCGGCAGTGGAACTCTCTGGCACCACCGCTATCACGGGTGAGGTGTATGAAGTTGATGACCAAACCTTTGCAAATCTGGATCGCCTCGAAGGTTACCCCAGCTTCTATAATCGCATCATGATCGATACAGAACATGGGGAAGCATGGATGTACTATATCGAGGATTGCTCTCGATTCTCAGATGTTGTTAAGAACGGTACTTGGTAGGTAGCACAACTCACAAATAAGGAATTGATATGTCCACAGTTATTCTACGTCGTCGTCGGCTAGGTCACACTTCATGCCGTGAGATTGCAAACAAATCCCAACAGGGAATCATTCCGGTTCGTAATGATGGTGTATTCCCCGATGATGTTGACACCGTTATCCGATGGGGTACGACATCGAATGTACCTACACGTAATGTAATCAATCGGGCTGAAGCTATCCACCGTGTGAATGACAAATCGGAATTTCGCCGTGTTCTGGATGAGCATGATCTATGCCCTGCTACATGGTGGCATTTCCGAGATGTACCTGCTGATGCCTATCCTGTTATTGTACGCCCACAACGCCATGCTCAGGGTCGCCACCTATACTTCTGTGAGAATCAGCAGATGCTGATCAATGCAACACAGCATTGTGGCCCGAATTATTACATCTCGAAGTTCATCCCGAAGGTGGCTGAGTATCGTGTATTCGTAGTACAAGGTCGTGTGGCCTGTGTTGCTACCAAGGTTCCTGGGAACCCAGATGATGTGGCATGGAACGTAGCTCGTGGTGGCCGCTTTGACAACGTGCGATGGGATAACTGGCCTCTCAAAGCAGTGAAGACAGCCATTGAAGCATTTCATCTGTCAGGTTTGGACTTCTCTGGTGTGGATGTGATGACCGACGAGAATGGTGAAGCGTATATTCTGGAACTGAACAGTGCTCCATCCCTGACCAGTGACTATCGCCAGCAATGTATGGCTAAGTGCTTCGATTATATGCTTGCAAATGGGAAGGATACTATCCCTCTCATCAAAGCTAAGGGTGGCTATCGTAAGTTCATTCATCCAGCTGTATGTGATAATGCAATCCTTGCGAACAACTAGGGGAATGATATGTCTCGTCCGGTAGTTTATTGGCATTATCTTGAATATTGGGGTGAGAATGATGAGGTCGGGCGTTGGTCAAGCCGTCCAGTGACACTCACCGGTCGTATCCGTTATGCACGAAAGAGCGTTAGCTTTGAAGTTGAATATCTCCAAGAACGTTTTTTCAACTTGATACCACCAAAGTTGGTCAAGCGTTGGCTTCATGACAGCAGTCTGTATGAAGAACCACACGAAGTAGTTGTTGAATGTACATCATCACATTAATATGTGACAACGCAATTCTCACCAACGATTAAGAGGTAAACATGGAATACGCATTGAAAAGTATTGGCACCGACCCCGAAGTCTTTCTGTCAGAGAAGGGCGATATCATTTCTGCCATTGGTCTGATTGGTGGCTCAAAAGATAAACCTCTCAAGGTGGATGGCGGTGCTCTGCAAGAGGACAATGTATTGGCCGAGTTCAATATCCAACCGGCCACATCAAGTGAACAGTTCGTTCGTAACATTCGCCATGTGATGGATCAGCTCAAAGCAAAGGTTGGTCCTAATCGTGAACTGATCATCAAATCCTCCCACACTTTCACAGAAGAATTTTTGAAAGCAGCTGGTCCTAAGGCCATGGAATTTGGATGTGATCCCGATTATGATGCCTATCTCATCAACGTGAATGAGCCACCCAACCCAGCATCTGGTATGCGTACAGCTGGTGGTCATGTCCATACATGCTTCAATGTCCAGGAGCCGAATCTCGATCCGTTCAAAGCTGCCATCATGATGGACTTGCACCTCGGGATTCCGTCTCTCCTATTGGATGATGATGTTGAGCGTCGCCAAATGTATGGTAAGGCTGGTGCATGTCGTCCGAAGCTGGTCGAAATGGGTGATGAGTATGACGGTGTTGAATACCGCAGCCTCTCCAACTTCTGGCTCAAGAGTGATGAGTTGATCTCATGGGTATATGATCGCACTGAGCAGGCTGTCGATGCTATTAACAACTTCGATCAGATGCTCACCATCGTTCCCCCTGCACATTTGCAGGATGTCATTAATATCGGAGACAAGGATGCAGCCAATGAGATCGTGCAGACTCTCGGCATCCCGCTTCCATCTGCTGCATGATGAATGGAACTTTCTGTAATATCTGTTGTCTATATATAGGAGAAGAGTGATGGCCTGTGTCCATTGCGAAGAGTGCGGTGAAGATCTACCACTCGATAAAGACGGTGAAGTGATCGGTAACTGCCCAGCTGGTAACCTACACTGCGAGCATGCATCTATGGATTTGGATGATGACTATGCTCCACTGAACTTCCATGAAGAAATATAGTTGCCCATTTGTCATTATCGAATCCCCGTATAAAGGGAGTGGATACTGGCAACTATGGAGAAACAAACGTTACTTGAAGAAGTGTATTAGGGACTCTTTAAAACGAGGCGAAGTTCCCTTTGCTTCACATGGTTTCTATACTTACGTCTTGAATGATCTCGTTAAAGAAGAACGAGATCTTGGTATCATATCAGGGCTTCACATAATGCAACGGGCTGACTATGTAGTTGCCTATTCAGACTATGGATATTCCACCGGAATGGTATTAGGTATTCAGGCAGCAAGGGATGCTGGTAAGACGGTAATCCATCGAAAGATATTGTAGAAAGTAAACACCTGATAATAATAATAAGAGGGATAAAATGACAGAGAGTACTATTATCGGTGACGAGCCATGCCCGAAGTGTCGTGAGCGGGGTGGTGATTCCACCGGAAACCATTTGATTCTTTTCTCGAACGGTAATAAGTTCTGCAATCGCTGTGATTATAAAGTGATTGCTGGGAGAGAAGAAGTAGCAGAAGAGTTAACGATAGCGGACATTCTGAAAAAACCCATTGCGGATATCCCAGACCGAGGGATTAGCCGGAGCGTAGCAGAGCTATACGGATATCGCGTAGACTTCGATGAAACCACTGGCGAAATATCCAGACATTATGCACCATTCTTTAAGAACGGAGAGCTGTCTGGTTTCAAGGTTAGGAATGTAGCCGATAAAACTTTCTACGGTGTTGGAGATCTCAAAGGTGTAGATTTATTTGGCAGTCCCCTCATTGGGAGTGGCGGTCAATTAATTATCATCACTGAGGGTGAGCTGGATGCTCTAGCTGCTAGTGAAATGTTCCGGATGCATGGAAAGAAATACCGAGTTGTTTCTCTTCAGCATGGAGCTAATGTTGCTGGCGTACAACGAGCATTCGCTAAGCTGAATCAATTCACTAATGTCGTTCTCTGTCTGGACCAAGACAAGAAAGGTAAGGAAGCAGCAGATAATATCATCCCGTTGTTTGATGCTGGTAAAGTCAAGGTGATGACCTTCTCAGAGAAGGACGCCAACGATATGCTGTTGGCTGGAAAGGTGGATGAGTTCTTTAACTCGCTGCGTAATGCGTCAGCTAAACGACCTGATGGTATTGTCTCTGGTGCTGATACATGGGAGAAGATCAAAGATCGACCCAAGGTTGAGAGCATCCCTTATCCTGAGGAATGGGAACTCCTGAATCAGAAAGCTTACGGCGTTAGGCGTGGTGAAGTTGATACATGGACCAGCGGTTGCGTTGACTCTAATACTGAATTCCTTTCTCCATCTGGCTGGAAGAAAATTTCTGAGTATAATGGAGGACTCGTAGCACAATACTCCGCATCTGGTCTTCTCGAATTCGTCAAGCCGAACGCGTATATCAAGCAACCAGCGAGCCAGCTATATCATATTAAAACGAAGTATGGTGTAGACCAAGTTCTCAGTGACAATCACAATGTAGTGTGGTTTGAACGCCGCTCTGGTATGATGCATCGTATGCGGTTTAGTGAACTGAGAGAAACCCATAATCGTAATTCATATGGTTTCACCGGCAAATTCAAAGCTACCTATGATCTTGAAGACACCGGATTCAAAATCGACGGCAAGAGTGATGCATATTTACGCTTGTCAGTTGCACTAGCAGCAGATGGGTATTTGAAGAATAATGATCCTTTCTGTATTTATTTCAATCTTTCGAAGCAACGAAAGATCAATCGGCTCAAAGAATTACTTTCGACGCTTGAATGGGAATGGAACGAGTATAGCCACTCAGAAAATTCTGTGACTATTCGTATCGAACATTCGATGGAAAAGGGATTATCTCACTACTTCGGTTTTGCAGACCCTTATCACAAACTTGAGTTATTAGCTGATGAGGTAAAGTATTGGGATAGCGATGGGAGTTCTTTCTTTACAACACAGAAGGATGAAGCAGATCTAGTACAACATGCTTTCACAGCCATCCATGGTAGGTCATCTATCTATATAGATAACAGAGAAGATAGACCGAGTACATATAGTGTCTACCTATGTGGGAATGATTATGTTGGTATAAGTGGTGCGAATAAACCAACAATTGAAACTATTGAAACAGAAGATGGATACCAATATTGCTTCAACGTCCCATCCAATACTCTCATATTGCGGCGCAATGGATGTATATTCATCACTGGAAACTCAGGGATGGGTAAGACAGCTGTATTGAGGGAATTGCAATACCATCTTCTGAATACAGTGAAAGATAGCATCGGTGTTATCGCTCTTGAGGAACCTTTGGTTGACTCAGTTGAAGCATTGATGGCACTCAATCTGAATAAACGAATTCAACTGCCAGATGTGAGGGAAACCGTTTCTGATGATGAACTCTATAAAGCATGGCTGGCTACGTCTGGGACTAATCGTCTGCACTATTATGATCACTTCGGGTCCGTTGATGATGATTCCCTCATTTCAAAAATACGATGGCTGGCTGGCCCTCTGGGCTGTAAGTACATCTTTCTTGATCATCTCTCTATTGTCATCAGTGAGTTTGCTGATCAAGGCGGTGAGCGAGAAAGAATAGATACCATTATGACCAGATTAAAGAGGCTCACCCAAGAGCTGAACATCTGGTTAGGATTAGTTGTACACCTACGAAAAGTAGGGGGAGGATCTTCCTTTGAAGAAGGAGCAGTCCCTAGCTTGGACGATCTACGCGGTAGTGGCAGTATTAAACAGCTTAGCAATAACGTATACGCTCTATCGCGTAACCAACAGCATGGAGATGAAAGGATACGGAATACATCAACCCTCCACGTCCTCAAGTGTCGATTCACGGGACGGACGGGAGTAGCTGATCAACTGTATTTCGAGGATACAACAGGGCGTATGGTTCCTGCTGATTATGATGTTAACGATGAGGAGTTCTAATATGTTTGGTGATATTATACGGAGTATAGCAGCTCTATTGATAGCCACATATGTAGTGACAACTATTCTAGTTGTGGTTGGTATATTGATTGTGGAGTACTCATGAGGCCAATTGATTGGGAAGCTGATTATCGAAAGCGGCTCTCTGCTAATGCAGAAGATTTTGATAGCATCATCTCCGATCTCCTTCGTGAGCATTCCGAATTACTAGGAGCTGTTGTTCACTATGCAAAGAGCTCTCCATCTGGGGATATTGATGTCAACCCATCCCCAACAGAGGAGCTCCTTATCTCTGTACTCGGATCAGCAAGAGCTAAAGAATATCTAGGAATTGAATGATGAAAGTCTCAGATCTTGAAGGAGAGAAGCTGGCTTATTGGGTGGCTAAGGCATGGGGCTGGGAGAAAAAGCAGAACGGATACAAGTCGTATGACTACTATGAGGGCTGTATTCCTGCCGATAGTGTACTCGTCAAAAATTACCGCCCAGACCGCAACTGGGATCAGTGCGGAGAGTTGATTGAGAAGTTTGATTTAGATATCGTTTTAGGTGTGTCTGTGAGACACCCTAAGTATCATGATGTTTTGCTAAATGAAGGAACGCTCAAGCAAAATATTTGTCGCGCTGTTGTAGCATCTGTATATGGCGAAGAAGTACCGGAGGAACGATGAACAGGGTTTTTGTTGATATGGACGGCGTGATCGTGGACTTCGATGCCTACAAGACGGCGCGAGGAATGACCGGCGACGAAGCAAAGAAGCAGCCTGGCGCATACCTGGCGATGCCAGCGATTCCTGGGGCCGTTGAGGCTGTGCGCAGCGTGATCGGCATGGGGTTCGAGGTGTGGATTGCCACCAAGCCGCCGACCGGAATTACCTACGCCTACGCCGACAAGGCGGCATGGGTGCTGGAGCATCTGCCGGAACTGAAGCGCAGGATCATCATCACGCACGATAAGGGGCTCCTCGGGGACTCTGGCGATTACCTCTGCGACGACAGACCGCACAAGGCCAACTGCGAGCGGTTTGCCGGGACGCTGCTGCGGTTCGTGGATGGGTTCCACTGGCCCGATGCGCTGGCGATGCTGCGAACCAAGCGGCCCAACGCCTAATTTCACTGATCAAGAGGGACTATCCCAATGTATCTGACGAATGATGAAGCTAAAGAGAAACTATGTGTTCGATCCATGCATCTTGAGGAGCCTTTGAAGTGTGAAGGTTGTGAATGTATGGCATGGTTGTGGACTGAATCGAAAATGGATCAACAGGTAGGAGGGGTAGTTGATGTTAAAGGTAGATGTGGTCTGGTTAATATTTCTATCGATCATAGTGGTAGGGTGCGGTGAGTTACCTGAGGAAGCAATGCCTGTTACGCAACCAACGATAGTACAGGTATATCCTTGTGATCCGAGTAAAGATGAACCGTGATGAATAATAATAATAATAATCGGAGGGAAGAATGTTCACAATTTCAGATGAGAAACGAGTCAACACAGTCTTGCGTCTCCTCGCTGCTAAACGACGCAAGTCGTAATGCGGATTGTCTTCGATCTGGAAGGCAATGGGCTTCGTGAAGAGATAAGTAAAGTTTGGTGTTTCGTATATAAAGATATTGATACAGGGGATGTTGTACAGCTCACCCATGAGAGTGAGAACTTCAAGCAAGAGATTGCTGACGTATTAGGACAAACCACTTTTCTTATTGGTCATAACATCATCAACTACGATTTGCCAGTGCTAAAGAAAATATTCGGTATCGAGTATGATGGTGAGGTTTATGACACAATCATCGCTTCCCGTTTATTCAATCCCGATAGGCCATGGGGTCATGGGTTGGATGGATGGGGTAAGAAGTTCAGGCGATACAAGCCCGCCCATGAGGACTGGTCCCAGTTCTCTCCAGCCATGTTACATAGATGTACAGAAGATGTCGAGATAAACCATCTTACATATGACTATCTTCTGAAAGAAACTGGCAACCATGATTGGTCTCAAGCTTTACGTATTGAGCAGAAAGTTGCTGGCATAATGACGCAGCAAGAAATCAATGGGGTGTTATTCGACGAGAAAAAAGCAAGGGAGTTCGTTCAGTTTCTTGATGATGAAGCCGAGAAGCTTTATTGGGAGATTGCTCCACAGCTTGGCTATTGCACAGACAAAGCTAAGCGTACATGTGCTAAGCCATTCTCCAAGCAAGGGGGCTATGCTAAGAAAGTTTTGAACCTTCTTTCTGGTTGGGATTTGGAAGTCTCTGGCCCGTTTACATACGTAGCTCCTCGGCTCACTGAACGAGAGTTTGTAGTGTCCCGCCTGATGGACCTAGGCTGGGAGCCTGAGGAGTTCACAGAGCCCACGGAACGCTACCCTGATGGGCAGGCTAAGCTCACAGTGAAAGGTGAGCCTGTGGAGTCTCTCACGAAGTGGGAGAACCAGCTTGGTAAAGACCTAGCTATGTTCCTCACATTGAAAAGACGTAGGTCATCCATCCTTAATCCAACCAATCCCTCAAAGGGTTGGCTGAATAATATCAGATCTGATGGCAGGATAACGGCTGGTGCTATTTCATTAGGTGCCCCATCTGGAAGGATGCATCATCGTCTTGTGGTGAATGTTCCTAAAGCTAACGAGGATGACGACCACAATCTTATTTGGGATATATACAAGCAAAAGGATATATTCGGAACACAGCTCCGTAGCTTGTTCACTGTTCCTGATGATCGTGTGATGGTGGGGCATGATGCCAGCGGTATTGAGAATAGAATGCTGGCACATTACATCAATGATGATGATTTCACCAATACTATTATTAATGGGAATTCAGCAGATGGAACTGACTTGCATACAGTGTTATGGAAAACAATTGATGAGTATGTGCATTCCCGTGGAGGCACAAAGAACATTGAGTATGCCTATTTCTACGGAGCACAAGATCCTAAACTGGGCAGTATGGTTGACTACAAACCTGCTGGTTGGTCTAACAAAAAGATGGGAGGTGTGATACGTGAACTAATCTCTAGTGGTGTTCCAGCACTTGGGGATTTAACTAAGCGAGTAACGAGAGCAGCTGAGCGGGGATACCTCATAGGATTGGATGGGAGACGTATGATCATTCGATCTCCACATGCGGCACTTAATACCCTTCTTCAAGGTGGTGCCACTGTGGTTATGAAGGTGTCTATGTGTTACCTCCACGACTGGGTGGAGAAGTATCAGCTGGACGTGCTCAAGGTTATCGACATGCATGATGAAGCGCAAGCGGATGTTTTACCTGAACATGCGGAACTTTATGCACAACTTGCTGTCAAATCAATCATAAGGGCTGGGGAGTATTTCGATCTCCGGTGTCCACTAGATGCTGAGGCTAAGATTGGAAGAAACTGGGCAGAAACTCACTAATGGAGGGAACTTTTCTCTCTCCTAATTGTCTAACTTACTATGTACCTGAGGTTAATATGTACTATATCGAGGTTAAATTTCTAGAAGGGAATGACCGGTTGTACTCTTATCGCTGTATCTTTCCTGTAGAGGTTGGTGATATGGTGGTTGTGCAGGCACGTAATACATACGGTCTGGCAACTGTCAGAGAAATCAGTGATACCGCACCGCCAATAGTCTGCAAGGATGTAGTGTGCGTAGTTGACCTGAAGAAATACGAGCAGGCAGCAGGACATGCAAATACAGTCGAAAAACTCTCAGCTGAGGTTGAAGATAAACTCAATGAGTTCAAGAAGAAGCAGCAGATAGATGAATTCATGAAAGCTGATTTCAACAATCGAGATCTGTATAACCGTCTTGAGTTTGCCAGACTCACTTTGGCTTCTGCGGTTACCTGTAACGATTAACCTTTGGGAGTGAATTGTAAATGGCTAATGAAATGATTCAATATGAAATCGAGAAAGAAGATGAAACCGTTCGTGTTTCCGTCCCTGCTGATTGGAAAGTTACATTCGGTCCTGTAGCCGTAGGGCGTAACATCAACGGCCCATTTCGTAGCGGCAATGGGAGTATGGCTCTTTGCTTTTACGAGAATGAGACGAAGCAACGCGCTATCTTCACTGGCGTTAAGAGCTTCCGTGATACTTCACTGGCTATTAAACGTAGAGTGGAAGTGACGCAGGGAGAGGATAAGTACACTTTCGATAACCATGGCAACAAACAAATGGTTGAGCAGGCTGCTAAGCAGATATTCTGGCAAGACGTTGATGTTGACCCCATCGAGCCAGATCAATCGGTTGCTGAGCAATTATCACCTGAGGAAGGAGGAGCATGATACTATCGCTGTTGGAGGGTGCCTATCGCTGGCGTCTGAAGAATGCAATTAGACACCTTAAATCACGAGAAAAGAAGTATGCGAAAATCCAACAACGTTCTCATGAAGTAGCTAAGGGTGTTGTGGAGCTAGAAACTGAGATTCAATCGTATACTTCTGCAGTTATATCGAGAGCGGTTGAGTTACGTCAAACTGCAGAAAAACAATTAGATAAACTAGACGACCAATAATAATAATAAGGAGGGATATAATGCCTATTCTATCAGGTAAAGTTAAATGGGCTTGCGTACAAAAGCCTAATACTAAGTTTGAGCATGAGTACTCAGTTGTCGTAGTTCTCGACAAAGAGAAAGCTAAGGAGTTGTCTGCTGAGGGTTACAACGTCAAGCAGGATAAGGAAGGTGATACCATCATCAAGGTGAAGAAGAAAGCCTTGAAAGCTGATGGTACTCCCAATCGTAAACCGAATGTTGTCGATGCTCAGAAAAAACCGTTCGAAGATCTCATCGGTAATGGCAGCTACTGCAACGTTCAATACACCCCGTACCCATGGGTGTACGCTGGTAGTTCTGGTGTCCAGGCACAGCTTGTCGGTGTTCAAGTGGTTGATCTGGTTGCTTTCACCACTGATGAGTTCGATGTTATCGAAGGTTCTGATCCGGCAGATGCTCCTGTAGCAGACTCAGCGCCTGTCGATGATGATGATGATTTCGATGATGATATTCCTTTTTAAGGGATGAAGTTTTTCCCTGAGCGGCGTGGAAATTTCGGGGACCGCCATGTGCCACCAATGGATGCACGTTAAAAACTCCAATTTAGCAGGGTTAGCGACCTGCCTCAGGGATTCTTTTTCAGTGTAAGACCAAGATGGGGGTGAGACACCCCCCCCATCCCATATTAAATAACCGGAGAGTTATAATGACAGAACTTGTTTATGAAAACGAACACTATCGCGTAGTACTTGATCGAACTTCTGATGAGCCATATCTCGTTGTGAATAAAGAGTATGATGTGACGGAAGCCTCAGAGGCTAACCAACCACAAGCTCTGATCCTAGCCAAGCAATTTGACATGCTACTGACTAATGATCGCTGGTCCAAGCAACTTGATCAAATGTATGCTGGTCCGTCCTTTTCCCTCGATGATGTGGAATCCTTCGGCCAAGCGCACTAATGGCTCGTGGGGTTATTGATGCAGACTCAATTGCTTACCGTGCTGCTGCTGCAGCTGAATCCAGAGAATGGTTAGTCTATCCAGACGAAGACAGTGAGCATGCGATTGCATCTTTCCAATATAAAAAAGAAGCAAAGGAGTGGGCGGAGTTACATGACATCGCCTCTCCTAAGCTTGAATTAACTATCACGCCACAACCTGTTGAGAATGCATTCCACAATATCTCTAATATAATCAAAGGGATAGTTGAGAAATTGCAACTCGATTCCTACCATCTCTACCTCTCCAGTAGTCTCAACTTCCGAGATGATATTGCAACCATCCGAGAATACAAAGGCAATCGTGCCAACCTCCGAAAACCTCATCACCTATCGGCTTGTCGTAATTTCCTCATCAAGAATTTTGATGCTGAAGTTTGTGAAGGCTATGAAGCTGATGATGCTGCGAGTATGGATGCGTATGCTGATCCAGACCTCACCATTGTTTCTATTGATAAGGATTTGGATATGGTTCCCGGTAAGCATTATGATTGGGTTAATGAGTTGGAGTACGATATCACGGAAGATGAGGGTAGGTACAACTTCTATTTCCAGCTCCTGATGGGTGACACCACTGATAACATACAAGGTATCACCGGATGTGGTAAAGCTAAAGCCAAAGACATACTGCAAGATTCTGAGAACTATATGTGTGACGTTGGTATGGCCTATGCCCTGTCTTCTTATGAAGATCCAGAAGCTGCACTGATAGAGAATGCTAGGTTGTTGTGGATGGCTAAGCAATCACCTGATGACTGGAGTTGGAATGTCGTATAAAATCGTAGCCCGTTGTACTGAATGTGAAGACCGTGTTACAAACGGACAAACATGTTCTTGTGGCGGCATAGTGGTTGGTTACAGCGGTGATGTATACTGTGCAGAAGGAGTGTATTATCAGTCAGAGAGTAACACGTACACGGAACGGAGGGACATGGACGGAGGCCCAGTATTGGGGGAATCTGAGGTCAGCGCTACGCCGTAACTATCGCTATTGGGTTCCAGCCAAGCAAGCTCTTGAAGCTGCTCGTCGCCCTGTTACGGGGAAGGGAAACCAAAAGTGGGAGTATCAATGTAGCCACTGTCAGGAATGGTTTAAACGGAAGGATGTGGAAGTAGATCATATCATTCCATGCGGTTCTCTATCATGCTTAGAAGACATTGCTCCATTTGTCGAGCGCATGACGAGGGAATCAATTGACTCATTCCAAGTGCTCTGCAAACCGTGCCATAAAATAAAAACATATAACGAGAGATATGGCAAAGATGAATGAAATAACTACAGGGGAACTGTTTTCAATTAGGGAAGCACTCACACTAGCCCAAGAAGAAGTTGCATCGGTGATTGACCATTGTGATTTGGTATTGACTAGTGGAGTCTTCGAAGCAATAGAGGAATCATTAGAGATTGTAGACGGTATCCTCTCTGCTGCTCTTCGACAACAACTACAAAAAGTAGAAGAGGAATTAAATGAAGAAACATCTGATAATCCCTGATCTCCAAGTTAAACCGGGTGTTCCCCTCGAACATCTGGATTGGATAGGTCAGTACATAGTTCATAAAAAACCTGATGTGATCGTCCAGATCGGGGATTTTGCAGACATGCATTCCCTTAGTTCATATGACATGGGGCGTAAAGCTGGTGAAGGTGCTCGTTATAGGGATGATATTGATGCATCAACTGAGGCTATGGAAAGATTAATGGCCCCATTGAATGCATATAATGTACATCGTCAGAGAAATAAAAAGAAACAATATACCCCTCGTCTGGTGCTAACCCTTGGTAATCATGAGAACCGCATCAACAGGCATGTCGAGGGTTATCCCTATCTAGCTGACTATCTCTCCACCGATGACTTAGGTTTCGAGAGTTTCGGTTGGGAGGTACATGATTTCCTTGAAGCTGTTGAGATTGACGGCATCCTCTACTCACACTACTTCCCCCGTAATGCAAATGGGAAAGTTGTTCAGACCTACCGAGGTGCTCCTAATGCTAGAGCACAGGTGATTAGGGAAATGCAAAGTTGTACATCTGGTCATCTTCAAGGGCTGGACTACCATATCCAGCAAACCGGAACTCGCCGTCATCATGGCATCATCGCTGGTAGTTGTTATCTCCACGATGAAGGCTTCCTGTCTCCCCAAGGTACAGCGTATTGGCGTGGTGTCGTTATGAAGCATGAAGTTGAGGGGGGTGATTACAATCCAATGTTTGTCTCACTAGACTACCTGAGGCGTCGATATGGCGGCTGATAGATATAACGAAGGTAAGGTGATCCTAAGCTACATTTTGCAAGCACCTAAGGCTATTGCCGGTGCTTGTAGAGTGTTTATGTATGGAGCTGAGAAGTATGATCGAGGAAATTGGCAACAGGGGTTGGCCCCGATGGAAGTGTCTGATTCTCTTTTACGTCATCTGACAGCCTATATCAATGGAGAGGATGTTGATGATGAGTCTGGCCTACCACATGTTGACCATGTCCTCACTAATGCAATCTTCTTAGCAGAATTCTACCGTACCCATCCAGAAATGGATGACAGATTAAAGGAAACCAAATGAGACGTATCCTAGCGATGGTAGCTATTATTACTGGCCTAGTCTCACTGGCTATTGCTCACGATGCTGATGCAAGTGAAATGGCGGTTACACTATGCGGCGATGAGATTGTTGTGTGGGAACTTCATAGTGATGACGGTGTGTGGGTTATTGCCCCCCATTCAGCTATGCAGAATAGTTACCCATTAAAACAATTCCTTATCGAATTCAGGAATACCAATCCTGAGCTGTATATTATTGACATGTGTGCTGAGCCTGAAGAAGAGGCTGTAGAAAATGGATGGATGAACCGTGAACAATCTTCGTAAAATCAGGAAGGATCGCATCCTTCGATATATTGGTTCTCAACTTGATAAGCTCAATGTGCCCCAAGAAATGCGTAACATTGAGATGTCAGTTGCAGAGATGAAAGAACTAGTCGACCACCTTGTAGAACAGAATGTAATTTACTTTGATGACCTCGAAAGAGTTCGGTATGCTCGCCATACAGAGGAGTTCCTAGCAGATCACTTTGATGTTCTGTCTGGCTACAGTCTGTGTATCAAGCTACGACAACCAGAAGGAGCCGCTCTATGAGTCAGCATGGACCGTCTCTCTGGATCTCAGAGGATACCCATGCACGAAAGCACAGACTCAAAGGAGAAACTTTCAGGGAGGCTATGAGCAGGATTGCTAATGCTCTGGCTGATAACCCTGAGTATTTCGAGAGTTATCGTCATATCCTTCTGGAACAAAAGTTTCTACCCGGGGGCCGTATACAGGCAAGTGTTGGTTCTCCTCGACAAACCACAGCATTCAACTGCTATGTAAGCCGTACGATTGAAGATAGCATTGATGGTATTATGCAGGCAGCAACAGAATCTGCACACACTATGAGACTTGGTGGTGGTATTGGCTATGACTTCTCCACCATCCGTCCTCGTGGTGATCTAATCATCAGTTTGGATAGCAAGGCCTCTGGCCCTCTATCATTCATGCAGATTAATGATGCTATCTGTAAGACAGTGAGCAGTGCTGGTCATCGTCGTGGTGCCCAGATGGGTGTCATGCGGGTTGATCATCCTGACATTGAAGAGTTCATCGAAGCTAAGACCAATACAAACAACCTTACTCAGTTCAATCTCTCTGTAGCTGTAACAGATAAGTTCATGCAGGCTGTAGTTGATGGCACTGATTTCGAGTTGGTTTGGAATGGGCGTGTGTATGATCGTATCTCTGCACGGAATCTATGGGATAAGATTATGCGAGCCACATGGGATTGGGCAGAGCCCGGTGTTCTCTTCATTGACAGAATCAACGAGATGAATAATCTCTGGTACTGTGAAACTATTGCTGCTACTAATCCGTGTGGCGAACAACCTCTCCCGCCGTTCGGTGCTTGTCTTCTCGGGAGCATCAACCTTGTTAAATACATTGTTGAGTATCAGCCGGGGCATTACCGATTCGATTGGGGTAGATTAAAAGCAGACATCCCACATATTGTACGTGCTCAAGACAATGTGATAGACAACACCATCTATCCTCTCCCCGAACAAGAAGCAGAAGCAAAGGGTAAGAGACGGATGGGTATCGGTTACACTGGCCTAGCAAATGCAGGGGAAGTGCTTGGTTATCCATACGGAAGTGAACGCTTCAAACGTTTCCACGAGACTGTTGCTCGATTAGTAGCAAATGAATGCTACCGTGCTTCAGCTCTTCTAGCTAAGGAGAAAGGGTCTTTCCCTCTCTATGATGCAGAGAAATACCCTCGTGGTAAATTCATCCAGCAACTCGATAAGGATGTTCAGGAACTAATCGTTGCAAATGGTATTCGTAACTCTCACCTAGTCAGTGTTGCTCCTACGGGAACAATCTCTCTAGGCGCTGACAACATCTCTAGTGGTATTGAACCGGTCTTCTCATATGAGTATGATAGGACTATCATAGGTGATGATGGTAAGCAATTCATTACGAATGTCAGTGACTACGGTTATCGAGTATGGAATGTCAAAGGAAAGACAGCTGGTGAATGCTCTATTGATGAGCATCTAGCAGCCCTTATCACAGCCACCAAATGGGTTGACTCGGCGGTTTCTAAAACCATGAATGTCGGCTCGGAGGTATCATGGACAGAGTTTCAAAATATCTACATGGATGCATGGAAAGCCGGATGTAAGGGCGTTACAACCTTCAGAGCTTCTGGTAAGCGGGGAGGGATTTTGAATGAAACCCCAGTGGAAGAAACTGGAGGCGCATGTTATCTTGATCCAGCAACTGGAACACGGACATGCGATAGTTAACTAGTTTTGCAGGGGAGAATATGGGTATAACAAAAATAATAAAAAGCCTGATGTGTGCTAGTGCTTTGGCATTAGCCTCCCCTGCCTTTTCTTCAATTCCCATCGGGATAGAGAATAATAATCCGGGGAATATTGTCCAGAGTGACATTGATTGGCATGGGGAGATTGGGTGCAACTCTAGGTTTGAATGCTTTGAGAATGAAGTATTGGGTATTCGAGCTATGGGGATAAATCTTTTATCGTACTATTTCAAACATGGATTAGTTACAGTGGAAGATATTATCACTACATGGAGTCCACCTTCGGAAAATGAAACATCACAACTAATAAAAAACTTCAAGGATAGACACGGATTTACAACAGGGACCCCTCTTAATTTTTTTGACTACTCCGAATTTCGTAGGTTTATAACCGGGATTATCATCCAAGAGAACGGATACAATCCATATGGGGATGAGATTGATGAAGCTTTATCACTCATTTCTGTTTACGGTATTCAGGAAGTATGGAGGTCACATGATTCCATTAGAGCTACTCACTTTGCTCGGCTCCACGCTAATTGGCGGGGCTCTAAAGATATGGTCCAAGAAGCAGGACATAGCGGCAATGAATCACCAAGCTCTACTAGAGAAGGTTGGTATTCAGCAGAAGGGATACGAGGAAGCCCGACAGCAGGCCACTCCAGCTATGGCATGGACTCGAAGGACTATAGCTTTAACCGCTACGTTTTCGGTGATACTCCTGCCGAAGTTAGCAGCAATATTGACGGGTACCACCGTCGTAGTAGGCTGGACAGAAATGACATCTGGTTTCTTGTTCTTTACGGACGGAGTAGAGACTATTCGGTGGTACGCAATGGAAGGACTCGTCATCACTCCACTCGACACTCACCTGATGAGCGCTATCGCAGGTTTGTACTTCGGTGGTTCCATCGCAAACGGGAGATACTAGAATGTCAGATAAGAATAATACTAATGTCGTGCAACTCCATTCAGAAGATGATTCGGTACAACGCTTAATTGAATCAGCAAAAGAGGAAGGCTGTGATTCTCTCTTCGTAGTTGGTCTCAAGGAGGGCACCATCTTCTATGGTAGTTCTAATTACCCTAGCACCCTCTACACTCTCGGTTGCTTGGACATTGTAAAAGAGCATGTCATGAAAGGTTCATACGAGGAATAATCATGCCCATCTACGATTTTGTATGTCCTGATTGTCAGCTGGTAGAGGAGAAGATGCAGAAGTATTCTGATCCTCCGCCAACCTGTACTAAGTGCAATAAGGAGATGGAACGGAAGGTGGGCACTCCCGCTGTTCGTATGGTGGGGAGGAGAGGATACCATAAGAATACCGGTGACTGGGCTGATTAAGATGAAGCGTCAACTAACCCAGCAGGAAACATTGATAGCACAAACTAGCTGGGGTGTGCTCTTGGTGGCACCCCTAAAGGATATACATCCCCTTTACCCGGTTAACAATCCTGCGTATCTAGAGAGTGTCAAATCCTCTATACAGAAACAGGGTTTGATTAATCCGATTGTCGTTATGCCTGTGTTCATATCTGATTGGAAGCTACTCCACAAAATTAATCCTGATCTACTCCCTCCTCCTGAAGGACCGGATGATAAGGTTGTCCTGCAGATTAGATGTGGTAACAATCGCTACTATGCTGCTAAGGAACTAGGGTGGAAGTATATCGACACGAAGCGTGTGTATACACAGGATGAATGTAACTCTGTATGCAAGGAGATGCGTAAGACATGTTTCTAACTCCCGAGCAACATGTATTAGATAGGCTCTATCGTTCCCTCCTTGTAGCACTAGAACCAATGGAGGGGATAAGCGATGAAGAGCTAAGGAAAAAGATTAGGGAACTACGACGCTTTCTCAACAGTTTGGAGGAACGAACGTATGAAAATTTTGAGGGCTAAGCACCCCACACCGGGAACCCATCTAATGAATCTTTCTGCTATGATTCCGATGGTGAACAATCTCGATGATTATTATGCAGTGAAGATCCTGGAAGATATTGAAGAACGCGGATTGATGAACCCGGTTGTAATCGTAGCAATGACGGGTGAGCAATGGATGCTTGATAAGGAAACTAATAATCCCGACATCCTCGATCCGCCTACGGATGATGAGACTATCTATCTCAGACTTCAGTGTGGTAACACACGTTACGTTGCAGCTAGAGCTTTAGGATATGACGCTATTGATTGTATAACCTTCACTAGCATTCAAGATGCAGAGCAATGGTGTGCAGCCAATCGAAAGAAACATTGTGGAAGACAATAAAAAAGCCCGCATTACGCGGGCTTTGTTGTGTCTGGGGGTATTAATACCAGTGCTCATGAATCCACCGATCATCAACTTGGTCAGGATTAGGCTCACCGTGGAAAACAACAATCTTAATTTCAGGAGATAGACCTCCATGCATTACACGTCTCTTATACGAAACTATCTGACCCGGCTGATACGCATGTTTAGTATGCCCCCCGTTGGGAAAGATGCAGTGCGTAATCCAAGGCTGATCACCGACGAATGCAGTGTTCCCCCGATTATAGTAATTCCCATCAGATCTGAGGGTGAGTTCTCTTGTGAATCTTCTGTACACCGATGGGTGGGAACCTATATTGAATCTAAAGACGGATGTGTTGAACTCCCTATTGGGCCAAATAAAATCTTCTACTCCCCGAAAGGTCTCATCCTCTTGTTCTGTGAAAAGGAAGTCGATGTTGCCGGTAATGACAACATCTAAATCAAGAAAGACTGTTGGTCCTTTGAGGTCATGCACCTCTTCTTGGAAGATTGATAGCTTATTCCACCACCCCGTCAGATTGTCTGAGAGAAGCGGTAGGCACTCCACCTGTGGGTTGATATTAGTTTCATCTTCTGTAAGACACACGAACCTGTGAGGAAGGCTGAGATGCCTTTCCACCATAGAGTGTAGCTTGTTTACATACTCAGCTGAGTATTTAGTACCCCATTTAAGACAGAGGACATTATATTGTGTATCCATGATGCTCAATCTCCCATGAGAAATACTGAGCAATGTGATCAATTGTGGCTTGGTTGTAGAAAGATTTATAGTCCACCTGATCTATAGTATCCCGGATGCTTCCATCATCTAGGATGATCTTCAACTCACTTTCTAAATGTGAACAGATGGCATCAAGTTCCTCAAACCGTCCGATATAATCCACCATTTGTTCCCCACCATGAGCATGAGTGTAGTAGGTCTGGCTACGTTTCTGCACAGGAGGGATCACAAACTTACGGAAGTTTCCTTCCCATAGCTCTCCTTTCAATAACCAATCCTCGAAAGACCAATCCTTTTGACTGAATCCCTCGACATGCCTATATCTCTCAGGGCTCTCATTAAACCGGCCATTCGTAAAGAGGTAGATGCTAACCATCCGCTCCCAAGGATTCCGGTAAATCGCAAACTTATAGTAAGTATCGGGAAGAGGAAAGTCTCTAGCTCCAGAATGCATGTGTGTCCCAACAGGGAGGGAACCATAGCTACTCAATCGAGTACGCATAGTCCTCCCTGCATTCCTTGGGATATGTACAAATGCAAACTTCTTCTTCTTGCTTATCAGCATCTAGTGAACCAAGTGTAATTCATTCCAAGATGGAGCTCCTTCCCAGTGTTAGATAGATATTCATCCACCGCTTCTGTCACACCAAACTTGAAATCACCTGTATCATTTTCATAGTCATGGCCAGATAGCCAACCACCAGCTTTTACTTTTGGTTCCCATGCGGCAATATCATCCTTGCAACCCTTATAGCTGTGGTCTGCATCAATGAATACCAGATCGACAGAACTATCATCGACTAGTTTAGCAGCATCGGTGGAGAACTCTTTAATAATTTTCACCCTACCGGGGTAGGCATCAGCAATAGCTCGTGCCTGTTTCTCCCATTCCCGTTGCTGGTCATCAGATGCATTAGCATGGAAGTCATTAGTATCCTTATACTCTTGGGATGTATTACCACCCCAACAGTCCACCATAATTAAGTGGAGGTCAGGACGACCGGCTAATAGTTCTTTAGACATTGCGCCAATGAAGACACCCACCTCAACTACGATGGGTTCTTTGATATCCTTTAGCTTTTCCAATACCGATACAGCACGTTGTTTAGCTGGAATCATTTTGCTTTGTCCTCTTTGAGTATCTTCGTGATCTCTTTCACTGACTCTGCCAAATACTGAAGATGGATTCTAGTCTCACCAGCATTGATTGTGATCTCTGTCATCCGTTCATTGATCGTTTGCATCATCACAACTAGATCATTATTCTTCTGTTCTAAGTTTGTAATGCGACTCTCATGATTTGAAAGAAACCAACCGAACAGGAAAATCTGGGAGAGTAGTACCCCCAGAACAGCCAGTGGAACTTTCCTATCTAATGCCCATCGTGTACTATCACTCATTAATCCTGCTCCCCGAAAAAAGATGATTTACCCTGCTTCTCTTGCCATTCCTCAAGACCACCCATAAACCAGTTGTGATAAAAACGACCAGCTATAGGGATGTATTTAACAGCATCCTCAGGATTCGACATTACATCATCGAAGATCTTAACAGGTGGAGTGACCAGATCAATAGTAGCTTGGACAGGTTTCCCTTCAGCTATTTTATTCTGGGTATACTCTGACCAGCCGAGTGTCTTCAATAGATTGAGCGGTACATCCATTGGAGTCGCTTCAATATCTCTCCCCATCATGAAGTCTTTTGCATATTGAGATCCCGTATTTGCAGTACCAATGACAGCCGAGTATCTCAGTAACTCCCAAGCTCCGTCCCGGAAACCTTTTACGGTACCATCAGTCATCTTACTCACTGCATTCCGGCGGATCACATCCAATTGTTTAATGATGAAAGTCTTAAACATATAGGCAATACGACCATTCGGGGATTTCAAGTAGGCTTCTGGCATCTCAGAAAGAGCAATTGGTTGAAGATCTGCTAGCTCATTGAATAAAAGTAACTTGACATTCTCTGTGGTACGACCGGCTGCTAGATCCTCAACTAGAGAAGTGTACTCATCACCAAAGACTTTTTGGTATTTTGTAGCGAATTCGGCTTGAGCTTTATCTCTAGCGGATTCACTCAATTTACTCTTCGGGTTAAAGATACGAGCATGTTTTTTGTATGCGGCATTAACGATAGTCGATTTACCCATTCTATCGATAGCTTCAAATCCACCATATCGTAGAGCCTTATTAAGGAACTTAGCTGACTTCCGGGTACTAGCAAACTCCTCGGTTAGCTTATCAGCAAGACCAAAATCTTTCACTTTAAATTTAGTTTGGCCAGTGATAGTCTCTTGAACTGCATCCATAGTATCCACTAATCCATTAGCGTATACACTCGACCCGAGATCACCGATCTGAGTGGTTGCCGAAATTGGGTTACCAAGCAGACCAGCATAAAGATAATTCTTCACGTCCTGGATAGCCCTATGGGGAGGGGTCTCACCTACACCAAATCGAGTGGTTAGTAAGTGTGATAGCTCATTCAATGATGCCTTAGAGAGCTTCTCATCTCCCATCTCCCTTTCCAAGAAACCACCCACTGATTTAGAAAGGTCTACGAAATTCTCACCTTTGACTTTGCTGTAACCTTTCCCGAAGAATTTTGCTTTCTCAATATCGATAACAGCATTGTTGATATAAGTATGCAGAGCTTCCAGTGGTTCAGCATAGAACTGTAGAAATTCAGCAGGAACTTGATCAAACTTACGCTGCTTAGTATGACGAGGGCCACCCTCAGTTGATTTAACTGGGCGGAGTAATCTCTTATTCAGGATCTCCGCACGCTCAAGTGGTGATAGAGGAGCTTTCTTTCTCTGGGTTGCAGCCTCTAAAGCATCAGCGATAGGCGTGAATTCCTCTTTCCCCATACCCTGTAGAAGACCTTTCTCGTCATGAATATATCGAGGAAAATAGTTACTCAAGAGGGAGGATAACCGCTTGTGCTTCCTAGACTCAAGACCAATTTCTTTCAATACGTCCCGTACTTCCTGGATGGCTAGATCACCTTCTTCACCAAATTCAGATTTGAAAACGCGACCCACCTTATTCCATTCACCATTGACAAGATAACTATGTACTCGCTTCTGTGTACCTCCGGACAAGTTTTTAAACTTGCTAGAGAAGTCATCCACCCGAGTGAGATATTCATGTGGCCGATAACGAATATTCATTTCGTACTGTCTCAATCTACCGAACACAGCTTCAGAGTTAGCTTTCACCCTCGTAGACAAGACTCCACCAACTGTATCTATCCCATGGAATAAAGATTTTACTGGGTCGGTCACAGTTCCTATTACTACATCAATAGGTTTCTTCAAACTAGTGCTCTGCTTAACTATCTGCTCTGCCTCAGTCTGAGTTAACAAGGTATGAGGAACCCGGTTAGTTTCACGGAAGGCATCACCGATCTTATTACCGAGTTTCGGATCGAGAGTTAAGAGATACTGTTTAGCTTCCTGTGGAGATCTACCTTCAGCAATCAGCTTAGCCCAATCCATCTCATAGTTATCGAGAAACTTATGAGCTCTTCGTTTGGCTATCTCTTGATATGGTTTAGTCTTTGAGATATACCCGCCGATAGCAGGAGCAGCTTCAGTTACCCCTTTGGCAACACCACCAACAACTCCACCAAGGGTCATCCCGATTAATCCATTCTGTAACCGAGTTTGTCCTGCTTCCTCATCTACATATCCAGCGACACCAAATGCACCGCCGATTGCACTCCCTTTCGCAGCGGCATTGAGCAGGGACCGGGATTTTAAGCCGGGCACAAGCAAACCAACTGGTTCAGCTAAAGCACCAGCAACGGTACCAGCGGTGGCCCAACCGGAGTAACGAGAGTCATCCATCACCTTTGAGAACATAGCTTGTCGTTTCTTTAATTCCTGATCATCTCCACCGAATAGTTGTCTAATCCCACGATTGATGTCAGTCATCATGTGAGTTGCAGAGAAAAGGAAGGCATCGACTTTCGATACTTCTTCTGGGGACTCAGCCATATCATAGGCTTGTTGGGTGGAGATAACACCAAGAGCACCACCTTTAGCAAACTCTTCAAAAGGGTTAAAGTTATATCCGAGCATACCCAGAATCCCTGGCATTTCTTTTGTTCGGAATTCTTCGGGATCATCATTCGGTGATAGCTTGTCATCCAAGATAATCTCATCAGGTGAGAATGAAGTTGGGTCTAAACCTTTGATAGGTTGAGCTTGTTCAGGGGCTTTTCCGATTTGACGCTCTTGAGTTTCTGCTTCCCCCGGTTGCCCGAAAGATAGGAGGGCATCGATTTTCTCTGCCTGCTCATCTTCTTGTTCAGCAGTGGGAGAAGGTTGGAGTTCAGAATCAAGAATAATCTCATCTGGAGAAAAAGTTGGCATGGGTTATCCCCTTATATTATTTATTCTGCCCATCTAATAAAAGCTTTGGTGTTAGGATCAACGACGACAGCCCTACCAGTTCCAGTATGATAGGCCAAAGCTTCATTTGGTTTTAGTTTTGTACGTGCTCTGGCTTGTGCCATCACTTGGTCTCTTGAAGCATCCTGAACTGTAGGAGGTGTTTCGCCTTCATCAGTAATTTGCGGAGTGACTTCTGGCTCCAGAACAACTGAATCATCGAGAGTACCAGGCTTTAGTTTAAGACGTTTGGATACTTCCTGAAGTGCTAAGCTAGTTAGATACTCAAGACCTTCAGCTTGATATTCTGGCATAGAACGGAGTTCTGAAACACGGGAGAATACCGCTGCTTTAATTGTAGCCTGTTCTTTATTATCTGCCTCATCCCATTTCTCAGTGAAGTTATCAAACTGTTCAGGTGGAGATTCTGCGAATGTCTTAATGAACTGCTCGATTTGTTTCCCTTCCGATGGCATGATGTTCCGAACTCTAGAAGGAGTGGGTGGCTTCTGCGAAGTCCATACACCAGTGTTGATCAGAGAATCAACTTCTTCATCACCAGGTCGAAAATCTTTTGATTCCCCAGTTTCTTTATTCCATAGAGTTATTGGGTTTTTAGTCGTTAGGGATGTAACATCGGGTTTCGATGCACTGAGCCCTTCTGCCTCTAACTTACGGGCTTCATCAACTGTGAATGCTCTGACAGCTGTACCATCAGAACGGTAGTACGTCAATGGTGTGATTTGTTTAGCTGGTGCCCCTGCTCTACCAAGGGTGGGAGTTTGGATACCAAGAGATACTAGCTGTTCCTGCAATCCCCTCGGTTGTTTCTCAACTGGGTAGCCCTCTAGGACTGCTTTATGCTCATCAGGATCTCTAACCGGTGGGAGACGATGCACCGTATACCCAGTACCTTGACGCAGTTCTCGGGTTAGCTGCTCCTTTGCAGCCATGCGTTCTTTCGTATACCCCTCGAATTCTGGGTCATTGAGATCCAGATTAAAGGAAGGCTTTTTGGAACCTCGTAGATAGGAGAGAACAGCGCTCCTATTCTTTTCATCACTAAACCATTCCAGATTTTTTTTACCTGTCGGTGTATTAGGGTCAAGATCTTGACGTACAAGATCACCAGGAAGACCTGCTAAACCTGTGAAATACAGGTGTGCGAAAGCATCACCACCACCAGTAGCTTCTAGTTGATCAGCGAGTTTACTATTGCGATCATATTCTGCAATACCTGCCTTATAACGCTCAAGAGCTAGAGTTTGTTGCAGACTCCGTTGTGATTCTTCACGTTGATACTGACGCTCCTCTTCTCGTCGTGTAGCTGCCATATCATTCTCAATGAATGATGACACTAGCCCAGTTACGAACTTAGCTGCGCCTCTACCGATTGCCATTTGGAACTCCTAATAGGTTTTCTTCGGATGGTTCTTCCATAAACTCTTCAATGCCCATATCTTCAGCACGCCCTTGAAGAATAACTTCAGGGGATACATTCTGGAAATAAGAGATTTCGTCATCGATGTCCATATCTTCATGCTCCCTTGGATAGAGCACAGGATCAATCCCCAATTTCTCTGCCAGTTTGATGAACATCACTGCTGTTGGTTCGTACAGGAGCACTGCGACATCAGGTGTATATAGCCCCTTCGTGAACCCAGCGAAGACAACTGTTCGAGTTATCATCAAGACAGGAGCTCCATCACGGAGTAATCCAATAAAATGCTGTAGAGCACCATCAGAGAAAGTGATACTCATTATATGCTTCATAGCATCTTCTGGGTTTACAAAAGTAGGTGGTTGCTCCCATGGGTGTGGGGTTTCCGGATTGGTGGTCAGCGAGGAACCAGGGATAACTGGGCTAAATAATTTAGCTTTTTGTTTATTATTTATATTCATTCCTCATCCTCATCTGGGATGTCGATCAACGACATCATATCCCCTTCACCAAGGAGGTCTCCAACAGTGACCTCATCCATCATCTCATCTGGAACTTCTTCAAACTCAGCTGGCATATCCTCAATACTTTGTTGAGGTTGCGATGCAAAGATCTGATCCATAACGTCGATAACTTTCTCTGTTAGTTCATTCCCTCTTCGAATGAGAGCTGGGTCTTTCCGATACTGCTTAAACAACATTCGCATTTGTTTGCTGACAATATCATTTGAGAATGGTTTTACTTTCTTAGTAAATCCTGTAGACATTAGTTATTCTCCTGTTACCACATACTACCTATAGCNNCTGCTGCACCTAAACCAGCCCCCAGACTTGAGTTAGCCTCGCTAGCAGCAATCGCTGCATCAGCATCAGCCCCCATTGAAACGAGAGTGATTCGATTCTGACGATCTAACTTATTCTCTGCACTCTCAAAAGCCATCTTAGCATTATCACGATACTCTTGCCAAAGTGAAGCAAGAGCTGTAGTTGAGAGATTAAATGCATTCATAGCATTCTGCTGATTAGCTTCGTTAATAGCAACTGTGTTCGCGGTATTAACAGCACGACGCCATTCAACATTTGATTGTTCAATTAATAGAGCATTCTGTGCATTGAACTTGTCTCGCTGGAATGCAAGATCTGAATTGAATGACTCAATCGCTAATGTCTGTTCTGTATTAAACTGATCAGCAGCTAGCTGTCGTGAAGCGTTTGCATCTGCAATCTGTACCCGGAGGGATTCAATGAATTGTTGAGTCTGACTCTCACTGGTCGCATTAAATTGACTAGCAGCATTCTGAGCTGCTTGGTCAGAGAGCATTGCTTGCTCCATAGCCTGTTGGTTGATGACAGCAGTTTGCATCTCATAATCGAGATTTGCAAAGTCCATCTGTAAAAAAGCTTGAGCATTCTGGGCTTGTGCCTGTTGAGCATAGGTGGCATTTGCCATATCCATGTTAGCCATTTGAGCAGCATTGAACATAACTGCTTGCTGCTCATTGTTCAAGTTAGCCAAGAATGTTTGTTGCGCTGTTGCAGCATCCCCTGTTGCAATAGGGAGAGCTGACTGGATGATAGCATTGTAGAGTGAGTCGCGAGCTACTGAAGAGTTTCCCATACCGCGCTGAGCCAACTCAGCTTCAGCAGCGTCAACAGCTGGCTTAGCCCATGATGGAATCTCACCTCCCTCCATACCTGTGAGGAGAGTGGTCAGTTGATCTGCGATGAATGCCTCTGGGGGAGACTCTCGTACTACAGCCTCAGCTTTACTCTCAGGTCTAAGCTCACCGGTTACTGGGTCCGTGATGATAGCCCTATCGCTCAGATCCCCTTGAACAACTTGCATCTGTGATCCAGTACCAACAAGAGCAGGTTCATAGGTGGGAGCTGCCATTTCCTCAGAAGCAGCAATTTGTTGAGCTTCAGTAGGTTGTGGAGCGGCGATACCAGCCTGTTCCCCTATCATCCCAGTTTCGGGGGATAGCAATTCATCAGCTTGTACTTCCTGCATCTCCGGTGTGATTATCGCTTCTTCAGGAATAACCTGTCCTGGTTGGCTATACGCGAGGTTCATATCACCAATGATGGGTGATACTACTTGTCCTTCTTCAATCGTAGATTCAGCTGGGATACCAGTTGGAGCAATATTTTCAGGACCGGGAGCAGCTGACTCGGTTGATGGATAAAAACCACCGGGCGGCTGGGATCTATCTGGCCCAGTTGATTCTTCTTCTGTAACAGTTTCATCAACCCTGCTAGCGGAGGTTCTGAGTGGATTAGCAAATACCATTATTAAATACCTTCAATATGCCCTTGTACTTTAACTCGAAAGGAAGTTAATGCTGTAAGATTATCCTGGACTAACAATTCTACATAGTCGCCTTGGTTGCCGTCCAAATAAGCAATCGAGCCTATAGGATTAAATTCTCCATTCCCACGTAAACCAAATGAGGATGGCCCTGCTTTGTCGGTGTATACTATATCGAACATGTCCAGAATCAAATCTGAATTACGCTTCCAGTTTGTGTATGTACTCACCACCCCGTCTGATTGAACTCTCAATACAACACCATTCGTTAAAGCAGAGAGGTTTCCAAAGTTGTCATCAGTTCCAGCTGAAGTATGAGTCATGGAGATAATGAATCGTTTTACATGTTCAACTCGACCGGGGTATGCCCAGTACTTATACGAGATGGGGGAGGCCAACGTACCAGCTGTGGAGGCCAGGTTGACTACTGTCTGTGTCACTAATGTTGATGCAGCCCATGTATGATCTAGTGGCCTATCAAGAGTCAGTGTTGTTCCAGCAACAATCGCAGTTACCCTCAGATGGACTGGCTCCAAAGAACCAGTGAGTGGTCCCAGATGGATATAATCCCCGATTGCGAAACCAGTCGTGGAATTCACAGACAGCGATATATCTCCTGCTGTTGCTTGAGCACTGAGAGTAGTGTTTGTTCCCGTATGACGATGAACAAAGTCATTGAATATAGCCCTATGTACATCAGCATTGTGAACATTGATCGCGTTCTGTAATGAGGAAATCACTTCCCCCGAAGAGCTAACAATCCCATGATTGTGAGGGGGATGATTGAAACGATAGTTATTCATTTCTTGTAGAACCCCAACGTGATATAGCAGGCATAGGGTGATATGATGTGTATAACATTTGTTTCACCAACATACCTGATAATAGGATTCAACTCTCCACCAGCCTGAGAGATAGTCCCAGTCGGAACAGCCGCAGTTGTATCATAGTTAACATAATAGTCATTTGTTGCTGTCATCACAACAAATTCTGCACCAGTGGGGGTATTGACAGTTTGTTCTACATTAGCAGCTAGAGCTCCTGAATAGATTGAATCAGAGGGGACAAGGGCGAATGTATCCTCCAATCTGCTAGAAGAAACTGGATTAAGTGATTTCATTTATCCTCCCGAATGTCCTAGTTTTTAGACAACGAATCAAAGAAAAAGTTCCGTGCCTATGAAAGAAAAAAGATCTCCCATTACACGGACTCTAAGACAGCGATACGAGCATTGAGAGACTCAATCATAGCCTGCTGCTCTTGGATTGCTTTAATCAGTGGACCAACCAATTCATCGTAGCCGATAGAAAGTACATCACATCCGCCATTCACTGAATGATCTTGATAACCTCCAAAGTCAATACCGAGTTCATCTGAAACTGCTTTCACTTCCTGAGCAATCAAACCATGATGGAAACGATTACGCTTCTGACTACCATCTTTGGTATGCTTGATAACAGTGCCATCTTCCAAGACTTCGTTATAATCCTCCCGCATATCCCACTTGTAGTCCACAGGGCGAAGCTTAGTGATGAAATTGAGACCGAGGGAAGTATCCTTTACTTCAGCCTTATCACGAGCGTCAGAGCGATTCTGAACGGTACCGTAAACATAAGTGGTAGTAGACGAATCACCGAGCTGTACTTGGTTGTTACCTGATACTCTTGCCTGATAACCAACACCAGTTGCATTGGCAATCGCTGTAGCATTAGATAGATCTTGCATCAGCTTCAGGGATTCGTAACCAAGAGCAGTGTTACTAGCTGTAGCTCCGATGTAATAGCCAGCGTGGTAGCCTAGAGTGGTGTTCCAATTACCGGTGGTCGCACTATTCAAAGCACTAGAACCAACAGCTACACTTCGAGCACCAGTGGTTAAGCTAATAGCAGCAGAATTTCCTAAAGCAGCATTATGCTGACCAGTAGTATTAGCGTAGAGTGCATTATAACCAACCCCTACGTTATTACCACCAGTATTATTGTACAGGGCTTGATGGCCGATCCCGACGTTTGCTGCACCAGTAAGATTGGAGTACCCAGAATTCTCACCCACATACACATTGAAGCTACCTGTGGTATTGTTATAACCCGAAGAGAAACCAACCCCAACGAGATTATTACCAGTGGTATTAGCTTGGAATGAATTATGGCCAACGCCTACATTTCCATCAGCTGTGTTCAGGTAGAGCGAGTGATAACCAATTCCAATATTATAACTGTTCGTGAGGTTGGAGAATAGAGATCCATGACCCACAGCTACGTTAGCACTACCAGTGGTGTTATCGTGATTAGCCCTTCGTCCGATACCAATATTAAAGTTACCAGTGGTGTTATCCTGTAGAGCTCTATAACCAAGGGCGCAGTTGGACTCACCAGTGGTGTTGAACAGAAGAGTGCGATAACCGACTGAGGAGTTATAACTACCATGATTAACAGCAGTTGCTGTAGAGCCCATAGTGAAGTTACCAGCTTCTCTACCTACGAAAGTATTGAATCCATCCGGAGCAACTGTACTACCCGTGCTGTGCTTGAAGCAATGCAGAAACCGGAGGCTATCCATATTATATGCAGACTGATTAAGTTCAGTGGTCTGTGATAGGTTCGGGTTGACACGTTCGCTATCAATAACAATCGCAGCTGTTGGTTCAGTATTTGTCCAGACCGAAGTGGGCTCGGGGGTGAAACCTGGATTAAAGCTAGACTCAGCCCCAATGAGGTATAAGGCATATTTGTGATAAGTCGCACTCTTCCTAATATGCAACTGAGTTGCAGCTGTAGTTAAGCCAGTATCAATTAAACGGATGCCGTCGTTATCAATAGCTACATCGCTGCCAGTAATCGAATTGATTGATACTTTGGTCTGGGTAGTATCGAGAGCGCCAGTAGCGTCTGTCGCGATGCTAACTGTGAAATCGACAACGCCATCCCCGCCTTCTGTGGCTACCAAAAGAAAATGATATGTTGCATCCAAGGATGGCTGGGCGGTGTTGCGGGTGAAATACGCTAACCTAGCCCATGTGTTTGCACCATCGGATGCACCAATACCCCCTGATTGAGTCGTTGCCTTAGCGCTATAGTCAGAGATTGGCGCGCCCCCACCAGCACTCCCATCATGGCTATGACCAGTGCTTGAATGAAATGCATCTATGAGCGCATTAAACTCATTATTCCACAACCCCGCAAAACCAATATTACCGTTTGCGATTGTACTTTGTCGAGCGTCATATCCGGCCATTGTCTACTTACCTATATTTGGTTTCTGAATTATATTCTATAGTGAGGCTATCAATTGAGTACGGCCCCTGTGCATTTTCAGACGAAATCGTAAATTTGCAAGAATATCCGCCTCCCTCCAGTAGGGCGCGTGGGTACGGTTCATCTGATGCGCCTAGTATACCCTCGCCTATAATGAACTCTCCTATAACAGCTGGGATATAGATTGTGTCCGTTTGGAAGACAGGAGGGTTATGGACATCTACTGACCCACTATCGAAGGTAACCCCTATGTCCAGCACCGTACTATCTTCCGGGCGTACTCCAATATTCATTGCATGTAGTGTCTTTCTCACCGAGCTGCTTCCAAAATTGATCTCAGGAGACTTGTAAATACATGGAATTGGGTATTGTAAGAGTTGAAGAGTGTCCTCATCCCAATACCAGAATTGATCCCCAAGGTCATGAAGATAGAAATATCCATTCAAGTCTACATGCCAAGTAACATCAGTTCCGTTAGCTAGCGCTGTGCCATCCCATACATACGTATTGTCATCTTTAACAACGGAGGATGCGACTGCGGCTACCTCGATACCCTCGACTTCAGACCATGAAAAATCCAATCCACCACCTTCAGAAGAAGAGACTGTACCGATAATCCCACGTTGTAGCTTTTCATCTTTTGTTGGGTCTGTGAAGAATAATCGGTATTGATTTTTTCTGCGAAGAACGAAGCTAGAAATATAGCCTCCACTATTCGCTACCTCTAATATGTCATCAATGATCGGGGTGATCTTTGAGGAGAGTACGTTAGTGGCGATATCACCAATCCTAGCAGTCGCTCCTAGCGATCGAATACCGTCGGTAGCAAGGAAAACAAGGTCGCCTCCAACCTCTTGAACAGTTTCGCGATGGACGCAACCGATATTGCGGGTAACCGGATTAAGCGTCGGAGCCCCGTCGATATTCTCCAAGACGTGTATGCTGTCCTCGCAGAAGATATATAACTTTTCACGAAAGGATTTTACTGCCACAATCGTATCTCGCACATCTACAACCCCGGCGGAAGCTCCTGTGAATACGGCGGGCTCATAACGATTAGACCAGTATAGCTGAGATCCCTCCCATGTCACCAACCGTTCTTTGTATATCTCTCCGCCTCCTAAGGTGCCGGTGACTCCGGGAACTTGTGCGGTATTGTAGGTAAATGAATAAGTACCGCCACCGGTATCAGATACAACGATCTCCCACACATACTGGTCGCTGATTATAAGGAGCTTTCCAAAATCGGTGGTTGGATCTGGATAGACTAATAATTTGATATTACTTGGGTCGACATTGACGAAGACGCTGGCACCTGTACACGTTGCGGGAAGGACGAGGTTATTATCAAATCGTGAGAATCCAGTTGTACTCGCACTGGATATGGCGGACCACCATAAGGCACCATCCCACACGATAACCAGACCATTAGCATACTCTATCATACCACGTATTATGGTATCGCTAGGGATGCTAAAACACACATCCATCGCCATCCCGGCATATTCGTAACCATTGACCTTACGATACCCGCCATAGATCCCATTCTCATAATTCCGCAGTAGACTCGCAGAGCCGGGCTGTTGAAACAACTCAGCCGTAGTGGATGTTAAATCCAATCCGCCCCGCAATGGGATATCAACAACCTTTCGCTCTGCCATTAGACGCTCCTAATACGATCATCTGACATGCGAGTAGGGAACGGGGCCACTGCCCTTTCTATACTTTTGATGCCATCTTCAAAATCTTGATTTGCAATAGATGATTTCTGGATATTCTCCTTGTGATCCCAGATGTAATAGCGGGCCCTAGCGATCAATACGTGGGCAAAACGATCAGGGAGTGTGATGGTATCATTGTATGCCGAAAGCTCAGTGATCTGATTCCAAGCATAGAAGTAGACGCGATAGACACCATCCGGAATAGGAGAAAGACCAATCCTACGATTATCTGGGCTTGTGATAACTCGACGGGGGACACCGTGAGTGCCACTGTCGGTATCATCCCTAATCTCAGAAGCTGCATATAGACGTTTCCAGTCAACGACTGGCGTGTCTTTTAAATCTCGAATTTCATATGGAGCAGACTTTCCAACGACACCTTCTTCAGTGAGGGTGAATGAATCATTGTCCACATGAGCAAAATCTGTGTCGTATCCAGCAGACGCGGGTTTCAATAGATACCAACGCTGTCCTTCAACGGTTTCAATATATTGGTTTCCTAGGTAATCACCTAGATGCTCGTCAGCATTCCACGGCCATTTATACTTTTCTGCATTGATGTCTCTGTACGCACGGTTGATACATTGCTTAGCGTATCGTTGTATATTCCTAGCGTCAGCGAAGTTTGCAGCAGTGAGCCGTACCTCATTTACCTCATCAAGGATTTCGTTTGTTAAATCCAGAAATGTTTTAGCCATGGGTATTCCTTGATATTAGAGATAAGAAAGGGGGCACGAAGCCCCCTCTCATTAACGCTCAGGGTTAGTCGATCAGAACGTAACCAAGAACAACTGCTTCAGGTCGCAGAACTTTGCGACCCCATACGGACAGACCGCGTACAACATCACCGAAGCTAGTCGGATCACGGAAGCTCTCAACGGAGGTCAAGGCTTGCGCGGAAGCGACTGCACTCATATGACCAGCGATACAGAACTTGTCTGAGGTTCCAGAGAAGGAACCAGTACCAATCCATGACGGCATGTTGTTAGACTTGTACATCTTGAAGCCACGAAGCTGGCCGGATGCAACAAGACCATTACGGAGACCACCATCACCTTGGTTGTAGTCAACGCTCATGAGCTTAGAGCTAGTCTTAGCCAGTTCCTCATAGAACTTCGGAGGGGCTGCGAACCAGCGATTCTCTTCAGGAACGTTTTGGTCGTCCAAGAGACGAGCCATACGAGCCATGACATCCAGAGGATCAAGCTCACCGGTAGTGAAACCAGTGTCAATCGGAGCTGCGGTGGAACCATAGGTATTGACACTTGCAGCAGCAGCGATAGCTGCGAGCACGTCAGTATCCATAGCATCCTTCAGCTGATAGGCAGCTTGGTCAGCAGCGAGTGATTGCCAGTTGACATGGGAGAAACGCTTTTCCAGATCATCAACGATGAACTTGAAAGCTTTCGCTTGGTCAACAGTAAGCACCAACTCTTGGTCGGACAGATTAGACAGCGTAGTATCAAGGCCACGAGTGTAATCGTAGACAGTGATAGTCGGCTCTTTAATGATATTTACAGTGTCACCGTAACCGGAGATTTCACCGAAATAATCAGAGTTCGTAATTGCCTCAGTGATAGAAGCTTTACGGAATGCAATCTGGACTTTCTTGGAGTAAATCTCCGGAACCCAGAATTCATTAGTTTGACCCCCCGTTGCGGAGTCAAAGTTATTGGTTGAACCACCTTCAAAAGAAGCCATTGGTTATATTCCTATTAAGTTAGCCTTTAATTACCCTGCCATTAAGCCAAGCTTCATCGATTTCATCTCGATGTTTTTCATACTCGCGTAATGACAGCCTCGCAATTTCGGATTGAGTCCATACCTTCTCATTCCCAGCAGAGACCTCCGCTCGCCTACCTACAGACACTGTATCAGCAGCAGTAGGTTTCGGACGCTTCGGCTTATTGGTTTCGGGCTTAACCTCATCCTTCTTAGATGAATGACCAGCATCTTTCTTATAGAGATCAATTGCTCTAGCAGCAAGAACTGCATTGGTGCCATTCCTGTAGATCCATTCTTGAATTTGTTCAGGTTGATTGGAAGCCCATTCATGGAACTTATCGTCCTTCACAATATCTTCAAAATCTGGATGCATCTTCAGAAGCTCAGCTTTTGCTTTCCCGTGCGCAGCTTTCTTGGATTCCGTTTTGAGTCGTTTGATCTCTTCACGGAGTTCATTGAGTTGCGCCTCAGATTGCATATGAGCAACTGTTTCCACAATGCCATACACGTCCGGATTATCCTCTTTAAAAGTGGCCAGTTCTTCTGGGGTTTTAGGAGGAGTGTAGGTTGGACGACCAGCACGAGCTTCAGCTTCGAGACGCGCCATCTCGGATTTCAGTTCGGCTAGCTTACGGTCATGGTGTCTCTTCAAGTCATCATAACGCTTCTTGTAGTCATGCTTGCGATAAGCATTGCTACGACGTTGTTCGATTGGTTCATCATCCGGGTGGGATGCTTCATCACCAATTTGCTCATCATCACTTTCCTCCACTTCATCAACCGTAGGCGGCTGGCGGTAGAAAAGGGAATCATCTGCACTAAGGGGACCACGATCAGTTACATCATCACCGTGCCAATCTTTCTTTGCGTTATAAGGATTTGCTTTAGTCATAGTAGTTTATACTCCATTTAAGGGCTTGTTACCAAGGTAGCTTAAATCAGAGTGCAAATATGAGGGGCTAGATACTACTAGGTAGCCTCACGTACTCACACATTGCGTTGGACGAAACCACCCATCGCAAATTCTTGACTCGCCGATGTATCCGTAGTGGCGGAGTCGAAGTCTTCTTCAGCTTTTCTCATCATCTTATTGAGTTTATCCACACCAAGTTGTCGAACAGCCTTAGCAGTGAACACGAATTCCCCATCGCTGAGTTTAGCGGGGATACTATCTGAGGTTCCAGTGCCCGGTCCATCAACCGAACCACCACCCTCAAATTCTTGAACTGACATTAAGATCTCGTCGAAGATACGAGGAAGATCAGGATGCATATCAACTGCCTCAGAGAGAACACCGTAATCTTCATCGTCTAGTACGTCAGCAGCTCGTTCGAGAAGAGCTATATCATCTCCCTCTGCTCCCATACCTTCTTCCATCATTGGTTCTTCAATGAGTGATTCCATCTCCCCCAATAGCTCCTCAGCGGAAACTTCACCGCCTTCTGCAAATGAGCCGAGAGGAATCTTGCCTGGTACTATTAGTCGAGCGAGGCCTGCGTATGGATCAGCTTCTTCGGCTTCGATACCAACATCTAAGGTATCATCCTTCTCTTGATCCTTCTTGATAGCAAACGACAGCAGAGATTCAGTTACGCTACCCGTGCCGGATGAGCCACCACCAAGTATACCACGGAGTAGACTAATAAAATCGTCTTGTCGAGCCATTACTCAGAGTCCTCTAATTGATTACGCATATGCTCACGAATATTTTTTAATTTTTCAATGATCCGTTCGGCACCTTGGGCATTGTAAATCGCATGGATATCATTGGAAGTCTTCAAAGAAGTCATTGCTGACTTCTCCAATAGACTCAAATATTTCTCAACAGATCGCCATTCTGGGAGATTGGAGATATATAGGATATTACGTTGATCACCTTGAGTGAAATCCATTAGACCACCCCCTCAGGAGGTAAACCCATATTCCCACTAAACTCTTCTTCGCCTGGGACTGCCACTGGTTGAGGAGCAGCCGGAGCTTCACCAGCAGATTGCATCGGAGCTTGAGGTTGCTGTTGCTCCATTGCTTTCTGGAGTCCAATAATCTCAGCATATATCCTAGCTTGGTCTGGATCATTCAAGATTTCCTCGGGGTCGAGATCCAAGCTATGTGCCAACTCACGTACAATGTACGGCAGCTTGACAAACGGAGCAATGGCTGGATTTTGTGCAGTTTGCAAGAACATAGTTAGCCGTTGGCTACGTACTTCCTTCTGAATCAGGGACGATGTACCAGTTGCCTTGACTTCAAGGTCACCTTCGACAGCTAAATCCCCTTCGTAGAAGGCCATATTCCATTGGAAAAAAGCTTCTCCTAGCGGTTGCAGGAAAAAGTCATCCAGATTCTTGATAACTGTCTTGATATTGAGAGAAGCTGCACCAATAAGCATAGACATACCGGATGCTGTTCGAGTGGTTGTCTGAACACCAGTCTGACCGTGTGCATAGCTTGGTAATCCGGTGGATTCATCAGCCAACTGCCTGAACTTATCGAACATTTGCAGGTTTTCTACAGCTGTACTAGGGAATTTAACCCCATAAACCGCTTGGCCAGGCATACCAGATTGCCTACGGAAGATTTTTCCACCGTAAACTTCCATACTCTGTCCGGGAACCAAGGCACTTTCATCAATATCGAAGACAATATTACCAGCTAGAGCCAGATTGTCGATAGCCATACGGGCATGACCGTTCATAACCTGCTGGCTGTCTGCCATATTCTCTGCTACACCAATTCCAAAGAAACTATAGGGATTCTTTTCATAGGGGAAGGCGAGATAAGGGATGCGCGCTGGCATAAACGGGTTGATAACCACCCTAAGAAGGTTACCATGGCAGACCCATGCATTGATTTGGATCTCTTCTGATTCACCAAAGTGCTCATCGATTTCCAAATTAAGCTTTTCGGCTAGTTCGCGGTCGATGGTACCCCAATATTCCAAGACTTCCCATCGTTCTCCTGATGAGATGTAGTCGTGGTCGCTCTCCTTGATAACTGTCTCGAAATCCTTATTGACATAGTTAGGGCCAAGCTTAATACATTCATCGATAGCATCACTATTGAAGTAAGGATGGCGTTTCAAATCTCTGAGTTGTGATCTATTCATCTTGTGGCGATGGATGGCGTACTCACAGTCCCTGATAGTTGATGCATTCGGGTCTGGATAGAAGTCCCAAAGGGAGACATACTCGATTCGAGGTACACGAATTACTTCGGGAGTGTACTCTCTGTCGCCATTTTCGTTTCGCGTCCAGCGATGAAGGGTTTTATTGTAGTTAAATGGGCCCTTGATCACCCCATGGCCCAGCAATGCTGCCTCGAACAGGGCATTCCGCAGCTCAACAGAGCCATCGGATTCCTCGATTTGGTCATGAATGAGCTTTTCCATACGTCGTGCAGCGATCATTGCAGGATTTACCTGTACCTGCTCCGGCATTTTAGCTACACCTGGCTCCAAAACAACACCTTCCGGACCAGTGAATTCTTCTTCGAGCCCACCTAGAAACTTTTCTTCTGTGCTGAAGCGTGCCCCTGGCGATAATTTTTTACCATCTCCCTTAAATCCAACTGCTAGGGGGTTAAATTCTTCTTCTTGAGCAGGGATATCCATCTCAGAAGCCGAAGCTCCTTCGATATCTGGTTGTGCTCCAGCTGTCATTTCCTTCAACGGATTAAGGAAAGCCTTATCCACGATACCTTCTGGTACTTTCGTTGGAGCAATCTCCAGTGGAAACTTACTCCCACCGAGGACAATATCAACAAGTTGGCCATAGGCGGCTAATACTTTGGTCTTCGTGATTTTAACAAAGACTCGGGATTTCTCACTACTACGGAATTGTACATTCTTCCCATATACACCGCGGAAGTTATTGTAAGCCTCAAGCCAACGCTGCTCATCTGCATCTTTCCCACGCTCAGCTTGATAGAATTTCTCTTCCACCTCGCGTATCAACTCACCTTCAGATGTGAGTTCCTCAAGAGATACCAAATCACCGAGGGCTTCACCTAGTTCATCAGCAATCTCGTCCGCAGAGATAAACGGAGTTGGATTCTCATTGATATCAATTTCATCAGCCATGTGTAGTCCTTAGTTAGTAACCGAACCCCGAGTCTGAGGGGGAATAAAACATATCCCTCTTAGCTTTTGTTGCCCAATCATCAAAGGTTTCAACACGGGGACGAGACATTATAGCATAACGCAATGCGTCATAAGCATGGTCTTCCGCCTTCGTATCGACATCCTCAGGCCTATTAGGATCAAGTGGGATTGATTCCAGCTCTCGAATGATATTCGGAACTGTAGAGAAAAATTGCATACGCGGGCGACCAGTCTCTTTATTTGGACGAAGACGCTCATGCATTTGTACTTTACCAGCGATTCTATTCTTATCTGCTGGTCGTAGCTTCAAGAAGAACGGAGCACGATTGAGTATTTCACCAATCGTTGGCCCAGTGTAACCGGTGCGGTTCCAAGCAGCTGTATCTAAGACACCAGGAATGGAGCGTCCTTCTGGAGCTTCCATCTCAACCAATAACTCGCCTAGCTCTTCACCAGTGAGCCCTGCTTTGTATAACTCTCGGTAGACGATGATAGTACCGTCCTGAGGATCAACAGCGCACCACAGGCAAGCTGAGGGGGCTGAATAACCATAGTCCACACCCTTGAACCTGAACCAACTATGTGGGATATCAAACGGCTGGATAACATGAACTTCCCGGTTGAACTCAGGGAATGCTGCACCCTCCTGAATATTCCAATCACCATTCAAAAGCCTTGCTCTCGTCACCTCATCCATTGACTTCAGCATCGTCTCGTAACGACCGTCGGTTGCAAGATAGGGGTTATCCTTCAGCAATGCTGGAATAAACCGTCGTGTGATTCCGTCAGACCCTTTGAATGACTCGCCGGGCGGGGCTGGATCAACATAGCGTTTTTTAACCCAAGCATGTCCCGCACCACCGGGGTTAGCCGTACAGCGCATATAAAGTTCAATATCCGGGTCTGTAGAACGAAGCCGTGAACCCAGATAGTTCCATGCAAACTCTGTTGCGAGATGGGTGATCTCGTCGAAACCAATCCACGTATAAGCTTGTCCTTGGAACTGATAGACATCGCTATCGCGTTCAAGATAACCAAACTCTAGCTTAGCTCCGCTTGGGAACGTCCAGAGTTTTTCTGACTCCTTATACTTAGCCCCCGGAAATATTTGAGGGTATAGGTCACGAGTTTTGTCAATCAACTCACGAAGTTCTTTCAACGACTTCCTGAGGAGCAGTGCGCGGTGTCCGCGTTTATGAGCATAGCGAAGGGGGTCAATAATAAACGCGTACGATTTACCGCCCCCAGCTGCGCCACCGAATAATACGTCCTGTTCCGGGGCTGCAAGAAATTCTTCTTGAGGGCCCGGGTTTGGACGGAAGATTATGTTCTCTTCAACTGCATCCTGAATCACTTCGTCGTATTCTGTGAATTCATCGGATGACATCAAGCGGCCTTGCGTAGACCGTTCACCTCTTGTCATCTTACGCTCAACTGTATCAGCTTCCTTCTTCAGCTTCTTCGCGTATTGACGAGCATTAGTTTTCTTTTTGTTTGCTTGGGCTAATGCTTTCTTCCTAGCCTCTTCCCTTTTCTTCTGCCTTTCCTTTGGATTGAGGTAGCCAGACTTGGTTGTGTATTTCTGTACTTGAACAGGAGTCATCCTTGAACGGATGGTGCCATAAGACACTGATACACCAATCTGTGATTCCACCCAATCAGCTGCTTCCCTAAGGGAGCATGATTCATTACAGACCATCTCCACCGCTTTGTCTAGGGCTTCAAGATGTTCCGGGATTGGTGTAACCACCCCATCAACTTTTTTGTGTCCCCACGGTGCTCTAGCCATATTATTCCTCGTATACGTCTTCTGCGTCAATCACCTTCTTAGGAGGGAGAAGAGCAACACCACCACTCACTTGGTGGTTGACATCGAGCTGTTCCTTCTTTCCCATGCCTATACGATCAAGCACTGTCTTTGCTGCATCAAGTTTATTAGAAGCCTGAGAAACATTCTCATCACTATTCATAATCTCAATGATTCGATTTGCTGCCCGAGGACCAGAGGTGACCAGGATAGATTCTGTTAGCTCTAGGATTTCGTTCTTCAGAGAACGGGCTGCAACAGTGAGATTGTTAGGACTGTATCCAGCATCGAGAAGAGCTTGACGGATGTCTGTATATCCGTTGTCCGCGAAGTTCTTCAGAGCCTGCACCTGCATGTCAGTGAGAGGCTGACGCCTATTCTCATTCAATCTTTGAATTGGTACTGAAGACATTACTCTTTCCTTAATTGGCGACCGCCATTAATAACTAAACTTATGATCAGACTTAGACTTGATGTTAGACTTAGCAGCCCTACCCATCTTCTTCTCAGCCTTAGCTGAATAGCCTAGAGCATCTGATACATCTGGAATCATGGACTTAGCTTTCTTCTCAGCCTTCTTCACTTTACTAACAGGTCCACCGCCAGCCTTACCTTTGCGTTGTGCTTTAGCCATATGTACTGCTACCTCTTGTTCTTGTGCTTTCTTCTTTGATGGATGGCATCCCAGCTTCTTGGTACCGGCTTTATTGTAGAGGCACCACTCACCACCTTCCTTCTTAATCATCTCTCACTCCAATTTGAATACGCATCCACAGATGCTGATGTACCAGAGATGGCTGTAACATTAGCTCTGATATACACCCAGGGTTCATTCACCTGTACCCCTTGACTCTCCCCAGCTGTAGTGAGAGAGAATGTATGGAATACTACCCAGTTGGTTCCATCCAGACTAACCTCCACATCCACTGTAGCTGTTGGTGTAGTGGTATTAGACAACACTACTTGTACCACCCCATTCCCTCCGGTGTAGATAGGGATTACTGAAGAAGAACCAGCTCCTGTACCTGTGGCGGCAGAAAGGAGAGTGATCATTAGTAGCTAAACTTATGATTCTTAGAAGCAGAATGTATAGACGAACCTTTCTTGCTCGTCGACTTCTTCTTTACAACACCACCCTTCTTCTTACCAATACGTTCTTGCATTTCTGCTGTAGGCTTTTTGATGTTTACACCACAAGCTTTGTTAGCTTCTGCTTCTGACATACCATCTAGTGCCATACGATCTTGAACACATCTACGTTGTTTGATAGTGACTCGGGCTTGTTCTGCCACCCCACTACCAAGAGAGATATCATTTGCCATTGGAACTCCTATATGCGTTTGAGGCTTTGTGACCAACCTCTGATACTGCATATGTACCAAAGATCCATTTGAGGAAGTCAAGCCATTGGTCTGCTGAAATGGAGGATAGAGCGAAAGCTACTGTGGAGACGATTGATAGGGCTATTGCAGCCTCTGCTCTTGTGCCTCTCCATCCTTTATAGTCTAGTGAGTCCATCTAGTGTCTCCATTCTTAACAAGCTATTTCCTACAAAATTGTGTTTGGGGGCTATAACAACTACCCCCACCCCCCGGTGGCACCTATGTCCCCCTATCTCTAGCATTCGTGAGACATTGAAGAGACATAGTTGTAACATTCATCAAGGGGTTAGAGTACAATATTATATATATATAGTATAATCTGGAATTGATAACAACCGTAAGTCATTGATTTTGTGACAATTTAGTATCAACTCAGTGACTAACTCNNCTAACTCACCCAACTCACTAAGCTAACACATTGATTTTGATATACTTTTGCTTATCCCTCCCTGATACCACCTTATCACTATTCTCCCTAATATTAATATTATTAATACTCTATATAGTATTAGACAACAAAAAGAGGGTAAAAGTTCCCTAAAATGGCATATTATTTGCTTAAAAGAGATGAACGGTAGTATAATGCTGATAAATGGCACATTAATTGCTTATTAACGTTTCGTCTAAGTCCTTATATATATATACCGTCAAAACCTAATTAAGAAACATTATCATTTAGAAATTGGCCCTACTATCCGACGAACGGTAGCATTTATTTATTGCTGGCAGTGGATAGATTGGGTTAGATAGACTAGAATAGATACATGGTAAGGGATTGGCTCTTACTATCGCTGTACTAGATAAGAGGATGCTATAATGAAGATTGAGCGTATTTGCAAAGGGTATTACGAGTTTGAGAACGAGCTTGGCATCAAAGGGACTATTGATCACATGATTGACCCAGAATACAAAGGGTCTACAGTTTACGGTCTTTGGGTAGTACAGACAACTGATGTTAATGGATATAGTGACCCTGTGGATACATATCGAGAGGCAAAACAGATTGCAGAAGGCTGGGGAGCATAACAAGGTACCACACGAAACAGAAGGAATACGATTCATGGATGAAAATCACTGCACTTGTAAGAGGATAAGACGATGATTGAATTATTAGATACATTACAAAACATGGTGGTAATTGCAGCCTTTTCTATTGTTGCGGGTGTTTCGCTTGTTGTGGGTCTCACTCTGCTATCACTGAGAAAGGAGGGCTAAACCATGGGACAGGTATTCTTTGACCACATCGGTTCATCTGTAGAGCATGAAACCCGCCGTATCTCTTTGAAGAAGGAGACCAAAAGGGAACATGGTACAGTTTACTATCGCTACCATCAAAACCGCTTAAAGGAATATGGGGTAAATGGTTCCAACTTCATCAAGGATGATGATAAGTTGTTTGCAGCACTCGAAGGCCACGAAAACGCCGAAGAGATAGCGAAGGTATTGAGGACTAATATTGACCTTGAGGATAACCACTATCTCAACCTTAAAGAGATTAATTCTGAGGGTGTCAGTGTTTCACATGTTTCCAGCTCCACAAGGATGAAAGAGCATAACAATGATGGGGATATGCTCGAATCCCTGTCTTTGTTGTGGGATGAACCAAACGGGACGCAAGCCGTTTTAAATCACTTAGCTTTCTACCTTGGGGACGCTAGAGCTTGGCGTAACGGATGGAACGCCCAAAGCTTTAAACGCCACGTTAAACGGTGTGAGAAGCAACGACAGAACAACTCCCTGATATGGGGGGAATTTTCCATGATGGAAGATGGACAAGCTATCATAAAGCGCATGGAGGATAGGAAGTTAGATGCGCAAGCCAGAATGGAGAGGCGAGAAAGCAAACGCCAAGCCAAGCGCGATAAGAGGTTTTCTCAAATGGTTAAGGCTGGGAGGATATAAAATGATTGAGCTAATCAGTGTAGTTGTATGGTTCCTACTCATGTTGCCGGTAGGCTTGTGGATGAACCGCGAGAGGAGGAGATAGTATGGAATTGGCACTCTTTTTGCTTCCATTCTTACTTCTTCCATTCTTCGAGTAACCCGAAGCCCCCGAAAGGGGGTTTTTTTATTGTCTGGGGATTCTATGTCATGGAAATGTGCTTATTTCTGTTTGCTTGGTTGCTGCTTGGTTGCTGCTAGTCAGTGCTATGCACTATACCAATACGAAGATAGTCCCCAAGCTGCTTGAGAGGCTCGACAAGGCCAAAAAGGTCTGCAACATAGGGAAGCAGTAGGCTGCAAAAGGTTAAGCCGTTAGAGAGCCTCTCAGGGCTTCATTCTCTCTCTTTATACTATCTCTATATAATAATATACTATAATAATATAGAGTTAATTAATAATAGATAAAGAGATTATTATTATATAATAATTAAGTTTAGACATTATATACTGATAAAAGTTCCCTCCAAATGAGAATTGCTCTCATCTAGGTTTTGACGGCGTAAGGTAAAGGGGGAAGGTTTTTCTTCCTTCCTTCTCTGGTAAACCTCCTAAATGCGAATTTCTCTCATTTGGGTTTTGACGGCGTAAGGGTAAGAGGGATGGTTTTTCCTTCCCTCCCTTCTCCAATCTTCAAAAAAAGGGGGAAAGCGTTATGGCTTCCTTCAGAATGAAAGACAAGCTAGACCAGTTGGTCGTTCTGTCAGACAATAAGCCTCGCTATGCCGACGTCAAATACGTCCATATGAGCAATGGCCAGATGTTTGGCAGGGTGGCTAATGATGTTGGTTGTCCCATCCCTGTGAAGCGTGAGTTAATGGGTGTCTGGACAGTCATGAAGTAACCCAAGCTGAGGTGCAACTAATGGGTGTCTCGGCTAAGCAGTTCACACACAACCGGACTAGCGTCCAAAGGAGCAATGCCAATGGCTTTCGAGCAATATCACATTGAGGATCTGGACAAGCAAACTACCAGCCTCATCAAGCGAACCACCACTGTGGTGGACTTCACTCAAAAACTCCTGTTTGCCTTCGCTGAGGCTCTGGAGTCTGGCAAGGGGCTGGAGCAATTCAATCGCTTCATTCTGGCTCTGTCTGACAGCAAGGAAGATCCCAAGACTGGCAAGAAGGTTATCCTGTTGACCTCCACGGCCCGTCAAGTTGGTACCTATATGCAGGCTTTCCTGCCTATCAAATGGGCAAGTGATCACTTCGCAGCTGAAGAGGTGGAAGGCTTCGACTGGGAAGTAGCCCGCACGAACATGGAGAAGGTTCGCTGGGACAAGTTCAAGCAGATGAAAGCCGATGATGCCTTCAATGCTGAGAGTGTATGGAAGTCTGCCATGGGCAAACTGCGCCAGATCATCGCCAACGCCGACAAGTTGCCGGATGACATGAAGCATTATGCCCGTCAGGCTGAGGCTGTTCTGAAGTCTCAGGGCGAGAAAATCACCGCCAAGTAATACCCCGGTGTGGCTATCCGCTTAGGACCGGCCCGAAGCGTCTACTGCTGAGTGTAGGCGGTTGCTCATTACTACCCCCGACAAAAGACAAGTAGTGAGTTTCCGCGTATGCTTTTCACAACCAACCAATGGAGTATCTGGATATGTATAAAATGAAGTTGTTGCTGGCAATTATTGTCACGGGCGCTGCTGTTTTGTCGGGTACTGGGTGCACGGATGCAACCGTAGCCTCCCACAACCTCTCCAAAGCGGCTGAGCAGTTCCAACTTGAGCGGCGTATCGTGTTCTACAACGGCATCACTGGTGAGTACATGCTCTCGATGGAAGGCCGCTGTTCAGTAGAGCAGTACAACGCTCGTTTGTCTGTGACTTGTAAGACCGGGCCGGATGAGTATAAGAAGCATTACCTCGGTCTCTCTGACAATGTAACTTACTTTTCGGAGCAAGTGGATTCGGCCAACGTCAGCGCCTATCACTACAAGGTGATCTTCAAGCCGCAATCCATTGTACCTAACATCGACCTTGAGGTTGATATGTAGGAACCTACTGCTGAGTGTAGGCGGTTGCTCATTATCAGCCTGCTCTGATAGTGAGTTTCCGCGTACATTTACCTAGGGCGGAGGTGTGAAATGGCTATTAGGAATGTTTTGTGGTTACTCATTATCATCTCTTCGAATAACCCAAGGCCACGGAGAACAGATAGATGAAAAAGAAATATGAATTAACCTCAGACACAAAAATTGTTTTTGGTAAAACACTGTACCGCATAAGGGCTTTAGTGTCTTTCGGGTCTGCATCTGCCGGTGATAACGGCGGGTACATTGAAACAGATGGAAACCTCAGTCATGCTGGTAATGCGTGGGTCTCCGGTGATGCATGTGTCTACGGTGATGCATGGGTCTCCGATAATGCATTGGTCTCCGATAATGCGTATGTCTACGGTAATTCACGGGTCTCCGGTGATGCGTGGATCTCCGGTAATGCGGAGGTCTACGGTGATGCGTGGGTCTCCGGTGAGGCATGTGTCTACGGTAAGTCACGGGTCTACGGTGATGCTCAGGTCTACGGTGATGCGCAGGTCTTCGATGATGCGAAGGTCTTCGGTGATGCTCAGGTCTTCGGTAATGCTCAGGTCTACGGTGATGCGGAGGTCTCCGGTGATGCTCAGGTCTTCGGTGATGCATGTGTCTACAGTGATGCATGTGTCTACGGTAATGCATTGGTCTCCGGTAATTCATGGGTCTACGATAATGCATGGATCTTCGGTGATGCGAAGGTCTTCGGTGATGCGAAGGTCTTCGGTAATTCACGAGTCTACGGTGATGCTCAGGTCTTCGGTAATGCACGAGTCTACGGTGATGCTCAGGTCTACGGTGATGCGTGGGTCGCCGATAATGCATGGGTCTACAGTAATTCACAGGTCTACGGTAATGCATGGGTCTCCGGTGATGCATTGGTCTTCGGTGATGCTCAGGTCTATGGTAGCAGCCGCCATTCTTCACGGATTCTGGTACGGAGAACAGATAGATGAAAAAGAAATATGAATTAACCTCTGATGAAGTTATTGTTGCCGGGAAAACTCTATACAGAATAAAGGCGTTAATATCTTTTGGCAGCGTGGCTGCTGGCGAGGTTGGCGGCTATGTTGAGAGTGAAAAGAACCTAAGCCATGTAGGCAATGCGTGGATCTACGGTGATGCGCGGGTCTACGGTGATGCGCAGGTCTTCGGTAATGCACGGGCCTACGGTGATGCGCAGGTCTACGATAATGCGTATGTCTACGGTGATGGATGGGTCTACGGTGATGCACGGGTCTCCGGTAATGCGCATGTCTACGGTGATGCGAAGGTATTCGGTAATGCTCAGGTCTTCGGTAATGCATGGGTCTACGATAATGCATGGATCTTCGGTAATGCGAGGGTCTACGATAATGCATGGATCTTCGGTAATGTGCATGTCCACGGTGATGCGTGGGTCTCCGATAATTCGTATGTCTACGGTAATGCTCAGGTCTCCGGTAATGCGTATGTCTACAATAATGCATGGATCACCGGTAATGCGCATGTCTACGGTGATGCATGGGTCTTCGGTGATGCTCAGGTCTCCGGTGATGCATGGATCTCCGGTAATGCGTATGTCTACGATAATGCGCAGGTCTACGATAATGCATGGATCTCCGGTAATGCTCAGGTCTACGGTGATGCGGAGGTCTCCGGTAATGCTCAGGTCTACAATAATACACGGATCTCCGGTGGTTCATTTCTCCGGAGATTGAGAACTGCTATCATGTATTCAAAATGAATGGAGTGTAATAATATGTCACAAGTTATCGACCTATTTTCTCGGGATGAAGAAGAGGAGAGAAAGTCCGCTTCTATTGACTTTTGTTATAGCATTGACAATGATTCCCTCCCCATTTCTGCACTATGCGCAGAGTTAACAATTGTTAAACCCTCTGATTATGATTATGTATCCCTTGTAAGTGAAGGGGAGAGCTTTGATGTGATGGTAGCATGGGATGTAGGCGATGGACCATTCCAACGAGTTACTTATATCGGGCACTGGAATGACGGGGTGATAAGGAGAGATTGAAATGGCTCTTAGGAATGTTTTATTGAGAGCTATCCCGTCGAAAATGAGGAGAACAGGTAGATGGAAAAGAAATATGTATTAACTTCTGATGAAGTTATTGTTGCCGGTAAAACTTTATACAGAATAAAGGCGTTAATATCTTTTGACAGAGTGACTGCTGGTGAGGTTGGCGGCTATGTTGAGAGTGAAAAGAACCTAAGCCATGTAGGCAATGCGTGGGTTTACGATAATGCGAAGGTCTTCGGTGATTCGCAGGTCTTCGGTAATGCATTGGTCTCCGGTAATGCGCGGGTATTCGGTAATGTATTGGTCTCCGGTAATGCGGGGGTCTCCGGTAATGCGAAGGTCTATGGTAATGCGTTGATCTACGGTGATGCACGGGTCTTCGGTAATGCACGGATC
>JABAOG010000482.1_pt1 | contig 60633 bp, 56 predicted proteins | sample 7062131 | NCBI WGS metagenome assembly JABAOG01 (sample SAMN14538629, study PRJNA623070) | marine sediment metagenome | biome: marine biome [ENVO:00000428]; feature: marine pelagic biome [ENVO:01000023]; material: deep marine sediment [ENVO:00002113] | place: India: Arabian Sea | collected... | reverse complement strand
CGGTCCTTGAAGGTGCCGGGCTCCCCCTCGTCGGCGTTCACCACGACGGCCCGTGGGCCCGGCTCCGCGCGCACGAAGCCCCATTTCCGCGCGGCCGGGAACCCCGCTCCACCGAGCCCCTTGAGGCCGGACCGCTCCAGGCTTTCCATCACGTCCTCCGGCGAGCGCTCGCCCCGGGCGCACGATGCCAGTTCCCCGTAGCCCCCGGCGTCGCGGTACCCGGCCAGGGTCCGGTACTCCGGCACGTCCGCCGTCGTCCGCTCCTCCAGAACCGCCCGCTCTACGGACTCCGCCGTCGCGGGCCCCACCACGTGGTGCCCCACGAAGGCCGCCGGCGCGCGCTCGCACCGCCCGATGCAGGGCGCCNNCATCTCGCAGGCGATGGAGTCGCAGACCCGGACGGTCAGCGCGGCCGGCGACGCCGCGCCGTCCTTCACCACGTCGAAATGGTGGTAGAACGTCGCCACCTCGTAGACCTCCGCGGCGGCCAGCCCCATTTCGTGCGCCAGGGCGAGGAGGTGGCGGTCCGACACGTGGCCGTAGCGGTCCTGGATCCGGTGCAGGTGCTCGATCAGCAGGTCCCTGCGGCGCGGCGTCGCGCCGAGCAGCGCCCGGACCTCCTCCAGCGCCTCGGCCTCGAACCGCCGACCCTTCGGGATCGGTCGCATCCGGAGCACGGGCAGCCCGGCTTCCGTTCGTTTCGGCATGACCACGGTGTGCGAGGGATGGACGTCCACGAACGATCAAGATTCCGCGCCGGCTCGCGGAAGTCAAAGCCGACCCGGACACGCCGTCGCCGGGGTCCCCGGGCACGGCGAAGACGCCGCCGCGCACCCGGCTCCCCCTTGCCGGGACCGCTCCGGAGTGTTCTGTATCCGTCTGCCGGGTACGCCACTTGCGCCGCTGGAGGGCACCATGGGAAAGTCACACGCAGCCGCACTCGCCATCCTCGGCCTCGTCGTCGCCGCCGGCTGGTTCCTGGCCCAGCGGGCGCTCGACACCGAGCGCCGCCCGGTCTCCGTCGAATCCGCCGAGACGACCGACCGGGCGGGCGACCGCGCCGGGCCCGCGGCCCCGGAGGAGTCCCGTCGCGTCCCACCCGACGACGCGATCGTGGGCGAGGACGTCGTGTACACGCCCCGGGACGTGGAGATCTTCCGCGAGACCGCGGAATGGGCGCGCGAGCAGGGGCTCGATACCCTGGCCCTCGGCGACCTCATGGTCGCCGTCGGCCGCCGCTTCGTCGGCAACGACTACACGCCCCATACGCTCGATCCGCCCGGGCCGGAGCGGCTCATCGTCAACCTCCGGGAGTTCGACTGCGTCACGTACGTGGAGAGCGTGCTGGCCCTGGGCCGCGTCATCCGGCAGGGCGGCGATTTCCGCGACTTCACCGACGAGCTTCGCCGCATCCGCTACCGCGAGGGCGTGATCGACGGCTACACCAGTCGCCTCCACTACTTCAGCGAATGGATCGCGGCCAACGAGAGGAAGGGACTGGTGCGGGACGTCACGGCCGAGCTCGACGGCGTCACGGATGACGAACGGATCGACTTCATGTCCGCGCACGCCGATGCCTACAGCCCGCTCGACGGCCACCCGGAGCGGCTCGCGCGGATCCGTGAGATCGAGGAACGCCTCAGCCGCCGCCCCCGGCTCTTCGTCCCCCAGGCGCGCATCGGCGGCATCGCCGACCGGATCCGGGACGGGGACATCATCGCGGCCACGAGCAGCGTGGAGGGGCTCGACATCGCCCACACCGGCCTGGCCATCTGGCGGGACGGCGAGCTCCACCTCATGCACGCGCCCCTCGTCGGAGCCGTGCTGGAGGTGAGCGATCAGCCGCTGGCCGTCCGCATCACCCGTATCGACGGACAGGACGGGATCACCGTGGCCCGGCCCCTCTGAGGTCCACCGCCGCGCTTCGCTTGCAGGCCGGGCAAAGCAGCCACACGCGCCGTCGGACGTAGGAGACCTGCTTCGAGGGTGCGACCTCCCGGCGGGTCAGGGACTCGCCGCACGCCGGGCACCTCAGCGGCTCGTCCGCCGCCACGGCCCGGGCGAGGGCCCGTCGCTCCTCGGCCGTGAACGAGGCCACGGGACTCAGGAGGGGCCCGGCGGCGCGGCGTCCGAGAGGCGCCGCAGCCGGCGCCCCCTCCGTGTCCATCGGTCGGCGTCGTCGGCCCACTCGCCGCCACGTCCCCGGAGCAGGTCCCCCATGGCCGTGGCCAGGTCGCCGGCCATGCGCAGCGACCCGCGGCGCCGGGCCTCCATGTACGCGGCGTAGAGCGCCGCATACGCCCCATGGAGGTGCCCGGCGACCTCCGCCCGGTCCGCGACGAGCCGCAGTGCGGCCGGGTCCCACGGGGCACCGCGATCGACGAGCCGGGCCAGCGGCTCGCGCTCCGGCCAGTCCGACGGCATGGCGGCCAGGTGCGCGGCGGCGGCCCGGCGGGCATGAGGCGCCAGCCCGTCCCCGGCCCGGCCCAGCAGCCAGGCCCGGAGCGCGGTATAGCGCGCGACGATGGCCGGCGCATCCCCGGTCGGCGCGCACTCGAGGTCCCGGAGCACGCCCCCGGCGGGGAACTCCCCGGCGGCGGGTCGATCCGCTCCGTAGGCGGGCGCGCCGTCCCGGACCCATCCCGTATACAGCGAGGTCGTATACATGGCAGGAAGATCGCCGGCGCGCCCGCGCCGGGCCATGGCGGATCGGGACGGAATCAGGAGGTCGAGATGGAGCGGTTGCGGCGCTCCGCCTTGGCCCTGTAGAGCTCCCGGTCCGCCATCTGGATCAGCTCCTCGGGCGACTTGACCCCCGGGTGGTAGAGGGCCATGCCGGCGCTGACTCCCATCTTCGACATGAGGTCGTCTTTCCGCACGGCCTTCATCACCCGGCCGGCGTGGATGGCGCCGCCCTCGCTGTTCGTGTCGGAGAGGATGCAGATGAACTCGTCGCCGCCGTACCGGGCGGCCATGTTCATGGCCCGGGTCTCCTCCACCAGGATCTCGGCGAACCGCCGCAGCACGGCGTCCCCGGCGGGGTGGCCGTGGGTGTCGTTGTAGCGCTTGAAGTCGTCCAGGTCGAACAGGACGACGGAGAGGCTCCGTCCCCGCTCCGCGGCGGCGAACTCCTTCTCGAGGAAGATGTTCATGTGGCGGCGGTTCGGCAGGCCGGTCAGCGGGTCGGTGAGGGACAGCGTCCGGACGCGGTCGTGGAGCCGGGCGTTGGACACGGCCACGGCGGCGTGGTGAGCGAACCGCTCCAGCAGCCGCACCTCCCGGGCGCTGTATTCCCGGCCGCGCACGTGACTCACCGACAGGGCGCCGATCAGCTCGCCTTCGCTGACGAGCGGGACGCCGATGGCCGACTCGGCTTCCAGGGCGTCCAGGATCTCGCTGGGAACGCCCTCGGGCCCGGTCCGCCGATTGACGATGAGCGGGGCCGCCTCCATCAAGAGGCGGTGGCGCAGCACTTCCGGCACCTCGACGGTCATCCCCTGCGGCAGGGCCAGCTCGCCGGCCGTGACGGCGATCTCCGCTATGCCCCCGGGCCGAAGCAGCCAGACGCCGGCGCCGTCCGCCTCCGCGAGGTCCAGCGTGGCCTCGGCGATCCGCTGGAGCACCTGGTCCAGCTCGAGCGACGAAGCCAGCGCGCGGCTGACCTCCTCCAGGCGCTCCGACTCCCTGCGCTGCCGCTCCATCTCCTCCACGCTCCGGGCGTTGGCCACCGCCACGGCCGCCATCCCGGCGATCGCCTCGAGCAGCTCCAGGTCCGCGCGGGTGTACGCCCCGGCCCGGTAGCTCTGGGCGCTCAGCACCCCCAGCACCTCGCCCTCCTGCATCAGCGGCACCGCGATCACGGACCGGGTCACCTCCTCGTCGCTCTCCGGCCCCAGAAGCATGATCGCCCGGTTCGGATGGCTGAGCTCCTCCATGACCGGGCGAGCCTCCCGTATGGCGCGGCTCTCCGAGCCCCGGTAGGTTACCGCCGAGTGCTGGATCTCGCCCCGGTCCGCGAAGAAGACGACCGTCGCCCGGTCCGTGTCCGCCTGGTACAGCGAGACGAAGAACCCGGTCGTCTCCAGGACCCGGCTGGCCTGTTCGTAGATCGTGCGGTAGAGCGCTTCCGGCTCCAGCGTGCTCGTCAGGACGCGGCCGATGTCCAGCAGGACCGCGAATCGTTCCTGGAAATCGGCGTTGGTCGGATCGGGGCGATGCATGTGTGTCGCGACGGCCCGCGTGGCCGGGTCCGGGACCTGGCCGGCCCCAGCGGGCGGAGGATTCTGGTCCCGAATCTAGGTCGTCAAGGCAGGCCGTACAAGGCCGCTCGCTCCGTCAAGGGAACCCCCATCGATGCTGAGGACGTCCCGACTCGCGATCCTGTTCGCCACCGTGCTGGTGGACATGATCGGATTCGGCATCGTGCTCCCGCTCCTGCCGTACTACGCCGAGGAGTTCGGCGCGTCGCCGTTCGAGGTGACGCTGCTGATCGCGTCGTTCTCGGCCATGCAGTTCGTCGCCGTGCCCATCTGGGGCCGGGTCTCCGACCGGCTGGGCCGCAGGCCCTTCATCGTGGCGGGGCTGTTCGCGTCCGCGGTCTCCTACCTGATCTTCGGGCTGGCGACATCCCTGCTGGCGCTGTTCGTCTCGCGGATCGCGGCGGGGGCGGCGGGCGGCACGATCTCGGTGGCCCAGGCGTACGTCGCGGACACGACCGGGCCGGAGGACCGGGCCCACGGGCTGGGGATGCTGGGGGCGGCGTCGGGCCTGGGGATCCTGATCGGGCCGGCGATCGGCGGGTACTTCAGCGCGTTCGGCTACGCGGTCCCGGGGTTCATCGCGGCGGGGCTGTGCGCGGCCAACGGGGTCGCGGCGGTGTTCTTCCTGCCCGAGTCGCCGCGGGGCCGGGGTGTGGACCGGGAGCCGGCGGCGCCGACGCAGGCGGGGTCGCTCCGACGCTGGGCCGGCACGCTGCTGAGCTTCCCGTTCGGGCTGCTGCTCCTGGTCTACTTCCTGTCGATCATGTCGTTCACGGCCATGACGTCGGTCCTGGCGCTGTTCGCGGAGCGGGCCCACGCCATGGACGCGCTGGACATGGGGATCGTGTTCGCCACGGCCGGCGGGACCACGGTGGTCGTCCGCGGCCTCATCGTCGGCTGGCTGGCACGCCGCTTCGGCGAGCGGCGGATCGTCCAGGCCGGGACGCTGGTCCTGGCGCTGAGCCTGTTCACCATTCCCCTGGTGCCCGACCCCGCCATGATGTTCGCCCTGGTCCCGTTCTGGGCGCTGGCCACGGGGCTGACCTTCCCGTCCCTCGCGAGCCTGGTCTCCCGGGAGACGGACAGCGACTCCCAGGGCGCCATGCTCGGCGGGCAGCAGGTGGTCGGCGGGATCGGCCGCGTGCTGGGCCCCGTGTGGGCCGGCGCCATCTTCGAGCGGATCGGCATCGAGAGCCCGTTCTTCATTGCCGCCGCCCTGGTGGCCGCCGCCGCGGCCCTCGCCACCCGGATCCCGGCGGCGCGGAGCCCGCGCATCGCCGACGACGACGCGGCGCTGGCCACCGAGGACGTTCCCGCGTGAGGGGCCGCGCCCCGTGTCGCGGGCCCGCCGGGGACCTTGCGGCGCCCGGGGCCTCCGTGTATATCCGGGGCCTATGACCTTCGTGACCGGCTTCCTGATATGGCTGGCCATCGGGATCGCCGCGGGGCTGCTGCTCCGCGCCGCATACCGGGGGCCGACGACCACCGCGTTCCTCAGCATGTTCTTCGGCGTCGCCGGGGCGTTCATCGGCGGCATGCTCGGCGTGGCGCCGTACGTGACCCACGCTCCCACCCCGCTGCGCTTCGGCGCGCTGGTGGGCGCCGTCCTGGGCGCCCTGCTGTTCCCGTTCATCTATCACCTGGTCGCGCGCAAAGCCCTCTAGCCGCAGCGCGCGCGGAGACGCATGAGAGCGGTCGTGATCACGGAGCCCGGCGGCCCCGCCGTGCTGCGGCTCCGGGACGTACCCGACCCCGAGCCGGGCCCCGGCGAGATCCGGGTCCGGGTGGAAGCGGCGGGGGTCAACCGGGCCGACGTCTTCCAGCGCCAGGGCCACTACGGCGCGCCCCCGGGCTGGCCGGAAGACATCCCGGGCCTGGAGTACGCCGGAACGGTGGACGGGGTGGGCGAGAACGTGGCCGTATGGGCCCCGGGCGATCGGGTCATGGGCCTGGTCGGCGGCGGCGGTTACGCCGAGTACGTCGTGGTCCAGGCCGACGAGGCCATCGCCATCCCGGACGCGCTGACTCCCACGGAGGCCGCGGCGATCCCCGAGGTCTTCATCACCGCCCACGACGCGCTCCGGGCCCGGCTCGGTGTGCGGGCCGGCGAGACGCTCCTGATCCACGCCGTGGGGAGCGGGGTGGGCACGGCCGCGCTCCAGGTGGCCGAGGCGTGGGGGGCCACCGTGTTCGGCACCTCCCGGTCGGACTGGAAGCTGGAGCGGGCCCGGGACCTGGGCCTCGACATGGCCATCGACGCGTCCCGGGAGGATTTCGCCGACACGGTGCTGGCCGCGACGGCGGGACGGGGCTGCCACGCCATCCTCGACCTGGTCGGCGGCGCCTACCTCGAGGGCGATGTCCGCTGCCTCGGGGGGCTCGGCCGCGTGGTGGTGGTGGGGCTGACGGCGGGCCGGCGGGCGGAGCTGGATCTGGGCGCCCTGCTGCGGAAGCGGATCACGATCCGGGGAACGGTGCTGCGGAACCGCGCGCCCGTGGAGAAGGCGGCGGCGGCCCGGCTCTTCGCCGAGGACGTGGTCCCGCTCCTGACCCACGGTCGCGTCCGGCCGGTCATCCACGAGGTGATGCCCATGGAGGAGGTGGGCCGGGCCCACGAGCTGCTGGAGTCCAATCAGACGTTCGGGAAGGTCGTTCTCAACTGGTGATCCCCCGGGCCGCCGCCCACTCCCGCAGCGCCCGGACGCCTCCCCGGAACGAGTAGGCCTCGTAGCCCGCCCGCTGCATCTTCTCCGCGATGTGCGCCGACTGGATCCCGTGCGCGCAGTACAGGACATAGTGCTCGTCCCGGTCCAGCTTCCGGAACCGGCGCAGCAGCTCCCATTCGTCCCAGCGCTCGGCGTCCGGCAGGTGCCAGTGTCGGAACGGCTCCACCGGTCGGCAGTCGAGGACGCGGGAGCCGGCCGGGACGTCCTCGGTGAACAGGTACGGCGCCACGAGATCGGTGGACGTGAGCGACCGGAGCTCCAGCACCCTGCGAGCGGCGACGGCCCGCTCGACGACGGTCGGATCCACCTTCGCTTCCTCGGCCGCCACCGCCTCCACGGACGCCGAGGTCACCGGCCGGCCCGGCGCGATGGCGCAGTACTCCTTGACCTGCTCGGAGAGCCCGGCGGTGCCGATGTGCCGGGCCCGGGCGATGATCTCCTCCTTGTCGAAGCCGAGGAGCGGCCGGAAGACGGGCAGGTCGGCCGCCGGCTCGATGGCCGCCAGGTTGGCCAGCGTCTGCGACGACACCTGGCCCACCGCCTCGCCGGTGATGACCGCCTGCGCGCCCACTTCCGCCCCCACGAGGGAGGCCGCCCGGTACATCAGTCGCTTCAGCACCACCTGCCAGTACTTCTCGCGGGTCCCCTCACGGATCCCGGCGAGGGGCGCCGAGAAATCGATGCTGTGGAGCCGCGGGCGGGTTCCGTAGCTCCATTCGTCGGCGAGCACCTTGCCCACCTGGACCACCGCCCGCTCGTAGGCGTCGCCGCCCAGGTTGCAGAAGACGTAGTCCTGGGCGATCCCCCGCTTCAGCATCAGCCAGGAGGCGACGGCCGAGTCGTAGCCACCGGACAGGAGGGTGACGGCCCTGCCCTCCACGCCCAGCGGCAGGCCCCCGGCTCCATCGACCCGCTCACCGAACAGCCACGCCCGGTCGTTGCGCACCTCCACGAACACCTCGACCTCCGGGTCGTCCAGGTCGACGCCGGCGGACGCGTCCAGCAGCCGGGCCCCCAGCTCGACCTCGATGTCCTTCGAGGAGAAGGGGTGGCTGCCGGCCCGCCGGGCCCGCACGGCGAACGTCCGGCCCCGGACCCGCTCCAGGAAGGTCTCCGCGCCGGCGGTCACAATATCCTCCGGGACCGCCGCCGTGACCCGGTCGATGGGGCTGAGGGAGCTGAGGCCGAAGACCCGGGCCAGGACATCCAGGGCCGACTCATCGCCCGCGCGAACGTAGAGGCGGTCCCAGCCGCCCTCCAGCGATGCCTGCCCGGGCACGGACTCGAGCGCGTCCTCCAGGTTGTGCCTCAGCCGCCGAAGGAACGCCGATCGCGTCCGCCGCGACTTGATGAACAGCTCCCCGGCGAAGCGGAGGAGCACCAGGGCGTCATCGTGGTCTCGTTCGAGCATGGGGGGTAGGTTAGATCATCCGATGACACGTGTGAAGGGGGCTGGAGGCGAGAACGCGGCGTTCCGGGACACCGTCCGGCGCGCGGTCAGGAGGATCCCGGCCGGCCGGGTCGCCACCTACGGCGCCGTGGCGGCCGCGGCGGGCTACGACGGGGCGGCCCGCGCGGTGGGCGGGGTGCTTCGCTCCCTCCCCGATGGCGCGGACGTCCCGTGGTGGCGGGTCCTGGGTCACGGGGGTCGGATCACGATCCCCCGTCACCGCCACCACGACCGCCTTCAACGGGCGATGCTGGAGGCGGAAGGCGTCGAGTTCGACGCCACCGGAAGGGTGGACATGCAGCGGTTCGGCTGGCCGGAGGTGCCGGGAGACCGACCCGCTTGACGCGTCCGGACGCCGCGGGGCAGCGGCGATGGCCGGACCCCGACGTACCATGACCCGGAGACGCTCGACTCGATCCCGAACCCGACACCGACCATGATCCAGCTCGATCTGACGCCGCGGGAGCAGGAGCTCATCGTGGCGGCCGTGGAAAACTACCTTTCCGACCTCCGGATGGAGATCTCGGACACCGACAGCCTCGATTTCCGCGAGAAGCTGAAGGAGCGGAAGGCGGCGATGCAGAAGCTCCTGGAGCAGCTCCGGGGCTGAGCGCCACGCGGTGGGCCGAACGGCCCGGTGCGCCCGGTCCCACCGCCCGCGATGGGCCCGGCGGGCCACGGACTCCGGCCGGTCCGGCCGCGGCGGCTAGCTCCCCTCCGCGGCCGTGACGCACAGCACCCTGGGCAGGAACGCCGCCACCTGGGTCCAGCGGTCGCCCCGGTCCCGGCTGGCGAACAGGTGACCGGTCGAGGTGCCGAAGTAGACGCCGGTGGGGTCGAGCTCGTCGTGGTCCATGGCGTCCCGGAGGACGGACACGTAGGCGTGCCGTTGGGGCAGCCCCTCGGTCCGCGCCGTCCAGCTCGCTCCGGCATCGACGCTACGGAAGACGCGAAGGCGGCCGTCCACGGACGCCCGCATGTGGCTGGACTCCTCCGGGATCACGAAAAGCGTGTCGGGGTCCTGCGGATCCAGGGCCAGCGCGTATCCGAATTCGCTCGGCAGCCCGTCGGTGATCTCGACCCAGCTCTCTCCCCGGTCGTCGGAGCGGTAGACGCCGCAATGGTTCTGCTGGTACAGGCGGTCGGGCCGGGCGGGGTGGAGCCGGAGCTTGTGCACGCACTGCCCCGCCTCCGGATAGCGATCGGGCTGGAAGTCGCAGCGGACCCCCCGGTTCACCGGCGTCCACGTCGCACCGCCGTCATCCGAGCGGTACACCCCGCCGGCCGACAGCGAGCAGTAGACCGTCCGGGGGTCGCGGGGGTCGTGCTGGATCCCGCCCAGCGCCAGTCCGCCCCCGGCCGGCTGCCACGCCGCGCGCGTGGGATGATCGTTGAGCGGCGACGGCTCCCAGCTCACGCCCGCGTCCCGACTCACGAACAGGCCGGCCGGCTCGATCCCCGCCCAGATCGTGTCCGGCTCGTCCGGCGGGCCCGCCGCCAGGAACCAGATGGCCGCGAGTCGGCCGTCCGGGTGGTGCGGGGCGGCGGCCAGTACCTCCCAGGTACGGCCCCCATCGTCGCTCCGGTGGACGTGGGTGCCCCAGACCTTGTGGTCGGTGGCGGCCCAGACCCGGCCCGTGCGGCGGTCGCGGAAGGCGAAGTAGACCTCGCGGCCGGCGAGGTAGGGTCCGTCCAGCCGCCAGTCGCGGCGGTCCGCCGAATCGGCGAGGAAGAGGCCCCGCCGGGTGCCGACGTAGAGCGTGACGCTCACGGGGCGCCGACCCGGTCCAGGCCCAGGCCCAGCGTCGCGGCCATCAGCCCCCGGTCCTCCCGGGTGGCTCGCTCGAGCATGGCGTCCACGCCCCGCCCGATGGTGTCATCCACGGCCTGGAAGATGGACGCCGTGTCCGGCACCGACCCCTCCTCCATCAGGTAGCTGAACGTCCGTGCCATGCCCAGGTTCGCCAGGAAGTCGGGCAGCACGGCGAACCGGCCGTCGGCGACGCGATGGACCCGGGTCGAGCCCAGCTGTCGCTCCCGGAACGGCTGGTTCGCTCCGCACGCCAGGACCTGGACGCCCGCCGCGGCCAGCTGCTCGAGTCGCTCCTCGGTGAGGGTGCCCGAGGCCGCCGCGCAGACGAAGACGTCCGACCGCTGTCGGAAGAACACATCCCGGTCGGCGCCCCGGTGGCAGCGAGGGTCCTCCGGCAGCAGGCGGTCCGGTCCCTCGACCATGAGCCGCTCCACCCTCTCCGCGTCCATCCCCTCCGGCTCCACCAGCGCCTTGTCGGCGTCGGAGACGGCGACGAGGCGGGCGCCGGCCCGGGCCAGGTACAGCCCCGCGGCGGCGCCCACGTTGCCGAACCCCTCGAGAGAGACCCGGGTCCCCTCGATGGACCGGCCGATCCGGTCGTGGTAGTCGAGGACGGAGCGGGCCACGCCGTAGCCCGTGATCACGTCGGCGATCGCGACCTCTCGCCCCGCGACGCCCCGCTCGTCCGCGACCGGCGCCTTCACCCCCCGGTCGAGGGCGCCGATGACCCTGCGGAACGCCTCGCCCTCCGCCCGGAGGTGACCCCGGACGATCCCCTCCTGCGGGTGCTCCAGACCCAGGGCCTGGATGACGGGGATCACCTCGTGGACCTCGTCCACGTTCAGGTCGCCGCCCGTGCCGTAGTGGTCCCGGAGATACGGTCGGATGGCCGCGTACCAGCGCTCCAGCACCGCCCGCTTCCGTGGGTCCCGGGGGTCGAAGTCGATCCCCGCCTTGGCGCCGCCGATGGGCGGGCCGGCCAGCGCGAACTTCAGCTCCATGGTCTTCGCCAGGTAGCCGACCTCCCGCGGATTCGCGCCCAGCCGCATGCGCGTCCCGCCCCCCGCCGCGCCGCCCCGCAGCGAGTTGATCACCAGCCAGCCCCTCGCCCCCGTCTCCGAGTCCTGCCAGGCCACCGTCAGCTCCGGCGGCTCCAGCAGGAACGCGTTGTATCTATTCCACATCCGGTTCGACCGGCTCCACGAGCACGTCCATGATCCCCCCGCACACCGCGGGACTCCACGAGTCCTCCGCATCGGTCAGCTCCACGCGGACCCGTAGCGGGCGACCGGTCGCCAGGACCGTCCGCGCCGCCTCCAGCACGTCCCCCTCCCCGCATCCGCCGCCGATGGTGCCGACCAGCCCCGTCTCCGGATCGACCACCATCTTGCTCCCCGCGCCCCGCGGCGTCGAGCCCCGGGCCGCGACGACCGTGGCCAGCGCCACGCGCCGCCCGGCCCGGGCCGCCTCGTCGATGGCCGCGTAGACCTGCAGGTCCGGATCCCGGCCCGGCTCAGTCATCTCGCTCGTTCCTCTCCCCGCCCGTATCGCTCCACCGCTCCACGATCCGCTCCCGGTCCCGCAACGAGCCCCCGGCCGTCACCCCCCTGCGGACCGCCACCAGCTCGGCGGCGATGGACACGGCGATCTCCTCCGGCGTCTCCGCGCCGAGGGCCACGCCGATGGGGGCGTGCACGGCCGCCAGCCGCTCGTTCGCCACGCCCGCGTCCCGAAGGGCCGAGAACGCCGATCGCACCCGCCGCCGGCTCCCGACCATGCCGATGTAGCGCGGGGCGGGCCCCTCGTCCAGCAGCCCCCGGAGGCAGTCGAAGTCGAATCGGTGCGCCCGCGTGATCAGGACCACGAAGTCCGCCGGCCCCGGCCGGGCCGCGGCGAACGGGTCGGTGAAGTCGGTTCGGCGGACCTCGACGGCGTCGGGAAAGCGGTCCTCGGCCGTGAACTCCTCCCGGTCGTCCAGCACGACCACGGGGAACCCCAGCAGGGCGCCCAGGCGCACGAGGGGGACGGCGATATGGCCGGCCCCCACCACGAAGAGGCGGGCCGGCGGCCGGTGTGCCTCGCCGTACAGGATCGCTCCCCCGGCCTCCACGGTCCGGACCCGGTCCCCATCGTCGTCCAGGAGCGAGCGTCCCAGCGCCCGTGCCGCCGAATCCAGGTCAGGCTCCCCCAGCGTGCCCCGCGTCGCGCCGTCGTCGAAGACCAGCAGGCGCCCGCCGTCGGTTTCGGCGTCCGCGCGCGCGATGACCGCCACGGCCGGTCCCGTCTCCCGGACCGCCAGCACCGCTCGCGCCGCCTCGACCAGCCCCACCCGGCCGCTCACGTCCCGCCCGCGTATCGGCGGTAGTCGTCCGGCGTGTCGATGTCGGCCAGGATCCCGGGATCGTCCACGGAGACATCCACGGTCTGCGTGTCCGGGGCCTCCACGAGGGACCGAGCGCCCCGGGCGAGGGACCGGTCCAGGAGGGCCGGCCACACCCCGCGGGGAAAGAGCGTCGGGTGGCCGGGACGGCCGTCGTGGACCGGCCGGGCCACCGCGCCCGCCCGGGACCGGTGCGTCTCGATGAGCGCCGCCACGGTCGCCGACGCGACCAGGGGGTGGTCCACCGGGAGCACGACCGCTGCCGACAGCCCGGGCGGGAGCGTCGCCAGGCCGATCCGGAGCGAATCGATCTGCTCCGACGTCCGGTCCGCGTTCAGCGCCGCGTGCGCCCCGACCTCCTCCGCGGCCTGCCGTACGGCCTCGTCCGCCGCCACGACCACCACGGGCGCGCAGCCGCCATCAGCCAGGGCCGCCACGGCCGCGGCGACGAACGTGCGTCCCCCCACGTCCAGAAGGGCCTTCGCTTCGCCCATCCGCGCCGATCGGCCGGCCGCCAGCACCACGCCTCCGACCCGGGGGTCCCGATCTCCCGTCGCCACGGCTCTCCCCGTTCGAGTCGCTGCAAAGATGGTCGCTCCGGCGCCCCACCGTCAAACGGCCCGGCCGGGGCCATCCGCCCCGGCCCCGGACTCCGTGGAAGGGGGCGTTTCTTGACCCGGCGCCGCGGCCGAAGGTAGTCTTCAGCATGTTCTCCGCCCTTGCCCTCGAGGTGAACGGCGACCGCCGGGAGATCGGCGTCGCCAGCCACTGGACCCTGCTCGAAGCCCTGCGCTACGGACTCGGCCTGACCGGCTCCAAGCAGGGCTGCGACAAGGGCGACTGCGGGGCGTGCACGGTCCTCCTGGATGACACGCCCGTCCTCTCCTGCATCACCCCCGCCCTCGAGGCCGAGGGGCGCCGCATCACCACCGTGGAGGGACTGGCCGGCCCCGGTGGGCCCCACCCCCTCCAGCTGGCGTTCGGCGAAGAGGGGGCCGCCCAGTGCGGGTTCTGCACCCCCGGTGTCCTGATCTCCGCCGCCGGCCTGCTGCGGAGGACCCTCGAGCCGAGCCGGCAGGAGATCCGGGAGGCGCTCGCCGGCAACCTCTGCCGCTGCACCGGCTACACCAAGATCCTGGACGCCGTCCAGCTCGCCGCCCGCCGGATGCGGGAGGACCGGGACCCCGCCGAGACGCAGGCCACCGCGTGAGGCCGGAGGAGCTGCGACCCGGGCAGGCGCGTCGGGCGATCCCGCAGGCGGAGCTCGACGCCCTCGTGGAGCGGGAGTTCGCGGTCATCGGACGGCGGCTCGTCCGCACCGACGGCCTGGACAAGTCCACGGGCCGGGCGGTCTACACCGACGACATCGCCCTCCCCGGGATGCTCCACGGCAAGATCCTGCGCTCGCCCCACGCCCACGCCCGGATCCTGTCCATCGACACCGGCGAGGCGGAGGCCCTGGACGGCGTGCACGCCGTCATCACCGGCCGGGACCTGCCCGAGGAGTACTGCATCATCCCCTGGACCCGCGACGAGACCGCGCTCTGCGTGGATCGCGTCCGATTCATCGGCGATGCCGTGGCCGCGGTGGCCGCCGTCGACGAGGACACCGCGATCCGGGCCCTCGACGCCATCCGGGTCATGTACGAGCCCCTCCCCGTTTTCCTCGATCCCCGGGACAGCCTCGAGCCCGGCGAGGAGACGGTGCCGATCCACGCGCCGACGAAGGAGGGGCGCAACGGCAACATCACCAAGGTCGTGGACCTCGCCTTCGGCGACGTCGACGGCGAGATGGACGCCAGCGACGTGGTGGTGGAGGGGGACTACTACTTCGAGGGCACGACCCACGCCCCCATCGAGCCCCACTGCGCCATCGGCTACATGGACCCCGGCGGCAAGCTCACCGTCTGGTCGTCCACACAGGTCCCCCACTATCTCCACCGCGAGCTGGCCCGCGTCCTGGACCTCGATGTCGCCCGCGTCCGGGTCGTCCAGCCGGCCGTCGGCGGGGCGTTCGGCGGCAAGTCCGAGCCGTTCGACCTGGAGTTCTGCGTGGCCAAGCTGGCCCGGCGCACCGGCCGGCCCGTGAAGATCCTCTACACGCGCGAGGAGGTCTTCTACTCCCACCGGGGCCGCCACCCCATGCGGATGAAGTGCCGCCTCGGTGCGGACCGGGATGGGACGATCCGGGCCGTGGACCACGACATCCTGCTGGATGGCGGGGCCTACGCTTCGTTCGGGCTGGTGACCACGTACTATTCGGGCCAGTTGCTGACGGCGCCGTACGCCTTCGGATCGTACCGGTTCCACAGCGTGCGGGTGTACACCAACAAGCCGCCGTGCGGCCCGAAGCGGGGGCACGGCAGCGTGCAGCCCCGGTTCGCGTTCGAGGTCCAGCTCGACCGGCTGGCCCGGGCGCTGGAGCTGGACCCCATCGAGCTCCGCCGGCGCAACTTCCTGGGCTCCGACACGCGGACGATCAACGAGCTGCGGGTCCAGTCGAACGGCTTCCTGGAGTGCCTGGCGGCGGTGGAGGAGGCCAGCGGCTGGAAGGACAAGTGGGGGAAGCTGCCCCGGGGCCGGGGCATCGGCGTTGCGGGGTCGTGCTACATCTCCGGGACCAACTATCCGATCTACCCGAACGACATGCCCCAGTCGGCGATCCAGATGGCGGTGGAGCGGTCCGGCCGGGTGACGGTGTGGACGGGGGCCAGCGAGATCGGGCAGGGCAGCGACAGCGTGGTGGCCCAGATCGCCGCGGAGGAGCTGGGCGTTCCGCTGGATTACGTGCGGGTGGTCTCCACCGACACCGACCAGGTGCCGGTGGACCTGGGCGCGTACTCCTCCCGGGAGACGTTCATGGTCGGGAACGCGGCGGTGGACGCGGCGCGTCGGCTGCGGCGGCGGGTCGTGGACGCGGTGGCGGAGGCGTGGGAGGTCGCCCCGGAGCGGGTCGGCCTGGCCGGCGGCTGGGCCTTCGACCTGAAGGACACGGCCCGCAAGATGCCCATCTCGGAGGCGTTCAACCTGGCGGAAGCGAAGCATGGCACGCTGGGCGCCGTGGGCCACTACGATACGCCCAAGGACGTTCACGGCGACTACCGGGGCGGGACCATCGGCGCCTCGCCGGCCTACTCCTTCACCGCCCACGTCGCCGAGGTGGAGGTGGACGAGGAGACGGGGTTCGTGGACGTGAAGAACATCTGGGTGGCCCACGACTGCGGGCGGGCGCTGAACCCCGTCCTCGTGGAGGGCCAGATCGAGGGCTCCGCCTACATGGGGTGGGCCGAAGCGGTCCTGGAGGAGCAGGTCTTCAAGGGCGCCGGCCAGGGCAAGGCCGGGCTCCACAACGCCCCGTCCCTCCTGGACTACCGGCTGCCCACCTCGCTGGACACGCCGGACCTCCACGCGCTCATCGTGGAGAGCGTCGACCCCGAGGGCCCGTACGGCGCCAAGGAGGCCGGCGAGGGGCCGCTGCACCCGTCCATCCCGGCCATCGCCAACGCCATCTACGACGCGGTGGGCGTCCGCCTCGACTCGCTCCCCTTCTCGCCCTCTCGCGTCTGGCGCGCGATCCAGGCCGCCCGGGGCACGCCCATCGAGGAGGGCGCCGCGCCGGCCATGGCGCTGCCCCGTGGCGACCGGGGCGACTCCCCGACCAGTGCCCGCCCCTTCCCGATCGCGGGAGACCCCTGACGGCGCCCGACCCGGCCACCGCCGACACCCTGGCGGGGCCACGGTCATGGTTCCCGGCCCGATCCGACGCTGACCTGAACCCCGAATGCACATGGATGTAGCGCAGGCGATCCGGACCCGCGTGTCCGTCAAGGAATACGAGAGCCGCGACGTGACCCGAGCGGCCATCGAGACGCTGCTGGAGCTCGCGGTCCTGGCGCCGAACCATCGGATGACGGAGCCCCTCGAGTTCCGGGTCATGGGCGAGCGGGCGAAACGTGCCTACGCGGAGGCGCTGGCGGGGCGGAAAACCGCCCGGATCGAGGAGGTGGACGTGGCACGCGAGGTGCGTGGTCGCGTCGTGCGTCGCACGACGGCGGTCCCGGCCATGATCGGCGTGCTGGTCCACCAGGCCGAAGACCCCGAGGTCCGCGAGGAGGATTACGCGACGGCGTTCATGGCGATCGAGAATCTGAGCCTGGCAGCGGTGGAGATGGGACTGGGCACCCACATCAAGACGGGGGCGGTGATGGGTGAGGCCGCGTTGCGCGAGGCACTGGCCGTGGGGCCGGACCAGCGGCTGGCGGCCATCGTGTTCCTCGGAGAGCCCGCCGAGCTGCCGGAACCGAAGCCCCGCACGCCGGCCAGCCGATTGACGAGATGGCTGGAATAGCGTCGTGAGCACCTACCGCTTCACCCTCTACGTGGCTGGGCAGAGCCCCCGGAGCACGCGGGCCATCGAGAACCTCGAGGGGCTCGGGCGCCGGCATCTGGAAGGGGACTACGAGCTGATCGTGATCGACGTGGTGGAGCAGCCCGCGGAGGCGGAGGAGCAGCAGATCATGGCGACCCCTACGGTCATCAAGGTCGCCCCGGCCCCGGTGCGCCGGGTGACGGGCGACCTGTCGGACCCCGAAGCGGTCGCCCTGGCTCTGGGACTGCCCCGGTGAGCGAGCGAGCTGACGGAGACGGAATGGCTTCGACGCCCGAGGAGAGACTGACGCTCCCCAAGATCCCGTCGGGGATCGAGGGGTTCGAGGTCGTCAGCAACGGCGGCATCCCGGAGAGCCGCACCACGCTGGTCGCCGGGACGGCCGGTAGCGGGAAGACGATCATGGCGTGCCAGTTCCTGGCGGGCGGGATCCGGAACGGCGGCGACGCCGGGGTCTTCGTCACCTTCGAGGACCCCGCCGACGCGGTGCGCGAGAACGTCCGGGCCTTCGGCTGGGACATCCCCGGCTGGGAGGAGGCCGGGAAGTGGGTGTTCATCGACGCCTCGCCCCACGCCGGCGAGCACCCGGTCGTGGTCGGGGACTTCGACCTGGGCGGCCTCCTGGCCCGGCTCGAGCGGGCGGTCCGGCAGACCGGCGCCGATCGGGTGGCCTTCGACTCGCTCAATGCACTGTTCTCTCTCTACGACGACCACCAGAGCCTCCGCCAGGAGATCTTCCGGATCACCAGCGTCCTCAAGGACCTGGGCGTCACCTCCATCCTGACGGCGGAGCGCAAGGATGAATACGGCGACCTCACCCGTCACGGGATCGAGGAGTTCGTGGCCGACAACGTCATCATCCTCCGCAACGTCGCGGCGGATGAGAAGCGGCGCCGGACCATGGAGATCCTGAAGTTCCGGGGCTCGTCGCACCAGACCGGGGAGTTCCCGTTCACCATCGCCGCGGGCCGCGGGATCATCGTGATCCCGCTGTCGGCCATCAGCCTGACGCAGGCCTCGTCCACCGTCCGGATCACCTCGGGCAGCGAGAAGCTCGACGAGATGTGTCGGGGCGGGTTCTTCCGGGACTCGGTGGTGCTGGTGTCCGGCGCCACCGGGACCGGGAAGACGCTGACGACGACCCAGTTCCTGGCCGGGGGCGCATTGGAAGGCCAGCGCTCGCTCCTGTTCGCCTTCGAGGAGAGCCGGGAGCAGCTGGTGAGGAACGCGGCGGCCTGGGGGTTCGACTTCCCGGGCTGGGAGGAGGAGGGGCTGATCCGGATCGTGCCCCAGTACCCCCACTCCCTGACGCTGGAGGACCACCTCGTGGTCATGAAGGACACCATCGACGAGTACAAGCCGACACGGGTCGCGGTGGACAGCCTCTCCGCACTGGAGCGGGCGTCGTCGGTGCGCAGCTTCCGGGAGTTCGTGATCAACCTCACGGCCACGATCAAGCACCGGGAGATCTCCGGCCTGTTCACCGCCAACACGCCCACGCTCACGGGCGGCACCTCCATCACCGAGCAGCACATCTCCACCCTGACCGACAGCATCATCCTGCTGCGCTACGTGGAGAGCTTCGGCGAGATGCGCCGGGGGATCGCGGTGCTCAAGATGCGGGGCTCGGAGCACGATCCGACGATCCGCGAGTACGAGATCGATGGGGATGGGATGCACATCGGCGAGCCCCTGCGGAACGTCCACGGGATTCTCTGGGGCAGCCCGACCCACGTGGACCCGGAGCTGGCGGCGAAGTTCGAGCGAGCCGGGGCAGCGCAGGCCGGCTAGGGTGGTGGAGGAGGGGGCATGGAAGTGCAGCGATCTCCGGGTCGGGAAGCCGAGAGCCACGGCGAGGAGCTCCGGCGGACCCGCAGGCAGCTCCGCGCCATGGAGGAGCGGTTCCGCAGCATCATCCAGAAGACGGCCGACGGCATGGTCGTGGTGGGCGAGGACGGCGGGATCCGCTTCGCGAACCGGGCGGCAGAGCGCCTCTTCGGCAGGAGCGTAGACGCCCTGGAGGGCTCCCCGTTCGGCCACCCGATGGTGGTGGGCGAGACCACGGAGATCGACATCGTCCGGGACGGCGACGTGGTGGTGGCGGAGCTGCGGGTCATGGAGACCGAATGGGAGGGGGAGCCCGCCCGGATCGTCTCCCTGCGTGACATCACCGACCGGAAGCAGGCGGAGGAGCGGGCCCGGGAGCTGATCCGGGAGCAGGCCGCCCGGGCCGAGGCGGAGGAGGCGGCGAGGCAGGCCGAGTTCCTGGCGGAGGCCAGCCGCCGGTTGTCGTCCAGCCTGGCGGTGGACGAGACGCTGCGGAGCACCGTGTCGCTGGTGGTGGACCACTTCGCCGACTTCTGCGTCCTGGATCTGGTCGACTCCGCCGGCACGCGACGGTTCGCGGCAGCCCGGGACGACGGCGAGGAGGCCGCGCTGGTCCGGGAGGCCGAGGAGTACCCGGTGGACTTCGACGGCGACACTCCCCTTGCCCGGGTCTACCGGGACCGGGAGCCGGCGCGGGTCAGCCCGGTCACCGATGCGTGGCTGCGCTCGGCCACGACGGGAGAAGAGCACTACGAGATGGCCCGATCCCTGGGGCCGAGGTCGGTGGTGATGGTCCCCGTGTGTTCCGGGCACGAGTGCCTCGGTGTGCTGACCGCGGCGAGCACGCGGCCGGAGACGGAGCTGGGCCGCCGCCACCTGCACATGGCCACCGAGCTGGCCCGCCGGGCCGCGCTGGCCATCGAGAACGCCCGGCTGTACCAGGACGCCCAGGCGGCGAACCGGGCCAAGGCGAACTTCCTGTCCGTCATGTCCCACGAGCTGCGGACTCCCCTCTCGGCCATCATCGGCTACACCGACCTGATGGACCGGGGCGTGGTGGGGGACGTCAACGAGGACCAGTCGAAGTATCTGGGCCGGATCCGGGCCAGCTCGAACCACCTGCTCCAGATCATCGAGGAGATCCTCGGCTTCGCCAGTACGGAGGCCGGGGAGGAACGCGTGGAGATCGAGGAGGTCCGACTGTCCCGGCTCATGCACGCGGTGACGGTCGTCGCCGAGCCCGTGGCGGCTGAAACGGACAATCGGCTGACCATCGAGATCGACGACGGCGATGCCCTGCTGCGGACCGACCAGAAGAAGGTGCGCCAGATCCTGCTGAACCTGATCTCGAACGCCCTGAAATTCACGGAGGGCGGCTCGGTCCGGGTCGAGGCGGGCATCCAGGACGACGAGGCCGTCTTCCGGGTGAGCGACACGGGCGTCGGGATCCCGGAGGAGCGGCTCGACGAGATCTTCGACCAGTTCCAGCAGCTGGAGGAGGCCACGACCCGTCAGGCCGGGGGTACGGGTCTGGGCCTGACGGTGGCGCGCAGCTACGCGCGCCTGCTGGGCGGGAAGATCCACGTACAGAGCGAGCCGGGCGAGGGCTCCACCTTCACGCTGCGGATCCCGGCCCGGCTTTCCGACTGACGGTTTCCAGGGTGCCGTGCCCGGGTCTATGTTGAGTCGGGCCGGTGCGCCGGGGGTCCGCGGCCCTGCCGGACCCGGGCCATGACCCTCAACTGACCCACACGCCGATAGGGACGCCGTGCTCAGACTGCCCCCCTTCGAGTACCACCGGCCCGGGAGCCTGGATGCGGCGGTGGAGCTGCTGGAGCAGCTCGGCGATGGCGCGATGCTCGTCGCCGGCGGGACGGACGTGATCCCGAACATGAAGCACCGGCTCCACGAGCCGCGCCACCTGGTGTCGCTGCGGCGGGTCCCGGAGCTCCGAGGGTTCGCAATCGACGACGAGGAGCTGGTGCTGGGGGCCGGCGAGCCGCTGGCGGCGATCGCCACGGACCCCCGCGTGCGGACCCACGCGCCGGCACTGGCCGCGGCGGCTGGGCAGGTGGCCGGCCCTCAGCTCCGCAACGTCGGGACCCTCGGCGGCAACCTCTGCCTCGACACCCGCTGCACCTACTACAACCAGAGCTACTTCTGGCGCCGGTCCCTGGGGTTCTGCCTGAAGAAGGACGGGGACACCTGCCACGTCACGCAGGTGGGGACGAAGTGCGTGGCCGCGCATTCGGCCGACACTCCGCCCGTCCTCTGGGCGCTGGGCGCCAGCGCGGATCTGGTCTCGCCACGGGGCCGCCGCTCGGTCCCCGTCGAGGACTTCTTCGTCGCCGACGGCGTCGCGAACACGGTCCGCCGCCCTGACGAAGTGGTGACCCGCCTGCGGATCCCGCTGCCCCGGCCGGGCACGCGCATGGCGTTCCGCAAGGTCCGGCCGCGTCGCGCCATCGACTTCCCGTCCCTGAACCTGGCGGCGGTCGCGGAGCTGGAGCCCGACGACCGGGTCCGGAGCCTGAGGATCGTGGTCTCGGGGCTGGGCGCCCGGCCGCGGGAGCTGTCCGGCCTGGATGATGTGGCGGGCGGGCGCCTGGACGAAGCCGTCGTCGAGGCGGTGGCGGCCCGGGCGTTCCAGCAGTGCCGCCCCCTGACCAACAACATCGTCGACCCGGAATGGCGCCGGGCCATGGTCCCCGTCTACGTCCGTCGCGCCCTGACCGAGCTCAGGGGATCCGCCACGGCCCGCGCTGGTTGAGCCACGCCGTCCGGTCCCGCTTGCGGCCGCCCCCGGCGAAGACCTGGGCGTAGTTCAGCGCCGACACCAGGGCCACGCCGCCCAGGATGTTCCCCAGCAGCGTCGCCGGCGCCCAGCCGATCAGGTACTCCGTCCACGGCAGGCCGCCGATGGCCACCGCGTAGATGACCTCCACGGAGCCGGCGATGATGTGGGGGAAGCCGCCGAGCCCGATCATGTAGGTCATCAACACGATAATGGCGGTCTTCCCGCCCTGCGTCGCGGGCAGCATCCAGACCATCAGCGCAATGAGCCAGCCGGCGAAGATCCCCTGGAGGATCAGCTGGGCGGTGGTCCCCTTCGCTGCCTCCAGGCCGATCACGCGGAGCGACTCGTGGAACACGGGGTCCAGCACGCTGGTGTGGGCGATGCCCCACGCGAAGATGGCCGCTCCCAGCAGGTTGGCGAGCAGGACCACCCCCCAGAGCCGGCATACGTTGAGCAGCGCGCTCCCCGTCCGGCGGGCGAGCAGCGGGATGATGGCCGTCAGCGTGTTCTCCGTGAACAGCTGCTGGTTCCCCAGTGTGATCATCAGGAAGCCCACGCTGTACCCGAGCTTGCTCACCAGCGGGGTCCATCCCGCCTCCGGCAGGTAGGTGTGCAGGAAGCCCTCGGCCAGCAGCGAGAAGCCCATGGAGAGGCCGGCCGCCAGGCCGGAGAAGAAGAGGGCCGCCGACGGACGTGCCAGCTCCTCGTCGCCGCGGCGCCGGATCACCTCGTAGGTGATGTCGGCGTTCAGCGGCGTCTCCTGCTCCGCCTTCTCGATCTCCTCCTCGCTCAGGTCCGGGGAGGAAGGAGGGGGCTCGGTCTCGTCCGGGCGTCCGGTCTCGTCGGTGTCCACCATGATCGCACGGTTCGCGTTCAAGATCCGCGCCGGGCCGGACTCGCCTCCTCCGGCGGCGTCCGGGGATCCGGCGTTGCCACGGGCCGGAAGGGGCGCGGGGACCGGCGGTTGCGGGCCGTCGTTATGAGCGCGACGCCGCCGACGATGATGGTCGACGCCGCGACGATGCGCGGCGTGATCCGCTCGTCGGCAAGGACCCACCCCAGGAGCACCGCCACCACGGGGTTGACGTAGGCGTAGGTCGAGGCGAGGGCGGGTGCGGTCACGCGGAGCAGCCAGACGTAGGAGCTGTATCCGAGGAGCGAGCCGAAGACGACGAGGTAGGCGAGGGCGAGGACGGACCGGGCGGAAAAGCCGGCCGGATCCAGGTGGGCGGCCTCGCCGGTCGCCAGGCCGGCGAGCAGGAGGAGGCCCCCGCCGGCGAGCATCTGCATGCCCGTCGCCAGGAGCGGCGCGGGCAGGACCGCGGCCCGGGAGTAGAGGGAGCCGGCCGCCCAGGAGATGGATGCCAGGAGGAGGACGACCCAGCCGGCCGTGTAGTGCGGATCCACCGTGGGGCTCCCGAACAGGAGGCCCACCCCCGCGAGGCCCACCAGGATCCCGGCCCAGACCGCCGGGCGCGGTGGGCGGCCGCCCGGTCGGGCCCAGTCGAGCAGGACCATCCAGAGCGGCACCGACGCCACCATGAGGGCCGCGGTCCCCGACTCGACCCACTGCTCGGCCCAGACGACGCCGCCGTTCCCCCCCAGCAGCATCAGCCCGCCCACAACGACTGCGGCCCGCCACTGGGCGGGTGTGGGTCGGGGATAGCCCGCCGCCCTCCGCCAGCCGTAGAGGATCGCCCCCGCCACCAGGAACCGGGTCCCGGCCATGAGGAACGGCGGCAGGGTCTCCACGGCGAAGCGGATGGCCAGGTAGGTGGGTCGAGCCCCAGATCAGGTACACCGCCCCGAGGGCCAGGGCGATGCGGGACCTGGGTACCGGTCCCGTCATGCGCTGCGCGCCGACTCCCACGCGAGCATGGCCCGCTTCCGGTCCGGGCCCCAGCGGTAGCCCCCCGTCTCCCCGACCTTCCGGATCACCCGGTGACACGGGATCATCCACGCGACCCGGTTTCGCGCGACCGCGCCGGCCACGGCTCGAGCTGCCTCCGGCCGCCCGATCCCCGCCGCCACGTCGCCGTACGACGCCACCCGCCCCTCCGGGATCGACAGCAGCGCCTGCCAGACCCGGATCTGGAAATTCGTGCCCTGCACGTGGAGCGGGGGCCGGTCGCCCGAGAACAGCCTCTCGGCCACGTCCTGGGCCGCGCCGTCGTCCCGATGGAGCCGGGCCTCGGGCCAGTCCGCGGCCAGTGCGGCCAGCGCTATGGCGGCGCCCTCCGCCGAGCGGTCCACGAACGACAGGTGGCAGACGCCCCGCTCCGTACGGCCCACGAGGGCGGTGCCGAAGGGCGTCTGGGCGAGGCCGTGGGCGAGATCGACACCCCGCCCGCCCGTGGCGTACTCGCCCGGCGTGACGCCGTCGACGGCGATGAACAGGTCGTGGAGGCGGCCCGGGCCGGACAGGCCCGTCTCGAAGGCCGCGTGCAGCACGCTACGGGACTCGTCCAGCCGCCGCTTCGCCTCCTCGATGGTCAGGAGCTGGAGGAACCGCTTGGGCGTCGTCCCGGCCCACCGTCGGAACAGCCGGTGGAAGTGGTGCGGGCTCAACCCGACCGCCCCGGCCACGTCGTCGAGCGACGGCTGCATGGCGGTGTTCTCCTCGATGTACGCGATCGCCGTCGCCACGCGCTCGTAGTCTGCCGACCGACCCCTCATGCGCCCCCGTCTCCTCCGGTATGCCTGCCCCACGCCCCGCGGCGGTTTCCCCGGGACGATTCGTACATTACTCTGCGGGCAGCCGACTCCGCGACCCGGATCTTGCTCTCATGCGACTCCGACACGAAACCCTCGAGCTCCGCACCCGCGAGCCGTTCCATATCGCGCGGCCCTCGGACCCCCACGGCCGCCGCAACGTGTGGGTCCGGCTCACCGACGAGGACGGCGAGGAGGGGTGGGGTGAGGCGGCGGCCACGCCGTATTACGGCGAGACGGCGGAGACCGTCACGGCGGTTCTGGCCCGGTACGCCACCGAGCTGGACGCCGTCGACGACCCGTTCGCCCTGGACCGCGTCGAGAGCGCGCTCCGCGACGCCGTGGGGCGGAATCCGGCGGCCCGGGCCGCCCTGTCCGCCGCGCTGCACGACCTGGTGGGCAAGCGCCTGGGCCAGCCCGTCTGGCGACTGTGGGGGCTCGACCCCGCCGACGCGCCCCGCTCCTCCTTCACCCTCGCCATGGCCCCGCCGGAGGAGACCCGGGAGAAGGCCAGGCGCAACGCCCACCGGCCGGTGCTGAAGGTGAAGGTCGGTGGCCCCGACGATGAGGCCCGTTTGAGGGCGCTTCGGGACGAGGCCCCGGATGCGCTGCTGTACGTGGACGCCAACACGGCCTGGACGGCGAAGGAGGCGCTGGCGCGGATGCCCATGCTGGAAGAGCTCGGGGTGGCGTTCGTGGAGCAGCCGCTGCACCCGGCGGACCACGACGGTCTGCGTCTCCTCCGTCGCCGGTCCCGGCTCCCGATCGTGGCCGACGAGTCGTGCGAGACGGCGGCGGACATCCCCCCACTGCTGGGTGCGGTGGACGGGATCAACATCAAGCTGGCGAAGGCCGGGTCGCTCCGGGAGGCAGTCCGCATGGTGCACGTGGCCCGGGCCCACGGGCTGATCGTCATGCTGGGCTGCATGCTCCAGAGCACGCTCGGGATCGCGGCCGCCGTCCAGCTCGCGCCTCTCATGGACTATCTCGATCTGGACGGCGCGCTGCTGCTGCAGGACGACCCCTTCACCGGACCAGGGATGAACGAGGACGGCACGCTCCGGTTCAACACGGAGCCCGGCCTCGGGGTCGGCCGGCGATGAGCGCACCGGCCGCGACGGGATTGAAGGCGGTGGAGCCCGGCCGCGTATGACGGACCGGGCACGGGGGCTCGAGACCGAGCTGGTCCGGAAGTGCCAGGCGGGCGCCCGGGAGTTCTACGAGCCGCTGGTCCATGCCTACGAGCCCGAGGCGTACCGGGTCGCGGTCGGGATCCTGGGCGATGCCGACGCGGCTCACGACGCGGTGCAGGAGGCGTTCGTCAAGGCGTACCGCGCGCTGGACCGGTTCGAGCTGGGACGGAGCTTCCGTCCGTGGATCCTCCAGATCCTCCGGAACCAGTGCCGCGACATGTTGCGGCGAAGGAAGGCGGGATTCGAGGTGAAGCGCATGAACGAGGTGCTGGCCGAGCGGCTGCCGTCGTCGTCGAGTCCGGAGCGGGATCACCAGCGAGGTGAGGCCCGGGAGATCCTCTGGCGGGGGCTCGGTCGGCTGTCGGTGGATCACCGGGAGGTCCTGGTGATGAAGGAGCTGCAGGGGTTGAACTACGCGGAGATCGCGGAAGCCATCGACGTCCCGGAAGGGACCGTGGCCAGCCGCCTGTACCATGCCCGGCGGGCGCTGAAGGAGGTCCTGGAAGAGATGGGGGTGGAATACCCGTGATCACCCATGACGAGCTGATGCGCTACCTCGACGGAGAGCTCCCGCCGGACCGGGCTCGCCGGGTGGAGGAAGCCATGGAGGCGAGCACGGAGCTGCGACGCGAATACACGGTGTTCCGCCGCATGAAGACGGACCTGGAGGACCTCGGAGGCCTCATGGACGCCGATCGCACGGTCTGGACGAAGGTCAACCAGAGGCTCACCCGCCCTGTGGGCTGGGTCCTCTTCCTGATCGGCCTGGTGGTCTGGGTGGCCTACGGGGTCTACACCTACCTGACCGGCGCGAACGCCATGTGGCAGAAGCTGGCCACCAGCGCCATCTTCGTGGGGCTCGCGATCCTCCTCCTCACCGCCGTGGTGGACCGCGTCCGGGACCTGAAGACCGACCCGTATCGGGAGATCCAGAAATGATCGTTACGACCACGCCCGACATCGAGGGCCGCAGGATCGTCGAGAACCTGGGGCTGGTGCGTGGCAACACGATCCGGGCCCGCTTCATTGGTCGCGACATCATGGCGGTCTTCCGGTCCATGGCCGGCGGGGAGGTCAGCGAATACACGAAGATGCTCGCGGAAGCCCGCGAACAGGCCATCGACCGCATGATCGAGGAAGCGGACTCGCTGGGCGCCGACGCCGTGGTGACCACCCGGTTCCAGACCTCGATGATCATGTCGGGCGCGGCCGAGATCATGTGCTACGGGACGGCCGTGAAGACGGAGCCGGCCTGAGCCGCGCCGGCCGACGGGGCGCGAGCTCTCGCGGCGGCCCGCGGCCGGGACGGTTCAGGCCGGCAGCTCGAGCGTGAAGGTGCTGCCCTCGCTCGGCCGGCTCTCGAGCGTGAGCTCCCCGCCCAGCAGCCGGGCCAGGCGGCGGCTGACCGGCAGCCCCAGGCCGCTGCCGCCGGCCTGACGGGTCATGGACTGATCCACCTGGGTGAAGGCGTCGAAGATCCGGTCCCGGTCCGCCAGGGCGATCCCGATCCCGGAGTCGCCCACGGCGATCCGGGCCTTCTCCCCGTCCACGTCCAGCCGGACCGTGACGCCGCCCTCGTCGGTGAACTTGACGGCGTTGGAGAGGAGGTTCAGCAGGATCTGTCGCACCTTTCCGGCGTCGGTCTCCAGCGTGACGGGATCGTCCGGCAACCGGACGTCCAGCGCCAGGCCGGCGTTCTCCACCTCCTGCTGCATCATCACGGTCACGTCCCGCACCAGTGACACGATCTCGACCTCCTCCCGCAGCACCTCCTCCTTCCCCGCCTCGATCCGGGACAGGCTCAGGATCTGGTTGATCAGGTCCCTCAGGTGCGTCGCGGAGGCCCGGATCCGATGGAGCTGCTGCCGCTGCTTCTCCGTAATGGGCCCGGAGATCTCCTCCGCCAGCAGCTCCTGGTACCCGATGATGGCGGCGAGCGGCGTGCGCAGCTCGTGACTCATCATCGCCACGAACTGGCTCTTGGCCCGGCTCGCCGCCTCCGCCGCTTCCCGGGCCGCGTGCTCCGTCTCGTAGAGCCACGCCCGCTCCATCGCCTGCGCGCACTGGCGAGCGATCGCTTCCAGGAACTGCCGGTCCTCCCGAGCGAACCGATGGCTGTCGCGGTACCCGACCACCAGCCCGCCGATGACCCCCTGGCCCGACCGGAGCGGGACGGCCGCGACCGCCTGGATCCCCGTCTCCCGGGCCACGTCCAGCGTCTCCGGGAACCGCGCCCTGCGCTCCTCCGCGTCCTCCAGTACGACGGATTCGCCGGAGCGGATGGCCTCGGCGACCGGCACGGCCTCATCGCCCGCCATGTCGCGATACCGGTCCACGACGGTCTCCGGCAACCCCACGGAGCGGACGATTCTCAACTTGCCGGGCGTCCGCGCCAGGACCAGGAGCCCGCTGTCCGCGCCGAGGGCGGCCACCCCCTCGTCGACGATCACCGCCGCCACCGCCTCCGGCGTGACCGCCTCCGAGAGGCCGGCGGTGATGGCCTGCAGCCGGGTCGTCCGCTTCGTCGCGCTCTCGGCGTGCTTGCGGGCCTCCCGCTCGGCCGCGTGGAGCTGGGCGTTCTCGATGGCCAGCCCGGCCCGGGCGGCCAGCTCCTGCGCCACCACCAGATCTTCCTTGCCGTACCGCCAGTCCGATTCCGCGTTCACGAAGGTGATGGCGCCGAGCGACCGGTCCCGGACCTGGATCGGGACCTTGATGAAGGACCGAATCCCCAGCTTCCGCAGCAGCTCCAGGTGCCGTTCGTCCACGGCCGCGGCCTCCAGCGATTCCGGCGGGACGTCCTCGTTCAGCTCCGGCTCCCCCGTCCGGATGACGTGGGGCACCCCACTCGGGTCGTCGGGGTCCGGCGGATAGCGGCGCTGGATCTCCCACGCCAGTGCGACCCGGTCCGGATCCATGTGCGCGATGGCCAGCCGGTCCAGCGTTCCATCGGGCCGCACCATGTCGACGGCGCACCAGTCGGCGAACGACGGCACGGCGAGCCACGCCACCGTCCGGAGCGTCTCGTTGTACTCGAGGGACGCGCCCAGCAGCGCGCTGGCCTCCGCCAGGAATCCCATCCGCTGGGCCGTGCGCTCCGCCTCCTGCCTCGCCGCCCGCTCGGCTGCCAGCCGCCGGGCCCGTGCCTCCGCCTGCTTCAGGTCGCTGATGTCCAGGGTGGTACCCACGATCCGGGCCGGGTCGCCCGTGTCACCCAGGGTCAGCTCGCCCCGGCTCTGGACCCAGCGCTCCTCGCCGTCGGGGCGCAGGATCCGGTGCTCGTGCACGAACGACCCGCCCGACTCCAGCACCGCCTCGATCTTCTGCGTGACGGCGTCCCGGTCGTCGGGGTGCAGCAGCGCCAGGTAGCGGTCGTAGGTGATGGCCTCGCCCGGCTCGATCCCGAAGATCCGGAACAGCTCGTCCGACCAGGTGATCCGGCCCTCCGCGACGTCCCACTCCCAGCTCCCGAGGTGGGCGAGCTGCTGGGCCTCGGCCAGCTGCCGCTCCCGCTGCTCGAGCGTCTCCCGGGCCCGCCGCTCCACGGTCATGTCGCCCGTCACCTTGCCGAAGCCGATCAACCGGTCGTCCTCGTAGAGGGCGGTGAGAACGACATGGGCCCAGAAGCGGGTCCCGTCTTTCCGGATCCGCCAGCCCTCGCTCTCGAGGCGGCCGTCCCGGGCCGCGAGCTCCAGGTGCAGGTCGGGCCTGCCCGCTTCCCGGTCGGACTCCGGGAAGAACATGCCGTAGTGTCGACCGACGACCTCTTCCTCCTCGTACCCCTTGAGCCGCTCCGCCCCGGCGTTCCAGCTGGCGATCCGGCCCTGGGGATCGAGCACGAAGATGGCGTAGTCCCGGACGCTGTCGACCAGGAGCCGGTAGACCTGCTCCGCCTGCAGGGACTGGATCGCCTGATCGCCGCTCTCGTTCATCGGCTCCGCTCCCGCGGGGGAAGCTCCGCGTCGGCTGGCGGGCGGTGGGACACGGGGTCAGCCCGCCACGACCTCGAGCACCCGTTCGGCGTGCCCCGCGGGCTTGACCCGCCGGAACACCCGCTGGATGCGGCCCTCGGCGTCGATCACGAACGTCGTCCGCTCCACCCCCCAGAACGTGTTGCCGAACATGGACTTCTCCTTCCAGACACCGTAGGCTGCCGCCACCGTGTGGTCCGGGTCCGCCAGGAGCGTGAAGGGGAGATCGTATTTCTCGGAGAAAGCGCGGTGGGAAGCCGCATCGTCGGGGCTGATCCCCAGGACCACCGCGCCCGCGTCCCTGAACGCCGACCACTCGTCCCGGATCCCGCAGGCCTGTTTCGTGCACCCGGGAGTGTCGTCCTTCGGATAGAAGTAGAGCACCACGGGGCGGCCCGCGAGATCGGCGAGGCGGACCTCGACCTCCTCGCCGGACGGCTCGACCCCGGTGACCGTGAAGTCCGGCGCCGGGGTGCCCTCCTCGGGCACGGGCCGCGTGGCCCCGGTCCCCTGCTTCGGCATCTCGTACGCTCCTGGTTCCGGTGGCGGGAGGATCACGGAACGAAATGCCATATCCATGCCAGTGTGCCCCGCTCCGGGCCGTAGCGACACTGCGCGGATCGGTTTCTGCATGGAGGACAATGGATCGCGTCGGAGGGAGGTGTCATGGCCGAGGGTGATGCTCTGCTGATCGTGGATGTCCAGAACGACTTCTGCCCGGGGGGCGCGCTGCCGGTGCCTCAGGGTGATCGCGTGGTCCCGGTCCTGAACCGCTACATCGAGCGGTTCCGGGACCGGGGTCTGCCGATCTTCGCGTCGCGGGACTGGCACCCGGAGGAGACCCGCCATTTCAGGGAGCAGGGTGGGCCGTGGCCGCCGCACTGCGTGGCGGAGACGGAAGGCGCCTCGTTCCACCCGGACCTGACCCTCCCCGGAGACGCCGTCGTGGTGTCGAAAGGCACCGATCCGAAGGACGATGGCTACTCGGCGTTCGAGGCGACCACAGGGGATGGCGCGCTGCTCGGGCCGGCCCTGGCGGCGGCGGGCGTGCGGCGTCTCTTCGTGGGGGGGCTGGCGACGGACTACTGCGTACGGGCCTCGGTGCTGGACGCCGCCCGGGAAGGGCTCCGGCCGGTGCTGCTGCTGGACGCCATTCGCGGCATCGACGTCGAGGAGGGTGACCAGGCAAGGGCCATCGACGAGATGCTGCGGGCGGGCGCGACCACCGCCACGCTGCGGACCCTGGATGACGAGCTGGAGGAGGCCCATGGGTGATGCCGACGGGAGCGGACCGACGATGGCCGGGGACCGGGAAGAGCCGGTCCGCGCCGCGGAGCGCGCCACGCTCCGCACGGCCGAGGCCCCGGCATCGGCCGACGAGGTTCCGCCGGCCGACGAGATGACGCCCTTCGAGGCGGTCAACTACCAGTTCGACTGCGCCGCCCGCCGCCTCGATCTGCCCCGGCATCTCCAGGTGGCTCTGAAGACGCCGTACCGGGAGGTGATGGTCGAGATCCCGCTGGTGGAGGAGGACGGCTCCATCCGCACGTTCCACGGCTACCGGGTCCAGCACAACAACGCGCGCGGTCCCATGAAGGGCGGGCTCCGCTACCACCCCGACGTCGACCTGGACGAGGCCCGGGCCCTGGCCTCGCTCATGACGTGGAAGACGGCCGTCGTGGACCTCCCGTACGGCGGCGGCAAGGGCGGGATCGACGTCGACCCGCGCACGCTGCGCCCCGGACAGGTCGAGCGCATCACCCGTACGTTCGTCGACCGGATCCACCAGTTCATCGGCCCCAACGAGGACATCCCGGCCCCCGACGTGAACACCGACGGGCAGGTCATGGCCTGGATCGTGGACGAGTACTCCAAGTTCGAAGGCTTCACCCCCGCGGTGGTGACGGGGAAGCCGCTGGAGGTGGGCGGATCCCCGGGTCGCGTCTCGGCCACGGGCCGCGGCGTCGCGATCATCGCCGAGCGCGCAGCCGCGGACCACGGCATCGACCTGGACGGCGCCCGGGTCGCCGTCCAGGGCTTCGGCAATGTCGGCAGCTGGAGCGCCCGGTTCCTGGCGGACCGCGGCGCCCGCGTGGTGGCCGTCAGCGACGTGGAGGGCGGGATCCACGACGACGCGGGGCTCGACATCGACGCGCTCACGGAGGCCGCCAACGGCCGCAGCGTGGTCACGCACGACCGGGGAGACCGCATCAGCAACGACGAGCTCTTGGCCCTGGACGTGGACATCCTGGTCCCGGCAGCGCTGGGTGGCGTCATTCACCGGTGGAACGCCCGCCACGTCCAGGCCCGACTGGTGGTGGAGGGCGCGAATGCGCCCACGACGCCCGCCGCGGACGCGCTGCTGGCGGAACGCGATATCCCGGTCGTTCCGGACATCCTGGCCAACGCCGGCGGCGTCACCGTCTCCTACTTCGAGTGGGTCCAGAACCTCCAGCAGTTCCGCTGGACGGCCGAGAAGGTGGACACCGAGCTGACCGCCATCATGACCGCCGCCTACGACGCCGTCCGGGACGCCGCCGCCGAGCACCGGACCTCGCTCCGCACCGCCGCGTTCATGGTGGCCATCCAGCGCGTGGCCAGGGCCGTCCAGGTCCGGGGCGTCTGATCGAATGGCCGGGTCGACGAGGCAGGCCGCCCGGGCCGCGACCCGCCTCGCCCGACGTCCGTGGCCCCGCCGCTCGCCCATTCGCGCGACCGACGGGAATTGTTAGATTCGCCCCATGAGCCCCATCGAACGCAGGCGAAGCGTCAGCGTCGACATCGGCGGCGTTCAGGTCGGCAGCGGCCACCCCATCGTCGTCCAGTCGATGACGAACACCGATACCGCGGACGCCGCCGCCACCGCCGAGCAGGTCGCGCTGCTTCACGGCGCCGGCAGCGAGCTGGTCCGGATCACGGTCAACAATGACGCGGCGGCGGCGGCCGTCCCGGAGATCGTCCAGCGGCTCAAGGACGTGGGCATCGACGTGCCCATCGTCGGCGACTTCCACTACAACGGCCACCTGCTGCTGCCCGGACACCCCGGGATGGCCCGGGCGCTCGCCAAGTACCGGATCAACCCGGGCAACGTCGGCGCCAAGCGACGGGACGAACATTTCCAGACCATCGTCCGGGTCGCCGTGGAGCACGACCGGCCGGTGCGCATCGGCGTCAACTGGGGCAGCCTCGACCAGCAGCTCCTGACGGAGATGATGGACGAGAACGCCCGTCGGCCCGAGCCGGCCGACGCCCGCACGGTCATGATCGAGGCCATGATCGAGAGCGCGCTCCGCTCCGCCGCCCTGGCCGAGGAGACCGGCCTGGGCCACGACCGCATCGTCATCAGCGCCAAGGTCAGCGGGGTCCAGGACCTGGTCGAGGTGTACTCCAGGCTGGCCGAACGCTGCGACTACCCCCTGCACCTCGGCCTCACCGAGGCCGGCATGGGCACCAAGGGCGTCGTGGCCACCACCGCCGGGCTCGCCATCCTGCTGCAGCAGGGGATCGGCGACACCATCCGGGTCTCCCTCACCCCGCGGCCCGGCGGAGACCGGGCCGAGGAGGTACGCGTCGCCCAGCAGATCCTCCAGTCCCTCGGGATCCGGAGCTTCGTCCCCCAGGTCACGTCCTGCCCCGGATGCGGTCGGACCACCAGCACCTTCTTCCAGAAGATGGCCGAGGACATCCAGGCCTACACACGCGAGCGCATGCCGGAGTGGCGCTCCCGCTACCCGGGCGTCGAGGAGCTCAACCTGGCCGTCATGGGCTGCGTCGTGAACGGACCCGGCGAGTCGAAGCACGCCGACATCGGGATCAGCCTGCCCGGGACGTTCGAGGAGCCCAAGGCTCCCGTCTACGTGGACGGAGAACTGTACACCACCCTCAAGGGTGACGGCCTGGTCGAGGAGTTCAAGTCCATCCTCGAAGCGTACGTCGAGCGGCGCTGGGGCCGGCCGAGTGAAGCGGCCGTGGAGGTCGCGGCGCCCTGAGGGCGGTCCGGGTCCGGGGGCGGCCCGGAGCTTGCACGCTGTGTTGATCGCCATGACAGCCACGCGAACCTTGCCCTCGATCCTCGTGCTCGCCGTCGTGGTGGCGTGCGGGCCGGACGAACCGGAGCGCCGCGCGGTCTCCGACACGGTCCGGGTCGACACGTCGTCCGACGCGGCGGCCGCCCGGGAGATCGGGGATGCCCCGGACCCCTCCGTGCTCTCGGTGTGCGACACGCTGACGAACTCCTTCGATTGCGCCCGGGCCGTCGAGGATCTCCAGCTCCCGGATGCCGAGGGCGTGGCCCGTCGCGGCGACACGCTCGTCCTGGTCCTGGTGGCTGGAGACACGCTCCGGCTGGTGGACGAGGCCGGGGATCACAGCGACGTGGTGTACTACAGCTATCAGGGCCGCTGGCGTGAGCCCGGGCACTACCTGGTCCACCGGCAGTACTACGAAGGGGCGGATCACCTGCTGGTGGACGACAGCACCGGCGAGCAGACGGTGGTCCCGGACCGGCCGCTGCGGGCGCCGGATGGCCGGCGGTTCGCGGTGCTGTCGCTGGACCTCGTTGCGGGCTACGGCCCCAACACGCTCCAGATCTGGAGCTTCGAGGACGGTCGCACGCCGGTCCGCGAGTGGGAGACCGAACCCGACCAGTGGGGTCCGACGGACGGGGTGTGGCGGGACGCGTCCACGCTGCGGTTCACGCAGCAGGGCTTCTGCGAAGCGCTGGGCGGCCGCGGGCGCGACATGTGCGAGCGGCCGGCGCTGCTGCGTCACCGTGGTGGGGACTGGCACCTGGAGGCCGGATCCGAGGTCGGTGGCTGACGTGGAAGCGGGCGGTCGAACGGAGGAGGCCGCCGGTGGGCGCCGACCGCTCGCCATCATCCCCGCGTACGATGCCGCCCACCGGGTGGGAGACGTGGTGCGCGGCGCGTCGCGTCACCTGCCCGTGCTGGTGGTCGATGATGGCTCGGAGGACGAAACGGCCGCAGTGGCCCGGGCGGCGGGGGGGACGGTGGTGCGGCAGTCGCCGAACCAGGGGAAGGGCGCGGCGCTCCAGGCCGGGTTTCGCCACGCCCTGGGGCTGGGGGTGGATGCGGTCGTCACGTTGGACGCGGACGGCCAGCACGACCCGGCGGAGATCCCGGCGTTCCTGGAGGCGCCTGGTGGCGGAGCCGGCCGGACCTGGTGATCGGGGCCCGCGACTTCGCGGAGATGCCCACGATCCGGCGGCTGGCGAACGTCATCGGCCGGTGGTCCCTGTCGCGGGCGGTGGGGCGCGACATCCCGGACAACCAGTCGGGCTATCGGCTGCTGAGCCGGCGGCTCGTCGAGACCATGCTGCACAGCGACGAGTCCGGGTTCGAGTTCGAGGTGGAGATGGTCCTGGTGTGCCTGCGTCGGAGCTGGCCGATGGAGTGGGTCCCGATCCGGACCATCTACGAGGGGCAGGGAAGCCACATCGACCCGGTGGAGCACGTGGTCCATTTCTTCCGGATGGTCGCCCGCGCCCGTCGGGCGGCCGGCGAGGGTGCGAAGCCGCGCGCCTGACCGCGCCTCGTCGAGAGGTGCGGCTCCCCTGGGCCAACGCAACGGGAGGAACCGATGGAAGAGCCGGGAGAGAGGGGTCCGGAACCGAGACCCGTGGGTCTGAGAGGTCGAACGGGGGTGGCGGCGTCGATCCTCGCGGCGCTGCTCCTGGGCGGCTACTTCGCGGCCTCGGTCGGGGACGCGGGCTCGCTTCCACCGGGCTTCCTCGTGAGCGCCGCCGTGCTGATCCCGACCTTCTGGTTCCCCGCCATGCGGATCGGGTCGCCCGCCGAGGCGGTCCGGGGGTGGGCCATGCTCCTGCCGTGGCTGGCGGCGTGGACGCTCGTGTGGGACCTGGCGACGTCGGGGCTGATCGGGGACCGGGCGTTCCTCCAGGAATGGTGGATCGTCTATCCGTCCGGGATCGGCTTCTTCTGGCTGCTGCTCGTGTTCCACGGCTGGGTGGTCGGCCGGGTCGAGGCCGGCCCGGCGGAGGCCGGGTGACCCGGCCCGGACGCTAGGCGGAGCGCGGACCATACCCGACCCCACCGTTCTCCTGGCGGCGACGACCCTGGCGGTCGCCCTGTACCTCGCCATCGAGCTGGCCGTCGGGCGTCGCTCGCTGCCGCGCCTCGGGGAGCTGCCACCGGGACCGGGCCCCCGGGTCACCGTGGTGGTGGCGGCCCGGGACGAAGCGGGCCATATCGCCCCGACCGTACACTCCCTGCTGGCCCAGGACTACCCTGATCTGGAGGTCGTGGCCGTCGACGACCGATCAACGGACGGGACCGGCCGGATCCTGGACCGCCTCGCGGCCCGCCAGCCGCGGCTCCGGGTCCTGCACATCGATACGCTGCCGCCGGATTGGCTCGGGAAGAACCACGCCCTCCACCGCGGCGCGGAGCTGGCCTCCGGGGAGCTGCTGCTGTTCACCGACGCCGACGTCGTGATGCGACCCGACGCCGTCGGNNACGTCGTGATGCGACCCGACGCCGTCGGGCGGGCGGTGGCCCTCGTGGAGCGGGCCGGCCTGGACCACCTCGCCGTCGCCCCGAGGATCCGCGCCGGGACACCCGCCGCGACCCTGGCGGTGGTCGTCTTCCTGGTCACCTTCTCGGCCGTGTTCCGTCCGTGGAAGGCCCGGGACCCCCGGTCGCGGTGGCACATCGGCATCGGAGCCTTCAACCTGGTCCGGGCATCGGCGTACCGGGCCATCGGCGGGCATCGGACCGTCGCGCTTCGGCCGGACGACGACGTCCGCCTCGGGCGCGCGTTGAAAACCGCCGGGTATCGTCAGGCCGCGGCCTCAGGGATCGGGCTGGTCGAGGTGGAGTGGTACCCCTCCCTCCGGGCGATGGCCCGGGGGCTGCGCAAGAACACCTTCGCCGTGGTGGACTACCGTCTCACCCTGGTGGCGGTCGGCACCCTGCTGCCCCTCGCCTTCGTCTTCTGGCCGGTGGCCGCGCTGGTGGTCACGGGCGGGCCGGCGCTGTGGCTGAACGCCGCCGTCGTCGGCCTGGGGGCATGGACCACGGCGGACACCGCGCGCGCCCACGGCCTGCCCCTGTGGTCCGCGCTCCTGTACCCCGTGGGCTCCCTGCTCCTGCTCTGGATGGTCTGGTCCGCGGCTCTGCGGGCGGTCCGGACGGGCGAGATCGAATGGCGTGACACCACGTACCCCGTGGAGCGGCTCCGGGCGGGCGCGGCCGGGCCGCCCGACGAGTCGCCGGGAGTGCGGCGTGGCCGGTAGCCCGGACCCCGGGGGACCGAGTCGCAGTACCGGCCGCCGGGGCGATGCCCCGGTCAGAACAGGAGCAGCGTGGCGAGGAACGCGATAGGGATGCCCAGGAGCAGGATCCAGAAGTACATCCACCCCAGGGTCCAGTACTTGACGAAGGTCTTGAGCCAGCCCTGGCCGTAGACCCGCTTCATGGCCAGGAAGATGTAGACGAGGATCCAGAGTCCGAGCGCCACCTCGAGCCAGCCCGTGACCCACCGTCGGAACAGCAGCATCACGGTGGCCAGGAGGAACACGAAGGAGTGGGCGTGCAGCAGGAACACGAAGTGCTCGGCGTAGTATCGGCGCCGACGGATGTAGAGCAGCTTCAGCACGCCGGCGAAGGCGGGCAGCAGGATGAACATCATGGTTGGCACGTAGTTGAAGAACGTGCCGGTGAAGGTCTCCACGGCCTCGCCGGGCTCCATCGCGCCGAGTCGGCGCAGCTGGCCCGAGACCACCGAATCCACCACGCCGATCCCGATCGAGGTGGTGGGCGGACTCTCGTCCCACCCGAACGATTCGGCCACCGTGGTCCGCTCCTCCCCGGGGCCCGCGGCCGTGAGCGCGACGGTGTCTGCGCGGAGCGAGTCCCGCTGGGTGGCGGCGACCGTCCGGCGCCTCTCCACGTCGGTGCGCGTCCGCTCCAGCGTGGCCCGCAGCAGTCCGGGCAGGGCCGTGTCGGCCAGGCCGTCGTCGAGCCGGGTCAGCGCGGAGTCCATCCGTCCGAGCTCCGCCTCCAGGGAGTCGATGCGGGCATGCCGCTTCTGGCGGATCAGGGTGGTCCGGACCCGGCTCAGCTGCGCCCGTCCGGCCGACTCCCCGTCCCCCGAGGTGTCGGCCAGCGCCGTCTCGATGGCCGCGAGGGCGGAGTCGATCGCGGCGGTATCCGTCGTATCCGCCACAGCCGGCAGGGCATCGTCGTCCATGGCCTCCCGGACCAGTCGCAGGCTCAGGAACGACAGCAGCAGGAAGAACAGGAGGCTGGTAACCAGGTAGAGCCGGAAGGGGTGGATGTAGCGGACGATCCGGCCGTTCACGTGCTCCACCGTGAGGAACCCGGGCTTGAACAGCAGCGCGCCCAGGGTCCGGGGCAGGCGGCGGTCGAGGATGAACTGGTCCTCGAGCACGTCCATGATCAGCGTACGGACCGAGACCTGGACCACCACCTTGCGCTGACCGCAGCTCGGGCAGTACTCGCCCGGCGTGGGATCGCCGCAGTTCATGCACGGGCGCGTCGGATCCAGGGGGCGTGTGGCGCGGCCCCGACGACCCCCTTTCGGCCGTGGACCCGGTGGACCCGGCCTCGCCGACCCTTCCGCTTCGCCGACCCGTTCGCGGCTCGCGGAGGCGTCGGCCTCGGAGGCCTCGACGTCGGCAGCCCCGTCCTCGGAGGCCTCGACGTGGGCATCCCCGTTCTCGGAGGCCCCGACGTCGGGGGGGCCGCCCCCGGCTGTGTCGGGGGGATCCTCGTCGCGCCCGGCTGCGCGCTGCGGGTCCCGCTCCGGATCCTGGCGCTCGTCGCTCATGGTGCGAAGAATGTCTGTCCACCGGCGCCGCGCCGCCACCCTGACCCCGGGCTCCACCGTCCGGGTCGGGCGGGGGCGGGACTGACGGACTCGAGGGAGGGGTCATGGTATCCGACGATTACCGGGATTTCGTTCTGGATCAGCTGAGGCGCGCGACGCCGGCGGCGGTGACCTGGCGGGCCATGTTCGGCGGCATCGGGGTGTACGCGGATGGCCTGTTCTTCGCCCTGATGGCGGAGGACGCCGTCTATTTCAAGGTGGACGACACGAACCGGGCCGCGTTCGAGGCCCGCGGGATGGGACCGTTCCTGCCGTACGGGGACCCGGCCCGTCCGATGCAGTACTACGAGGTCCCCGCCGACCTGCTGGAGGACCCGGGGACGCTCGGGGAATGGGTGGACGGGGCCGTAGCGGTGGCGCGGTCGAAGCGGGCGCGGCGGCGCTAGTCGAGGGCGGACCGGGGCACCGTCACGCGGACCAGCCCCCGGAGGTCGCCCTCCGCGTAGCCGGTGGCCTGGTCGGCCGGGTACCGGGTTTCCAGCAGCTCGCGCACGGCCGGGTCCAGCCGGTCCCGCTCGCCGTGACACTGGAGGCAGAGCTCGCCGATCCGGAGTGGCCGGTAGTAGCGGTAGTCCCCCCTCGGCGTCCGCTGAACGTGGTTCGCCGGCAGCTCGCCGCCGGCCTCGTGGAAGAACCGCAGCGCCTCCGCCTCCATGGAGTCCGGGGCGTTCCGCGGGTTGCGGGTCCGGAGCGTGGTCCGCTTCACTTCCCAGCCCTCGCCGAGGTTCGCGGACACGCTGTCGGTCAGCGCCTGGGCCTCGCCCGCGCAGAACCGGATCGCGCCGGCCGGCCCGCTCGCGTCCAACCGCTCGGCGAGCTCGCCGCCCAGCGTCCCGATGAGGAGCATGGCGGCGGGGTCGCCGACGGCCACGACGCGGGCCCGGGTCGCCTCGTCGATCTCCTCGCCGGCGCACGCGCCGAGGACCAGGACAGAGGCGAGGAGCGGGAGGGGCGAAACGGAGCGTCGCGTGTGCATGGAAGCCTCCGGGAACGAGAGATGTCTCCTGAAGCTTCGAGGTACGCGGTCGCGCCGCTGTCGGGAAATCCCCTATTCTCGCGCGACCCGGGTCCAGGAGCCGCGTGGACCCCCGCACCGCCGCCGGGAGCTCGCCCGGTTTTCCGGCGCCCACGGCACGGGGCTGTTCCTCGGGCCCGGCTTCGCCGAGTTCGGGGGCCGTCCCGTGGCGGCGGCGCTGATCGTGCTCCGAGTGGTCCGGGGGGTCGTCCGATCGCGCTGGCACGCGCCACACGACCCGAACGGGTTCGCGGCCCGGCGGGGCCGACCCCGGAGGTGGCGACGGGAGGGGAAGCCGAGTAGCATCGGGTCCAACGGGGCAACACGGAACGGAGCGACCGACGTCGTGAGCATCTACGCCGACTACATCTTCCCGACCCTCCTGGACCTCACGTCCCGGCATTTCGCGCGACAGCGTCGGGAGCTGATGGCGCGGGCCCGGGGCCGGGTCCTGGAGCTCGGGGTGGGGACGGGCTCGAACCTGTCGTTCTACCCCGCCGAGGTGAGCGACGTGGTCGCGATCGATCCCCACGACGCCGTGCTGGAACGGGCGGTGGCGGCGGCGCGGGAGCTGGATCGGGAAGGAGCCCCCTACCGGATCCGGATCCACCGCGCGAACGCCGAGCGCCTCCCGTACAGGGACGCCAGCTTCGATACCGTCGTTGCGTTCCTCACGCTGTGCACGATCCCGGATTTCAGCCGGGCCGCCCGGGAGGCGCACCGCGTGCTGCGGCCGGACGGCAGGCTGCTCGTGCTGGAGCACGTGCGGGCCGCGCCCGGCTCCCGGCTCGCGCGCTGGCAGCGTCGACTCGACCCGATCTGGACCCGGGCGGCCGTGGGGTGCCACCTGGACCGGGACATCGCCGCGGCGCTCAGGGACGCGGGGTTCACCGGCCCGCTGGAGCACTACCGGGACGATTCGTTCTTCCCGCCCACATCGCCCCGGATCCGGGGGGTGCTGCGGCCCTCGCCGTCCGGGTCGTAGCGCCACGACCGGGCCGCCTCCAGGAGCGACCTCACCGCCTCGGGATCGCCGCTCCGCACCGCGTCGCCGAACCGGCCGAGGGCCGCCACCACGGCGTCCAGCGCGGGCCCGACCTCGTCGGCGTTGTCCAGGAGGATGTCCGTCCACATGCGCGGGTCGCTCCCGGCGAGACGCGTGGTGTCGCGACCACCCGGTCCCAGCTCGCCGGCTCCGATGCCGCCGCCGGCGAGCGCCGTCGCCAGCGCGCTGGACACGACCTGGGGGAGGTGGCTGATCCGGGCCATGAGGCGGTCGTGCGCGGCGGGGTCGATGCGGCGGGGCTCCGCGCCCACCGCCCGCCAGAGCGCCTCGACCCGGTCCACCGCCTCGGGGCTGGCGGTGTCCAGGGGGCAGACCCATACGGTCGCCCCTTGGTAGAGACCCGTCCGGGAGGCGCTCCAACCGCTGCGTTCATCGCCGGTCAGGGGGTGCGAGCCGACGAATCGGGCACCGAGCCCGGTCATCTCCGCGGCGGCCATCACGGACCGCTTCGTGCTGCCGAGGTCCGTGAGCACGGCGCCATCCACCGCACCCCCGCGCCTGAGCTCCCGGGCCAGCCACCGGACCCACCCCGGGGCCGACCGGACCGGGACGGCCAGCACCACGATGTCCACCTCGTCGATCCGGATGGGGCCCTCGATGACGCCGGCCGCCAGCGCCTTCCGCTCCGTGCGCGGATCCCGGTCCGTCCCCTGGACGCGCCAGGTCCCTGCGGCCAGGTCCCGGGCCAGCGATCCGCCCATGAGCCCGAGCCCCACGATCCCGACCGTCATCCCGAATCCAGCTGCGCCGATCGGCACAGCCCCACCAGCGTCCAGAACAGCTCGCGCACCGCCTCCGCCGGCAGTCCGAGCTCCCGCCCCGTCTCCACCGCGCGGCGGATCACCGCGGCCTCCCGCTCCGGATCCAGGGTCGCCGACGCCGCGTCCCGCTTCCGGGCACCGATCCGCCGGGCGAGCTCGAGCCGGCGGGCCACGGCGTCCAGGATCTCGCGGTCCACCGCCCCGATCCGCTCACGGAGCTCCGTCACGCCCCCGTCCGTCGCGCCCGGGGGGTCGGGCCGGGGGCGCTCGCCCGCTCCGGCACCCCTCCCGCCGTTCACGCGACCTCCCCGGACGCCCGGGCCCCGGCGCCGGGCCGTGGGGCGTCCCCGTCCCCGTCCCGTCCCGCCGCTCGGGCGAAGGCCCGGACGCCGGCCATGAGGGCGTCGAAGCCGTCGAAATCCAGCGACTGATCGCCATCGGAGAGGGCCCGTTCCGGATCCGGGTGAACCTCCACCAGGAGCCCGTCCGCGCCGGCGGCGATGGCGGCCCAGGCCAGCGGAGCGACGAGATCGGCCCGTCCGGCCGCGTGGCTCGGATCCACCACCACCGGCAGGTGGGTCTCGGTCCGGAGCACGGCGATGGCACCCACGTCCAGCGTGTTCCGCGTGGCCGTCTCGAAGGTGCGGATGCCACGCTCGCACAGGACGACGTCGCGGTTGCCCTGGCTCATGATGTACTCGGCGGCCATGAGCAGCTCCTCCACGGTGGCGGACAGGCCCCGCTTCAGGAGGACGGGCCGGCGGATCCGGCCCAGCTCGTCCAGGAGCGCGAAGTTCTGCATGTTGCGCGCCCCGACCTGGAGCACGTCGGCGTGCTCCGCCACGACGTCCACCTGGCGCGTGTCCATGACCTCCGTGACCACGGGCAGCCCGGTCTCCGCCCGGGTCTCCGCCAGCAGCCGGAGCGCCGCCTCGCCCAGTCCGCGGAAGGCGTAGGGCGACGACCGCGGCTTGAACGCGCCGCCCCGCAGCAACCGCGCGCCCCCCGCCCCCACGTGGCGGGCCGTCCGCACGAGCATGTCCCGGCCCTCGACGGAGCAGGGGCCGGCGATCACGGTCAACGACCGTCCCCCGATGACCGTGCCCGCCGCGTCCCCGATCCTCACCTCCGTGCGGTCGGCCGCGAAGGCCCGCGACGCCATCTTGTACGGCTTCATGACCGGGGTGACGGACTCGACGCCCGGGAGGCGCAGCAGCGGGACCTCCCGGAGCGTCGCCTCGTCCCCGATGCACCCGACCACGGTCCGGGTCTCCCCGCGGGAGACGTGCGTGCGCATGCCGAGTCCCTCGATGCGCTCGCGGATGTGGTCGAGCTCGGCGTCGCTGATACCGGGTCGCGTGATGATGATCATGGCTGGAGCACTGGTCTGGAGATGTAAAAAAGGCGGCCCGCGGAAGCTTCCGCGGGCCGCCCGTGCGCCTGGATCCCGTCCGCGTTCTAGCGCGTACGCCTCCGGCCACGGCCCGCGGGGCGGGCCACGTAATAGTACGCGCGGGGGGTTGCGTGCTGGCGCTCGGTCATGCCCTAACGTGCATCCGGACCCCCGACCTGTCAATCGTGCCCGGCCAGGGCAACGTTCCGCGACGTCGTGGCGTCATCCAGGGTGAGCTCGCCCGGACGTTCGGGTTGGATTCGTCCGGCCCGGGTGGAGACCGGGGACCCGAAGACCCGACACGCCGAGGGAATACGTATGCGAAGGAGCACGAGCACCGCCAGCGCCCTGGTGACGCTGGCTTCGCTGGCGGCCTGTGCCACCGGCACGGCGCCCGCGGGGACCGGCGCGCCCGACCCGACCGCGCAGCCGACCCTTGCGCCACAGCCGGCCCTGGAGAGCGGGATCGCGCTGGAGAACATCGACGAGACGGTCCGTCCGCAGGACGACTTCTACCGCCACGTGAACGGGGAGTGGCTGGAGCGGACCGAGATCCCCGCCGACCGGTCCAACTACGGCGCCTTCACCGAGCTGAGCGAGCAGGCGGAGCAGGACCTCAAGGTCCTCGTGGAGGAGGCCGCGGCGGCGGAGGACGCGCCGGAGGGGAGCGACCTCCAGAAGGTCGGCGCCCTCTATCGGAGCTTCATGGACACCGCCCGCATCGAGGCCCGGGGCATCGACCCCGTCCGCCCCGAGCTGGACCGGATCGAGGCCGTGGCCGATCCCGGAGCGCTGCCCGCGTTCTGGGGGGAGATGGCCGCCCTGGGCGGGCTCGGCCCGTTCGGCAGCTACGTGTACATCGACCAGAAGCAGTCCGACCGGCACATCACCTACCTGGGCCAGGGCGGGCTCGGCCTGCCGGACCGGGACTACTACTTCCGCGAGGGCGATGAGTTCGAGGAGATCCGGACCGCCTACGAGACCTACATCGCGAGGCTCCTGGAGCTGGCCGACCACCCGGAGCCGGCGGCCGCGGCCCGGGCGATCGTCGAGCTGGAGACCGCGCTCGCCGAGAAGCACTGGACCCGGACCGAGAACCGGGACCGGAACGCCACGTACAACCGGATGACCGTGGCCGAAGCCGATGAGCTGATGGGCACCATCGACCTGCGGGCCTATCTCGGGGCGGCCAGCCTGGGGGAGGCCGAGGAGGTCGTCGTGCGGCAGCCGTCCTACTTCGAGGCGCTGGATGCGATCGCCGCGTCCACGCCCAGGGAGACGTGGAAGGCGTACATGACCTTCCACCTGCTGGACGCCGTCGCGCCCATGGCGAGCTCCCCGTTCGTGGAGGCCCACTTCGACTTCCGCAGCCGCACCCTCTCCGGCATCGACGAGCCGCGGCCCCGGTGGAAGCGGGGCGTGGATGTCGTGGGCGGCTCGCTCCGGGACGTGCTCGGTCGCCTCTACGTTGAGCGCCACTTCGCGCCGGCGGCCAAGGCCCGCATGGACGAGCTGGTGAGCAACCTGCTGGCCGCGTTCGACGCCGGGATCGACGAGCTGGCGTGGATGGGTCCGGCCACGCAGGCGGAGGCGAAGGACAAGCTGGCCAAGTTCACGCCCAAGATCGGCTACCCCGACGTCTGGGAGGACTATTCGGCCCTGGAGATCCGGGACGGCGACCTCGTGGACAACCTGCGACGCGTGCGTGCGTTCCAGTACGAGGACAACGTCTCCAAGCTCGGTGAGCCCATCGATCCCCACGAGTGGGGCATGCCGCCGTACATGGTGAACGCGTACTACAACCCGACCCGGAACGAGATCGTGTTCCCGGCCGCCATCCTCCAGCCGCCCTTCTTCGACCTCGAGGCGGACGACGCCGTGAACTACGGCGCCATCGGCGCGGTCATCGGCCACGAGATCAGCCACGGCTTCGACGACCAGGGCCGCAAGTCCGACGGCGATGGCAACCTCCGGGACTGGTGGATGCCGGAGGACGCCGAGGCGTTCGAGGCCCGGGCCGACATGCTCGTCGAGCAGTACGCCGCCTACGAGCCGCTCGAAGGACTCGCCCTGAACGGCCGCCTGACGCTCGGCGAGAACATCGGCGACCTCAGCGGGCTCGCGGTCGCCTACCAGGCCTACCAGCTGTCGCTGAACGGCGAGGAAGCGCCGGTCATCGACGGCTACACCGGCGACCAGCGCTTCTTCATGGGCTGGGCCCAGGTCTGGCGCCGGCTCTACCGCGAGGCCGAGCTCCGCAATCGGATCCTGACCGATCCCCATTCGCCCTCCGAGTACCGGACCAACGGCATCGTGGCCCACATGCCCGCGTTCTACGAGGCCTTCGACGTGCAGCCCGGCGATGGGATGTGGATCCCGCCCGAGCAGCGCGTCCAGATCTGGTAGGGACGGCGCACGGGGGTGCCGCCGCGGCCGCGTCCGCGGCGGCACCGCATGCAGAGCGGGGCGATCGAAGCGCCGGCATCCCCGACGGATGCCGGCGCTTCGCCGTGGGTGCCTTCGCCGGCGCCGGGTCGGTGGCGCCCCGGTGTCCCCGCTCGCCAGCGCGACGGGCGACCCGATCGCCGGCCCGTCCCCCTTGCGCCGGCGCTCGCTCCGCCCGACAGATTGTGGAGCCCGTGACCCGTACCGATCGAACGATGATCCTCCATCCGGCCGCCTGGACCGTCCTCGCCATCGCGACCTTCATCATCATCTGGTTCACGATCCGCGACGACGAGTGAAGCGCTCCCGGCGTTCTCCGTCCGTCCGCCGCCGGCGCGCCTTCGCCGCCGCCCTGGTCATCGGGCTGGCTGCGGCGCTGGACGGCTGCGGCGTGCTGCCCGAGGACGAGGCGTTCGCACGAGAGTACGCGAGGGCCCGGGACGCCGACTTCCGCGCCGCCGTCCACAGGGAGTTCCAGGCCCTGCTGCGGGACTGGGCCGACGCCGTGGCCACCGACGACGTGGATGCCGTCATGGCGCTCTACTCGCCCGATGCCTGGATCCGCCTCGACTACCCCGCGCGGGGCGCCGACGTCCGGCCCGCCACCGAGCAGTGGGTCCGCGGCACCCGCAATGTGCTCCTCGGTGCCGCCGACTTCGACTTCAGCGGCGACCTCGCAGTCGGAACCGTCCGCCTCCTGGTCACGCCCACCGACGGCGCCCGCAGGGCCGGCGTCATGGTCGTGGTGATCCGCAGCACCGACGCCGGCTGGCGGATCCGGAGCCAGGTGCTGGGCCTGCCCTCCGAACCGTGAGCCCGGCGGGCCGCCGGGGCCCGGGGAACGGGCGCTCGTGGTGGCCGGGTCTGCGCCCCCCGCCGGACCGCCAGCCACCGCTTCCGGGCGCCGCCGCCGCCGCCCCGCCCCGCTTTTCGGATCCCGCTTCGATGCCGTAAGTCGCTGGTTCGTATGTGGTTGGGCCATGCCTGTGAGACCCCGTTGCCGGCCGGATTCGGACCCGGTTGTAACTCATTGGCCCATCCATCCGTTATGAGAGGCAGGGATCCCAGGACACACCTGCCATGGACGCTGCACTCATCACAGCGGCACGCAACGGGGACGAAAACGCGTTCCACACCCTGTACCGGGAGCACGCGGGCCGCGTCCGTCGGCTCGTGGAGCGGTGGGTCTCGGACCCGGTGGCGGTGGATGACCTGTGCCAGGAGAGCTGGCTGCGGGCCTTCCGGGGGCTGGACAGCTTCCGGGGCGACGCGGGCTTCGGCACCTGGATCCACACCATCGTCCGGAACGTGGTGCTCAGCCGCGGGCGGACGGATCAGCGCCGGGGCGAGCTGCTGGAGGAGTCGTGGCGGCCGCGGCTGTCGACGCCGCCGGAGCCCATGGACCTGCGGGTGGACCTGCGCCGGGCGGTGGATGCGCTGCCGCCCGGGATGCGCCGCGTGCTCTGGCTCCACGACGTCGAAGGCTGGACCCACGCCGACATCGGCGCGGCCCTCGGCGTGGCCGAGGGCACATCGAAGAGCCAGCTGTTCAAGGCCCGGGCCCGGATCCGGGAATCGCTCCGGGGCGGCCCGCCGTCCTGACCCGGCGCCCGGGGGCACCCGGCGGCCTCCATCGGCGTCCGGCCCCCCCGCGGGCTACCACCACCCCCGGTGTCGGATCTGGCGTCGATCCAGCCGGATATGGGCCTTCTTGGCCTGCACGAGCTCCTTCTTCTCGAACAGCTTGACGAGGACGAGGCCGGCCACGAACCCGCCGATGTGGGCCCAGAAGGCGACACCGGCCGAGGCGGCGGCCGTGGTCGTGCCCGACAGCAGCTGGATCAGGAACCAGTAGCCCAGCATGATCCAGGCGGGCAGCGGGATCACCCGGATGTAGAATACGATGACGAGCAGGGTGTCGACCCGGACCCTCGGGTAGAGCAGCAGATACGCGCCCATCACGCCGCTGATGGCGCCGGACGCCCCCACGGTCGGGATCTGGGAGCCGGGCTCGCTCAGGACGTGGCCGCCCGAGGCCGCCAGCCCCGTGAGCAGGTAGAACAGCAGGAACCGCAGGTGCCCCATGGAGTCCTCGATGTTGTTCCCGAAGATCCAGAGGAACCACATGTTCCCGATCAGGTGCATCCAGCCGCCGTGCAGGAACATGCTGGTGATGAGCGCCGTCCAGGTCAGTCCGCCGGTGGGGCACCGGACCGATCGGAACGCCGCGGGCAGCGGGTCGACCTGGCCGGTGATCTCCGCCGGGATCGCGCCGTACTCGCAGACCGATTGGCGCAGCACGCCGGGCTCCAGCCCCGCACCCTGGACCAGGAACCAGACGGCCACGTTGGCGGCGATCAGCGCGAACGTGAAGAAGGGGACCAGCTCCGTCGGGTTCTCGTCGCGTAGCGGAAACATTCAAGGACGGGGACGGGGATCAGGGGACGGACGTCGGCGACCGCGGGGAAGATGGATCCCCGGATGGGGGCGGCACAAGACGCGACCCGGGGCGGTTCCGTACCGGGACCGGGGCCCCGCGGATCCGACCCCCGGCGGAGCCGGTGGGGGAAGGGAGGCCAGGACGGATCCCGGGCACGGGCGGCCGGCTCCGCGCGCGCGAGCGCCTCGCGGGTCGTGAGCGGTCCCGGCGGGTCTCCGTCCGCCTCCCCGTCCGGCCTAGCGGATCACCGTCATGGTCGTTCCGTCGCTGTCGCCGTCGCCGTCGTGATTGGCCCCGGCGTCGTAGGTGCTGCCATTGGAGGGCGTCACCGAGGTCACGGTGAACGAGACCTCCTTCGTCCGTTTCCGGATCCCCGGTAGCGACACGGAGCAGGTGCCGGTCCCGTCGGTCACGCACGTGACCGGCGAGGCGCCCGGGTTCCAGACGCCGTGGACGGTGGCGCCGCTCACGGCCGCCTCGGCGGCGTCGTGCACCACGGCGGTGACCGAAGCGGTCCAGGTGCCGCCGTTGTCCGCGGTCGCGCCATCCAGGTCGCCGATGTGGACGGTTGCCGGCGCGCTGGGGTCGAGCACCGTCGCCGTGGTCGCCGCGGCGTCGTTGGCGCCGTTCTCATCCCCCAGGTCGTGGGAGCCCCGGAGGGTGTGGTCGCCGAAGCTGCTGCCCGTGGTGTTCCAGGAGAAGGTCACCTCGGCGGTCCCGCCGGCGTTCAGCCCCGGGAACAGCTGGGCACCGATCTCCACGGCGTCGGTCTCGTCGTAGAGCGTGACCGTGAACGCCCCGACGTCCTGATTGCCCACGTTCTGCACGGACACGGCCACATCCGCCGTAGCGCCCGCCGTGACCGACGCGGGAGCGCTCACGCCCGTGACCGCGACGTCCACGAACGGCGGCGGCGGCGCCGGGTCGGCGCCGTCGATGGTGACACCGAAGTAGTCGAGGACGAGGTCGATGCGGTTGCCGATGGTCTGGGTCTCGCTCCCGGCGAACAGCAGCGCGACCGGGTTGGAGCTCCCGTCGTCGGTGACGATCAGGGATCCGGAGTCGCCGCCCCCGCTGAAGGACCCGGGCTCGACGATGATCTGGTCGAAGAAGTAGCCACTCGTCAGGCACCACCCGGCGTACACGATGTAGCACACCTCGACGAACGCGTTCACGCCGGTGATCGATCCCTGCGTGAGCGCCGTGGTGCGCCCGTACTTCTTCACGCCCAGGCCGAGGAGCGCGCCGAGGTCGTCGAAGAAGCCGTCGTCGTCCGCGTCCCCCCAGATCTCGGTGCTCGGCGCGCCGTAGCCGTCGTCGTCCGGCGTGGCGTAGCCCAGCTCGGCTTCGCTGGAAAGCGCGATGGCGGCGTCCATCGTGTTGTGGCCCTGGAAGGTGAAGTCGATGAAGTAGTAGTCCGCCAGCGTCGCGAGCTGGTCCGCCAGCGTGCCACCGTCGTACGGGCCCGGCTGGAGCGCCGGATCGCCGATGCTCGCCTCGTTGCTGGCCGCCAGGACGTGGTTGTTGCTCAGGACGTACACGTTGCCCGCGAGATCTCGCACCCGCGCGCCGATGCTCCCGGCGGTGATGTCCGGGTGGCCGACGGAGAAGCCGAGGGGGGCCGGTCGGACCTTCGCGGTCGGATCGCTCCGCGCCAGGAACATGCTCGTGTGGCGCAGCCGGACCGGCACGCCGTCCAGCGCCTCGGGGACGCGGGCCCGGTCCGGTGCGGTCACGAACACGCTGATGGCCGCGCCGCCGTCCTCCAGCAGCCCGACGGCCGTGCCGATCACGCCCGACTGGGTCATGAGCGCCGCCGAATGGCGCTCCTGGGCGGCCATGGCCTCCTCGATTCCGCGGGGCTCCTGCGACGCCGCCACGCGGGCCGCGGGGTCCTCGGGCGCCGTCAGCGCTTCCTCAAGGTCGGAGCAGCCGGTCCAGACGATGGCGCCGAGAGCCAGCAGCGCCGCCGGGAGCCTGATCCGGTAGGCGGAACGTCTCATGGGTCCTCCTGGTGGATCGGGGGTCCGGGGAGGATTGCCGGGGGAAGTTCCCCACGATGGCCGCGGAGGCGGCGGAGGTAAAGAGTTTCCTTTCAGCCCGGTCGCGCCCTGCGCACCCGTGGGGGCGGGCCGCGCCGGCGGCGGGGAGGTGATCCCTTCGGGTGCGAAGTTCCCGCACTGCGGCGGATCGAGGCTCGCCACCTCGGCTGGCGTGCAGACCCGGGTCACGTCCCGGGAGTCGTAGGAATCGACCACCCGCTTCCCGCCTGGCTAGGGGCGGTCCGTCCCCCGTGCCAACGCTTCGCGGGCCTCCCGGAGTCGGGGGAGGTCGTCACCGTCTCGGGCGAGGGTCGCGAGGCTCTCGTAGTAGGGACGAGCCTGCTCGTGCTGGTCCAGGCGAGTGTACATGGTCGCCACGCCGTACAGCCCGATCGGGCGCGCCCAGTCCATGGTCCCGGTGCGGAAGTGCGGGATCGCCTGTGCCGGCCGTCCGGAGGCGGCCTCCAGCCAGCCCATCTCGATCCGGGCCCTCTCCCCGCCCACGTCCGCTCGTTGGAGGTGCCGTTCCAGGATCTCACGGCCGGCCCGCCGGTCACCGCGGCGCCAGAGTCCGGTCCCCTGGATGACCTCCGCGTACGCCTCGTACCGGTCCGCGGTCTCCGGGTCTTCCTCCCGGACGCTGTCGGCCCGGGCACGGAGTCGCGCCATGACCGTCGCCTGGTCGTTCCGCAGATCCCAGCGCGCGAAGGCCATCCCGAGGAAGAGGTGGCAGAAGAGGTTGAACGGGTCGTCGCACATGGCCGGGTCTACGACCCCGCCCGGCGTTTCGGACGTAGGCGGTGGGACGTCCCAAAGCTCGTTGACGTGGCCCCAGTAGATGCCGCGGCCCCCGGGCGTGATGCCGGCCGCGATCCGGGCGCCCCGCTCGATCTCGCCGATCGTTCCCGCGTAGTAGGCCTGGAACGCGGTCTGGTCGGACTCGGTGACCTCGCCGTAGATGGCCTGGATCCGGGCGTCCAGACGGATCCGGTCGTGCTTCCGTCCGAACGTGCCGAGGTAGACCGAGATCGTCCGCTCGGGCGCGTCCCGGAGCTCCTCCAGGGCGGCCTCCGCTTCCGTCGAATCCCCCAGGAGGAGCGGGATGGCGAGCCGGGTCTCCTCCCGGCCCGTGGAGTCGCCCGTGAGCCGGGCGTGCGCCGTGAGGGCCTCCTCGGCGCCGGCGCGGTCGCCGGCCAGGACCGCGTAATGGGCCTGGTGGACCCGGTAGGGCGCGAAGTTGGGATCCAGTCCGACCGCCCGGTCGATGGCCTCCCGGATGTCGTCGATGGTGCTGTAGGTGGCGCCGCCGACGTGGATGTACGTCTCCGCCAGGAGGAACCAGGCCTCGGGGTCGTCGGGGTATTTCTGTACGGCCTCCTTGAGGGCGTCCACTCCGTCGGCCGTGCCCCGGTTCAGTGCGCTCCATCCCTCCATGATGAACTGGTAGCGGGGCGAGAGTCGGTCCAGGTGGGCCTCCGCACGCTCGCCGTACTCCCGCATCCGCTCACTGGTCTGGCTCTCGAGCCAGCCGTAGGCTTCCGACAGCCGCACGAGCGCGATGGCGAAGGCCGTGTCCTCCGCGACCGCTCGCTCGAAGCTCTGCACGGCCTCGGCGAACCGCCCCCGCCGGTAGTGGGACTCGCCCTCGAGGAACGCCCGGAGCGCCGGCAGCGACGTGGTGGTCAGGGTCTCGGCGTTCAGGTCACCGGCGCCGGCCCGCCCGATGTGGCCCAGCAGGTCCCGCATGGTGGCGACCGCCAGCTCGTCCACCAGCCGGAGGACCTCATCGGCCGGGCCCTCGACCCGCGCCTGCGCCACCTCCTCGCCCGTGTCCAGGGCGTACACGTTCGCCGAGAGACGGACGTCGTTCCCGAGCCCGACCACACTGCCCTCCATGGCGTACATCGCGCCGGCCGCCCGGGCCGCCCGCAGCGCCGTCTCCAGGTCCGCCGCGGATGCGTCGCCCACCTGCTCCTGCCACCGCGCCATCACCGTGCGGGCATCGATGGTCCGGAACCCGCCCACCCCGTCCAGGGAGTTGGTCAGGAGGTCCATCATCCCCTCCCGCCAGATCTCCAGATTCTCGCCCCGCACGTTGAACGGCACGACCGCGATCCCCTCCGCCGCCTCCGAGGCCGTCACCTCGGCGGGTCCGAACCGGACCGGCCCGCCAGAGAATCCGACGTACATACCGGCTCCGCCGAAGAGCAAGGCCAACACCACGATGCCGCCGAGGATCGAGCGCCCCCACGTCAGGTGCGGCAGACGTCCACGCCTGAGGCTGGCCAGGGCGTCCCGGGGGGCGATCGCCCAGTCGCCCGGCAGCTCCCCGGCCCGCTCCCCCGCCGTGGTGCTGGGCATCGACTGGATCCAGGCCGTGGACAGGATCACGACCAGGCCGACCATCAGCAGGATGACCGCGACGGGCATGACCCAGTCCGGAAGGGCGAGGGCTTCGCCCAGGAGCTCCGCGATCTGGAGGACGACCCAGGAGGCGCCGAGGTACACGGCCAGGACCTGGACGATGCGCGCCCGCTTCAGACGCTGCCAGAGGGAGGGTTCGGTCATATGCGATGGGGCAGGGGGTCGATTGTCGCCAAATCTGTGGCCCGGAGACCCGGATGTCCACCGTCTCGGGCCGGGCGCCTCGACCACCGGAGGCCCCCAACGGGACGGGGGCGGGGCGGGCAGGTCCCCGTAGCGCTGCGGGCCCTACCGCCCGCGCCGGCCTGGCCGTATCCTCCTCCAGGCGCCACTGTCCCGGACCGACGAATGCGACGCATCACCGCTCCAGCCGTCCTGCTCCCCCTCCTCACCGGCTCCGCCGTCGGCTGCGGCGACGCCGACGGGGCCCGGCACTCCGCCATGGGCCGGGACTCCGCCGGGATCCGCATCGTGGAGAGCGCCGCCCCGGCCTGGGGCCCCGGCGAGGAGTGGCGGCTGGCGGACAGTCCGCGGGTCGAGATCGGCGTGACCGATGGCGACCCCGCGTATCTGTTCGACCGGATCGCCGCCGCCCGCCGGCTGCCCGACGGCCGGTTCCTGGTTCTCGACGGCGGCAGCCGGGAGCTCCGGTTCTACGACGCGGACGGCGGCTGGCTCCAGAGCACGGGCGGGCCCGGGGGTGGGCCCGGTGAGTTCGAGTCGCTGGACGGCGTCGTCCCCACCGGGCATTCGCTCTGGGTCTTCGATCGAGGGCTGGGCCGGATGACGGTCCTGGAGCTGGATGGGGCCTACGCCCGGTCGTTCCGTCTCGATCCCACGGGCGACCCGGCCCGGCCGCTCGGGCTCTACCGCCTGGCCGGGTTCCTGAGCGACAGCGCTTTCGTTCTCGTCCCGACGGCGTTCCCGGCCGACATGCGGCCCGAGCCCACCATCTACTGGGACGCCGTGGAGAACCTGTTGTACGCCCGCCGGGGGACGCTCCTGGACAGCATCGGCCCGCCCAGCGGGATGGAGATCGAGGCCGGCGTCCGGCCCGACGGACGACGTTTCGCCGGGGATCGGCCCTTCGGACGCATCTCCGCCAACGCCGTCGGCGACTCGCTGCTCTTCCATTCGGACGCCGAGCGATTGGAGATCCGGGCGTACGACGGCCGCGACCGGCTCCGACGCATCTCCCGGGTGTTCATCCGCCCACCTGCGGTCACCGGTGACCGCTGGCTCGAGATCGTCGGGCGACGACTGGCCGACGGGTCGATCCCCCCGGATCGTGCCGCGACGCTGCGCCGCGAGCTCCTCGACGCCGACCTGCCCGACACGGAGCCCGCGCACGGGTCCGCCATGGTCGTGGCCGAGGACGGCCACCTCTGGGTGCAGCGGTACGCCCATCCCTGGGAGGGGGGGCGTCCCCCCGGCTGGCACGTCTTCGATCCGGAGGGTCGGTGGCTCGGGACGGTCGACCCGCCCCGGCGCACCGACATCCGCTCGTTCGAGATCCATCAGGCCGGACCCGGGGGAGTGCTCGCCGTCTGGCAGGACACGTTCGGCGTCGAGCGGGTGGGGATGTGGGGGGTGGATCGCCCATAGCCTTGATGCATCCACGGCCCGACGGCAACTATGGGGCTCGAGCAAGGACCCGGTGCCGTCGATCCTCTCGCCCGGAGGCCGATCCATGATCCCGAGCCTCGTGTCGCGCAGCCGCCCCGTCGGTCCACCCGTGCCCCGACCCGCCGGAGCCCGCGGCGACCCGGAGCCGGCCCCCGGAGTCCGGCGCGCCCTCGGCATGCCGGCTGCGCTGCTCGCCCTGCTCCTCGCCCTGCCGGTGGCCGCGCAGGACGCGTACGAGAGCCACTTCCTCGACTCCGACGGCGTGCGCCTCCACTACATCGACGAGGGCGCCGGCGAACCGGTCCTCCTGATCCACGGGCTCGCGGTCAGTGTGGCCGTGAACTGGGCCGGTGCCGGGGTCGTGGATGGCCTGGTGGATGCCGGGTATCGAGTCGTCGCCTACGACGGACGGGGTCACGGCTTCAGCGAGAAGCCCCACGATCCGGAACTCTACGGTCCGGTGGAGATCGAGGACGCCATCCGACTGCTGGACCACCTGGGCATCGACCGGGCCCACGTGGTGGGCTACTCCCGGGGAGGCTTCCTGGCGAGTCACCTGCGGGCCCGGCACCCGGAGAGGGTCCGGACCCTCACGCTGGGCGGCTACGGGGACAACCTCCAGGGCGAGCCCCCCGCGAATCCCATCCCGGCCGCCGAGATCGCCGACTCGCTCGCCGCAGGGAGCCTGGGCCCACTCGTCCGCTGGGTGGACCCCGGGGCGACCCCCGACCAGGTCGAGGCCCTCGGCCGCATGGTGTCCGAGGCCAACGACCTGGAGGCGGTCAGGATCGCGTTCCTGGCGATGGGCCGGCTCCCGCCGGTGTCCCCGGACGACCTGGCGGCGACGGAGGTCCCCGTCCAGGCGGTGGTGGGCGACCTGGACGTCATGCGGGACGAAGTCGAGCGGATGGCCGCCGCCGTGGACGGGATGGAGGTCCTCGTCCTGCCCGGGGCCGCCCATACCGACGCGTTCGCCCGCCCCGAGTTCATGACGGCGCTCGTCGGGTTCCTGGGGAAGCAGGGCCACGCGCCCGGGCGCTGACAGAAGCGGTCCCTTCCCGACGTCCTACCGGTAGCTCCGCCTGCCTCGGCGGGCTCACCTCGGACCGGACATGGAAGGCCTGCCATGGCGCAGCTTCGGCGCTCGTGCGGATCCTGCGTCCTCCTGGTCGCGGCCCTGGTCGCCGCCGCGTGCGGTGCCCGGCCCACGGAGCCCGAGGATCCCGATGACTATCCCTGCATGGCGCCGGACGATGACGTCGGCAACCGGGATCTCCAGGACGACCCGGACTACTTCTGGTCCGTCGACGACGAGTACGCGGCGCTGGCACGGGAGGTCCCGGGCGGGTTCGGCGGGATGTTCGAAGGCGAGTACCGCGGCCGCGGGGAGCCGGGGAAGACCAACTTCTACCTCCTGGACCTGTCCCTGGCCGCAGAGGCCACGACCGCACTGGGCGGGACCGTCGCCACCCACCACGCCCTCCAGGGTCGGTACGACTACCTCCAGCTCAAGTCCTGCTACGACGCCCTGCACCGGGATCCGGTCCACCGCATCTTCGATGTCCAGGCCGTGTTCGGCTCCGACCTCGACGCGGGACTGAACCGGATCGTGCTCATGGTCTCGCACCCGTTCGCCGAGCTGGAGGTGAGGGAGGTCCTGCGCCGGATCCCTATCCCGCAGGAGATGGTGGTCGTCGAGGTGGGCGCCCCGCCCGTCCTGCACGACGAGGCCGACCATTGGACGCCCCGCGCCCGGAGCGCCATCCTGCCCCGGCTGCGCCGTCGGCGACGGGGAGCCCGAGCACGCTCCACGCCCCGGCGTCGGGCCCGCAGGCCGGTAGGGCCCTCAACGCCGGTGTGCTCGTCACGGGGGCGCTGGTGATGGACGAGCCCGCGCCACCCCGGTCCGGCGACCGGCAGAGCAGGCTCAGCGCGCGCCGCGGAGCGACGCGGACGACGCCTTCGGACCCAGCTCCCTCCAGAGCTGCGCCTCGTACTCCTCCAGCGTGAGCCGCCCCTCCACGAACTCCCGCCGGAGCCGGGCTTCCGCCGTCTCCGCCGGCCGGCTCACCTCACCTTCCCGAGCCTCCCGTCCGGCACGCGGATCCCACGCTCCAGATCGGGCCCTCCGAAACGGAACGCCGCCCCGACCGCAGCAGACGGACCGTCGCCGGCCCAGCACACCCATTACGAGCCAGATCCCCGCAATCCAGATCAGCCAATCAGGCATCACCGTCTCCCGCACAGTGGACGGCTACCCGGCCTCGGCCGGCCGCCGCCAGTCCTCGATCTCCCGCGTCACCCGCTCCAGGACGTCGCGGAGCGATTCCACCGACTCCCGATCCCCCGCCGCCTCCATCGCCTTCTCCAGGCTCACCTGCGCCATCCGCATGAACGTCCGCGTCAGACCCCCCATCCCCCGACCGCCGAACATCGACGCGAAGTCGTCCACCCGGTCCGCCACGTCCTCCACCCGATCCCGGTGCTCGTGCAGGAACGCCCGGCCCGCGTCCGTGATGTGGTACACCCGCTTCCCGTCCGCCTGCTCCGAGCGGACATGGCCCTGGTCCTCCAGCATCTGCAGCACCGGGTACACCGAGCCGGGACTCGCCGTGTAGAACCCCCCCGACTCCTCCTCCAACCGCTGCATCACCTCGTACCCGTGCATCGGCTTCTCCTCGAGAAGCCCCAGCACCATGTACTTCAGGTCGCCCCGCCGGAACACCCGCCGCCTCCGCCGTCCCCGGTCGAACCGGAACCCCGGCCCGCAGCACATGTTCACCCAGGCCCCCCAGTCGAACTCGTTCGACCTCGGTCCCATGGCCCACCTCCGCGCAAGATCAGCCCGGCGCCGTGCCGATGCTACGAGATATTATGCGATATATCGATTGAGCGTGTCAAGACCGACGACCGGCGCCGGAACCGCTGGAATCGGGCGGTGCGAGCCGGGGGCCCATCCCCGGGGGGACCTGCCGGCGCGGCCGGGAGGATTCCGTGGTGGTGGCGCCCCGGGGGTAAGAGCGGCCTTGACCGTAGCGGGGGAGGGGGAGTAATGTGGGCCGGGCAATTCGGGTGGGACCGACCCCCTGGCGGACTCTCCGCCGTGGTCCTGCCTCGCCCATGGAGCATGGCACGCCTCCCTTCCCGAAATGGACCTCCCCGGGTGCGTCAGGTCATGAGATTCCCGAAGGAGGTACTATCGTGTCGAGCACGCGCTACACCGAGACACGCGACGACCGCGCCCCTCTCGCCCTTGCGGCAGGCCTGGTAGCCGCGCTGCTGGGCGGACTCGCCTGGGCGGCGATCGTCCTTTTCACCCAGTACGAGATCGGTTGGGTCGCCTGGGGGATCGGGGCGCTGGTCGGCGTCGCGATGGCCCGGACGACACAGGTCCGATCCGGGCGGCTTGCGCTGGCCGCGGCGGTTCTGGCGTTCCTCGGTCTGATGGCGGGGAAGGCGTTCGTCGTGGGCGGCAGCGCGGGCTCCATCGCGGAAGAGCTGGCTTCGAACCCGGACTATCTGGCCGGGCCGGTGGCGTGGCAAATGTACAACGCGGGCGAGCTGGACGCGGAGACGATGACCGCGATCCGGGCCACCGAGCAGGCTGGCGACACGCTGTCCGATGCGCTCTGGGCCGGGATGCTGGCCCAGGCCACCACGCGGCTGGAGGGCATGACGGAGGCGGACCGGCGTGCGGTCGCGGAGGAGGCTGCCACGGGCTACGTGAACCAGATGGGCCTGGTTGACGGCATCCTCGCCCAGCTCTCCGGCTTCGACCTGCTGTGGCTGTTCCTGGCGGTGGGCACGGCGTTCCAGATGATGAACGGCGGCCAGGAGGAGCCCGAGCCGAAGCTGGCGGCGGAGTCGGAGCCGGCGGAGACCGAGCCGGTGCTGTAGGGCGGGTGGGTCCGTCCGGCGCCTCCTCCCGTCGCCGGGCCGGCCGTGCGGGTGATGATCGGGGGTGAGGCTCCGGCCCGGCCGGGGTCCTGGTAGCGGCCGGGGCCCGGCCGGGTCCTCTCGGTCCGGGTCCCTCGACCGGGTGGAGCACCGTCGGCGGGGTTCCTTGCCCGCCCGGCTCGTTCCACCTACGCTGTTCCCGCCGTACCCGACCCGACTTCCCGGAGCCAGACCATGCGCCACCCGCTCTCCCTCGCGGCCGCGATCCTGACCGTCGCGGCAGCCGCGCCGCTTCCCGCCCAGATCGGCCAGCCCGCCCAGGACACGGCGGCGGGAGCCGGGACGTGGGACGTGACCCGGTCCCTCGGCCCGTCCAAGACCCTCGCCTTCGAGGCGACGGAGGGGACGTGGATGAACCTGGACGTGTCCCCGGACGGCGAGACCGTCGTCTTCGACCTGCTGGGCGACCTGTACGCGATGCCGGTGGAGGGAGGGGAGGCGACGCGGCTGACGAGCGGTCCGGCGTTCGACTTCCAGCCCCGGTACAGCCCGGACGGGTCGACGATCGCGTTCACCAGCGACCGGGACGGCGCCCAGAACATCTGGCTGATGGGGCCGGACGGGTCGGCTCTGCGGCAGGTGTCGGAGGAGGGCGACCGGGAGGTGAACTCGCCCGCGTGGTCTCCGGATGGGGAGTACCTGTTCGTGCGGAAGCACTTCGTGGAGCGCCGGTCGCTGGGCGCGGGCGAGGTGTGGATGTACCACCGGTCGGGCGGAGGCGGACTCCAGGTCACGGACCGGACGAGCTGGCAGAAGGACCAGGGCGAGCCGGCGCCGCATCCGGACGGTCGCTGGCTGTACTACAGCGAGGACGTGACGCCGGGCGAGCAGTTCGAGTACAACAAGGACCCGTACGCGGGGATCTACGCGATCCTGCGGCGGGACCTGGTGACGGGGGAGACGGAGCGGGTGACGGGCGGCTCGGGTGGGGCCATCACGCCGCGGTTCAGCCCGGACGGTCGGTTGATGTCCTTCATCCGTCGGGACCGGCTGGACACGGAGCTCTGGCTGCGGGACCTGGAGACGGGCGAGGAGTGGCCGGTGTGGGACGGGCTCGAGCGGGACATGCAGGAGATCTGGGCGATCCACGGCGTCTACACCCAGTACGACTGGCTGCCGGACGGCTCGGCCATCGTGATCTGGGCCCAGGGCGGCATGTGGCGTGTCGATGTCCAGACGGGCGAGGCCGCGGAGATCCCGTTCACGGCCCACGTCGAGCAGACGGTCCACGAGGGGCTCCGGTACGCGGTGGACGTGGCGCCGGAGACGTGGCCGGTGCGCATGCTCCGGAACGTCACCACCCGGCCGGCGGGCGACCTCGTCGCCTACGACGCCCTCGGGAGGATCTGGACGACGTCGCCGGGAGAGGAGCCGACCCGGCTGACCCGGGGCGACTACGAAACGCCGACCTTCGAGATGGCCCCGGCCTTCAGCCCCGACGGTCGCCGGGTGGCGTTCACGACCTGGTCGGACGCGGAGCGCGGCCGGGTCCGGGTCGTGGGCGCGGACGGGCGCGGGACGCGGACCGTGGTGACCGAGCCCGGCCACTACACGGAGCCGAGCTGGTCGCCGGACGGGGCGTGGCTGGTCTACCGGTCCGTGGGCGGCGATGGGATCCGGGGGCGGACGTTCGGGGAGAACACCGGGATCTTCGTCGTCCCGGCCGACGGGAGCGCGGAGCCGCGCAAGGTTCGCGACGACGGCCGGGAACCCCGGTTCGACGCCGGCGGGGACCGGGTCTACGTGATCACGGGCGGCGGCGCCGGCACCCGGCTGGTGAGCACGGACCTGCACGGCGGGGACGAGGTCGTGCATCTGGAGAGCGAGAACGCGACCCAGATCGTGCCCAGCCCCGACGGCGAGTGGGTCGCGTTCGCCGAGCGCTACCACGCCTACGTCATGCCGTTCCCGCGGTCGGGCCGGACCGTGACCCTCGGGCCGAACGTGACGGCGTATCCGGTCGCCCGGATCAGCCGGGACGCGGGCATGTACCTGCACTGGAGCCGGACCGCCGCCTCGCCCGATGCCGGCTGGCGGATCAACTGGTCGCTGGGGCCGGACTACTTCGCCCGGGAGCTGGACGAGACCTTCGCCTGGCTGGCGGCCGCCGGTCCGGGCGAAGCGGCGGAGGAGACCCCGGAACCCGAGGCCCAGGGGCGCCCGATCTCGTTCACCGCGGAGACCGACCGTCCCGACGGGACCATCGCCCTGACCGGGGCCCGGATCATCACCATGGCTGGCACGGGATGGAGTCCCCCGGGCGGGTGGCAGCCCGAGTCCCGATCGTACCGGCCGGTGGGGACCCGCGAGGAGGGGGCCGGACCCGGACTGCCGGGCGCCGCGCCGGAGACGGTCATCGAGAACGGGACGATCCTGATCGAGGGCAACCGGATCGCCGCGATCGGTCCCACCGCGGCCATGACGATCCCGAACGACATCGAGATCATCGACGTGAGCGGCAAGACCATCATCCCGGGCCTCATCGACGTCCACGCCCACGTGCGCGGCGAGTCCAGCGGGATCCTGGCGCAGGCCAGCTGGCCCCTCATGGCGAACCTGGCCTACGGCGTCACCACGTCCCACGACCCGTCGAACGACACCGAGACCGTCTTCAGCAACATCGAGCTGCTCCGGGCGGGCGAGAAGCTCGGGCCACGGCTGTTCTCCACCGGCACGATCCTGTACGGCGCCGAGACCCCGTTCAAGGCCGTCGTGAAGGACTACGAGGATGCCCTCGCCCACCTGCGGCGGATGAAGGCGGTGGGGGCGTGGAGCGTGAAGTCCTACAACCAGCGGCGTCGCGACGCCAGGCAGATGATCGTGCAGGCCGCCCGGGAGCTGGAGATGATGGTCGTGCCCGAGGGCGGCGCGCTCCTGTACTCCAACATGACCATGGTCCACGACGGCCACACCGGCATCGAGCACGCCCTCTCCGTGCCGCACGTCTACGACGATGTCGCACGCCTGTTCGGCGTCTCCTCCACCGGCTACACTCCCACCATCCTCGTGGGTTACGGCGGGCTCTGGGGCGAGAACTGGTTCTACCAGCACTACGACGTC
>JABAOG010005214.1_pt1 | contig 61707 bp, 58 predicted proteins | sample 7062131 | NCBI WGS metagenome assembly JABAOG01 (sample SAMN14538629, study PRJNA623070) | marine sediment metagenome | biome: marine biome [ENVO:00000428]; feature: marine pelagic biome [ENVO:01000023]; material: deep marine sediment [ENVO:00002113] | place: India: Arabian Sea | collected... | reverse complement strand
CCGGTTTGCTCTCCGGGAAATAAACGATTGGATACTGCGCATAGCGGGCTTTACCAGCGGTCAACACGGGTGTTCCGAGCAGCGTGGCCTCCAGTCCAATCGAAGAATTGTAGACCATGACAAATTTCGCCAGGCGGATCAGTTCATAAGAGGACAAATACTCCTGGGAATCGATAAACAGGACATTATGTAGTTTCTCAATACCCTTTTGAGCGACCCACTCACTGACAGCCTCACGGCTGTGTTTCCGTGTTCCAGGACGCTTCTCGTCCGGGTGAGCGCGGATGACGAAGAAAGTATCAGGATGAGCCTCGATCAATTCCAAGACCATATCCAGCCACTCAAACATATTGTTGAAGACAACATTGGCATGCGCCTGGCTCGTGTCGAAGATCACGTTGGTGAAGACCGGGACGATTTGCTGGTATTCTGCCATCCGATCCCGCAGATCCTGGTCGAGAGCACTCATCTCTGGCCAGAAACGGATGCCAGCCATTGTGAAATCACCCTTGAAACGCTGGCTTAGATAGGTATCAATTTGCTGCCTCTGCCTTGCGTTCAGCTCGAAATCATTGGGGATCTCGATCGGATAGGCAGTCGACTGTCCTTCGGTGATGAAGGTGGAAAATGGTTGGAAGCCGACCTCCTGGGTCAGCACCCGGTAGCCGCGTTGTTTGGCGATCCAGCGAGCGACCCGCTCTGGGAACTGCAGACCATTAAAAACGATAACGACGCCTGGGTCTATATCGTCGAGGAACTTGCTGAATTCCCGGGTAATATTGTACGCTGAACGGATATACCTGCGCAGGTAGAGCTTCGTGTCGTCATCTTCCTGGAGATGATGCCGGCGCAGTGCCCAGCGAAGCGATGTCAGCACCATCGGCCCGAACGGGACAGGTTTCGAAATGGGCACACCCGATTGTGGATCAAAGGTGTATTCGAAGTTTTTTAGTTCTTTAATGCTCAAACCACCCAGCAAGGCATCAAGCTTCGGATCGGGATTCATCTCGAACCACCATACCGGGGATGAATCAAACAAACGATGGCTCTGGGCGATGCATCCTTCACAGGGAGGATCCTGTGTCGGGTCGTCTGGATCGGTGCCTAAAAGGCACAGGTCCATGCCAGATTGACAGCCAAAAGTAACCACCGGTGCCCCGGCTAGCTGCACTGCCCAGGTGGTCAGCAATGTAAAGGCAGCATTCTGGCTGAACCCACTCAAACGAGATGAGGCGTTAAAAAAGGCTGCCGGCTTGATCTCTGGATTGGGGTGTGATTTTGCGGCAACCTTCCGGCTGAGGGAGGCAATGCGCCAATCTCTCTGCAGGCGCATTTTTGCCGATTGAACCCGCTTGTAAAAAGAGCGCGTTTTCAAACTAGGCTACCCGTGGCACTTTCCCTTTAGCCTGGAAGTACCAGTTCGACAACCGGTTGATGGCGATCAAAAAACCCTCTCCACCGCGCTGGTGGCCGCGCCAGATTTCCGGGATCATCGTGCCATGATAATCCAGCATATGGTCGAAGAACTCCACCCAATCGATCGTCCCCTCCCCAATCTGCAAGCCTTCTCCATCCAGGCCGGAGGCATCCGCCAGATGCAGGTGGGAGATATACGGCTTGATGACTTCAATCTGTTCAATGAAATCCACGTTTGCCCAATTGCAGTACAGCTTGCTGTGAGAGGTATCGAAACAGGTTTTTAGACCCATCTCGTCTAAGAATAAAACGATTTCCCTGGTATCCATGAAAGCATTGGTCAGCCACTGTCCGCCAAAGTACCACGGGTGGGGAGGCAGGTTTTCCAGCAGCAATTCAACCCCGTCAAAATCGAGTGCTTCAACCGATTCTTTGAGGTTGTCATATAAACGCTGTCGATCCTGGATTGGGCTGTCCAGGCTGGCTGCGCCCGGATGAACGACCATCTTGGGTACACCGTTGAAGTATGGTGCCATTTCCCGGGTGACATCCAGAGACCTCTGCATGAGGTCGATCGATTTCTGCCGAAGTTGATCATCGAAAATACACAGATCGACGAGGTGATTGGACCAGAATTCCGGCGCATGGACAACCAATGATAAATCATGGGTGTCACCCGGGTATTTCTCATCCAGATCTTTATCGGTGAAATGGAACTCCAGCAGCTTAGGTTGGTATTGGAGAACATTTTTATAATCATTGAAGCGAACGACAAAACCCCATTCCATCGGCAGTGTGTGTTCCATATCCAGCTCGATGCTTTCACCCAGGTCCTGAGGAAGGAACGGTTCGTCTTTCTTGACCGCACGTTCGATCGTTCGACCAATCAGGTCTTTATAACGCTGTGGAGAAAGCCCCTGACCCGGACCTTTTACCGTGACCATTTTCGCATTGATGACCGCGCCCGGCTGAATATCACATTCAGCCACCAGGCTCTTCGCCAGGACTTCACGATTGAGGATCTCTCCCCTGGACATAAATTTCTCTTTTCCGGTACCCAGAGCCATTTCCACCTGGCGGATATCGCGCATCATCTTACGGAATCCCTGCGGTTCCAAGCTGGCAGCGTGATCCGGACCATCCATCGTCCTGTCCAGGGTAATATGGCGCTCGATAATCGATGCCCCAAGAGCAGCAGCAACGGTAGAGACTGCAATACCGCGTTCATGACCAGAGTAGCCGACAGGGACGCCATACTTTCGCAGCTGATCCATGAAGCGCAGATTGATATCTTCGAACGCCGCCGGGTACGCACTGTTGCAGTGCAGCAGGGCAAACTCTGCGCCTTTTTCTTTCAAGAAGTTCACAGTCAAATCGACTTCCTCAATGCGGGACATGCCTGTGGACACAATAATCGGCTTTTTCTTGGTAACCAGGTGGTCCAGCAGGGGCAGGTTGATCATGTCCGCTGAAGCAACTTTAAATGCCGGTACACCCAGACTCTCGATAAAATCTGCACTTTCCTCATCGAATGCTGAACTCATGAAGGTTATATCCTTTTGCTTGCAGTACGCAACGATTCGATTGAAGTCCGAGTCGGAGAGTTCAACTTGCTGTAAGATCGGCAGCAGGTAATTTAGATTCTTTTCGCCCACATTAGCATTGTCCAGGAACTTCTGCGGGTATAGTTTTTCCAGGCGCCGCTTCTGGAACTTCACAGCGTCAACTCCTGCATCGACCGCAGCATCGATCAATTCGATTGCCAGGTCAAGTATTCCATTGTGGTTTACTCCAATTTCTGCAATCACATAGGTTGGGTGGCCATCACCAACCAATCTGTCACCTATCCGAATTTCAGCCATCATATTCTCCTAAATAAAAAACCTGGGAACTTTACAGTCAATTTGAAGTGATATTAAAACCAAGGTCGTCCAGTGTAACTGATCCATCCTGGATGAGTCGTTCTGCCCGCACCCAATCATCCGGAGAGTCGATATCTACCCAGTCCCCCGGATCGATGATCAGAGGCAGAATGGCGTCACCGGTCATCGAATTTTTAACTCTTATTGTGTCCGACCAGGCAGCATCCACATATCCGGTCTGCCAGTACACTTCGGGCAGATCCTGGCGGGGTAAATTGTAAGGTTCTTTGTGTCCGGTTTCGATTAATGGCTTCATGAAGCCATCAGGCTCAATCCGCCACATCTTAAAGGGATTTTGAAAGGGAACACACACGGTACGGACGGAATCCGCCTGCGGATTTTTGATCAGCCGGGCGATCGCCTGGTCAATCTGCCACACACTTCGGAACGGCGATGTCGGTCGCAGTTGAACGATGATCTGTGGATGGTAGTCCTCATTCTCCGCCAGCCAGTCCAGTGCGTGGATAAAAACGGGCAGGTCCGGCGTCAGGTCCTGGGCGAACTCAGAAGGACGGATAAAAGGCGTTTCCGCTCCGAAAGATCGGGAAACCCTGGCAATTTCCTCATCATCTGTAGAGACGATCACCCGTGTGACCAGCTCGGAAGCCAATCCGGCAGCTATGCTGTAAGCTATCAGCGGATAACCTGCAAAATCCTTAATATTCTTGTGTGGGATGCTCTTGGATCCGCCGCGCGCGGGGATCAGAGCGAGGACATCCAGAGGTTCAATCATAATGCTACCAGATCGACCATCCACCGTCTACTACGAGGTTAGCGCCGGTCATATAGCGCGAGGCATCCGACGCCAGGAACAGCAGTGCACCGTTCATGTCATCTTTTTCCGCCATCCTACCTAAAACCGTGCGAGCGCTGTAAGCCTCCACGAAGGACTCATCGTGATCGTTGTAAACTCCCCCGGGGGATATCGCATTGACCCGGATGTTCTTTCCAGCATAATATGCTGCCAGATAGCGTGTAAAACCCAAGACACCCGTTTTTGTAACGGAATAATACGCGGGTTTAAATTGGTTCTGCACACCGCCCTGCTGGTACAAGCGCTGATCCGGAGCGGTAATGCCGTAGATTGAAGACAGGTTGATGACTACCCCGCCACCTCTGGTGAGCATGTGTTTGCAGACTGCCTGGGTGACCAGGAACATCCCGGTCAGGTTGACATCCAGGGCTTGCTGCCACGCATCCAGTGGGTAATCTTCAAAACTACCACTCGGTCGTGAGGACTGGATGCTGAACGGGTCGAATTTGGGATCCAGAGCCGCGCTGTTGACCAGGATGTCAATGCGTTCAAAGCTTTCAAGAGCCTCTTTGACCATCAAGTGGACAGAATCCAGCTCGGTGATGTCCGTTTTGATGGCTTTACACTTGTAACCTTCCCCCAGCAATCCCGCTTCAACGGCAGCGATGCCCGCTCCATCGATATCTGCCAGGACTACCGCTGCACCCGCCTGTGCCAGAGTGCGGCAGAATTCAACCCCCAACAGTCCTGCCGCGCCGGTTACCAGTGCGGTCTTTCCACTTAAATCAAATTCGTCTTGGGTCTTCATATTTTCAGTTGTTAATCATATCCACCTCAAGAGTGATCTTGAGGTGGAATCAGCAGATCGATTGTGTTTTACTTGGCGTTATCTTCTTTAACGTAATGTTTTGTTTTGAGATACTCGATGATCAACCGGGCATTTTCCTCAGGTGTGGTCTCTACAGTATTCAAGCGCACTTCAGGATTGACCGGTTCCTCATAAGGATCATCGATACCGGTGAAACCTTTGATCTCTCCACGTCGAGCACGTGCATACAGACCTTTGATATCACGCTCCTCGCAGACTTCCAGGGGCGTATCCACGTGGACCTCGATAAAATGATCCTCACCAACCATCTTGCGGGCCTCATTGCGGGTACTGCGGTATGGGCTGATAGCAGCGCAAACCACGGTCCCGTTATGCCGGGCAATCTCACCAGCGACAAAACCGATGCGTAAAATATTGGTGTCCCGGTCTTCCTTGCTGAAACCAAGCCCTTTCGAAAGGTGCGTGCGGACGACGTCGCCATCCAGAACGGTTGCCTGGCGACCGTATTCCATCAGCATAGGGATCAAGGCGTTGGCAATTGTCGACTTACCAGAACCGCTCAATCCGGTGAACCAGATGCACAATCCCTGTTTGTGGGAAGGTGGATGGGTTTCCATCAGGATTTCTGCAGTTTCTTTGCGGGTAAACCATTCTGGAAGCGGTATGCCTTTCGCCAGGTAATCATCCCGCACCTGCGTACCTGAAATACTGGCAGTTTCAGCATCTTTGGGCGCTTTTGTCTTTTCTTCGTAGCGGCCTTCTTTCGCCAGATAAACTACTTCCTGGAACTGCACCATTTTGACGCCGATCTCATCTTCATACTGCTCCATCATGTCCTGTGCTTCGTATGGACCATAGAATGGTTTGCCAGTACTGTCCACGCCGGGACCGGCATGGTCGCGCCCAACAACAAAATGATTGGCACCGTAGTTCCTGCGAATGATCGCATGCCAGATCGCCTCACGCGGGCCGGCCATTCGCATTGCGAGGGGTAAAAGACTCAACACCGTATCGGCATTGTCGTAATAATGTTCAACCAGGGCTTTGTAAACCCGAACGCGCGTGTAGTGATCGACATCACCGGGCTTGGTCATTCCCACCACCGGGTGAATTAACAGTGCACCACCAACCTGCTGTGCGGCTCGCTTGGTCAATTCCTCGTGAATGCGGTGCATCGGATTTCGGGTCTGGAAGGCGACTACCTTTTCGTGCCCCAGACCTTCTAAAAGGTTGCGTACCTGGTCTGGTGTCCGCCGAATATCTGTGAAGTCGTAATACTTGGGTAGATTCAGTACTTTGAGATCACCAGAAATGCACAGGTCACCCCAGCGGTCCATTTCCGATACCAGGGGGTGCCGGTGGTCCGTGGTTCCCAACACCAAACGCGCTTCCCGTTTTGGATCCCACCTGTAAATCTCTTCTAATTTCATCACGGCAATCAGGTAATTTCGGGAATCTCTCAGAGTCAGGTATTCACCGCGCGTCGGGAGGTCTTCTTTATCAATGGTCAGCGTAACCGGAACAGGGAATAAAGTACCATCAGCCAGGCGCATTTCTGTCAATACCCGCTGATAGTCTGCCTGACCCATGAATCGCTCCAGCGGGGAAAATCCACCTACTGCCAGCAGTTCCAGGTCATGCAGCGCCCGGTCAGAAAGCTGGATGGATGGATAATGGGTTGACTGCTCCAATAATTCTTCACGTTCATCCCCTTCGACCACCAGGTTTTTCAATGTTCCTCCGTACGGGGGAACCAATACACTTTGTTTAACCGCAATACTCATATAACAATTTTCTCCTTAATTACAAATCATAACGTTCTAGATAATTCAGTCTGTTCAACTGTTGTTGGCTGTTTTAACCAGACACAAAACGCCTAATTATAGCAGGTCTCCACCCCTTGTAAAGTTAACCCTCTGTGTCCGGCGGAATTTCAGGATCGGAATATACTACAAAAACTGGGGAGGTGGCATTATCCATGACTTTATGGGTGATATTATCCACCAACCAGGAACTCAGCCGCGTGCTGTAACGGGAGGCACCCATCATGATCAGGTCATAATCGCCCAAATATCCCGCTCTCAGGATTTCATCCAGAATTACACCACGTCGGACACTGATCTCAGCGGTAACATCATTTTCCGCGAGAAGTTCTATACCTCTCCTTAAGTGGCTTGCGGTGGGTGTATCCGTCTGCAATATCTCCCCGATCGTTTCTTCCATCGCATCCAAGCCTGCATACATCATGGGGACAACGCCCATGACATGAAGAAGGGTCACGCTGGCATCCATACCTTTGGCCAATTTCGCACCCAGGCGGATAGCTGGCATTGCCCCATCCTGACCCCCGGTGCAGATCAATATTTTTTTAATATCCGGTCGGGCTCTCTTCACAACCAGTACGGACAGTTTTCCACGGTGGAGCATAGTCTTGCCGATCGGTGTCCGGGGATAAATACGTACACCAGGAGCCTCATCAGGTAATACAAGTGCATCATAAGGATGTTGTTCCGTTAAACTCAAAATTGCACGAACATGGTTTCCTTCTAGCACGAATATTTCCCCACCAACCTCCTCTAAAGAATCATGAACCTGCTCCAGTAATTCCTGGGCAGCGGACTTATACTCTGGATCGCTGATAACATGACAAAGGTCGACCTTGCCATGCATTACAGAAGCGATTTTTTTTGCCATAACGACTGCGGGTTTTGCATATGGCATGTTTTCAACGTAAACGAGCAATTTCATCTATGTGTACCTCATCAAATCAATGACCAACAACACCGATCAATCGTAAAAACACCATGAAAGCACCAATCACCGGTAAAGCGGAAAACAATAATCGAATCCGGGGTCCTTCAAAGTTCCTGGTCGAATTCGCACCGATTTGTGCACCAAGTGCTGCACCTGTGTGCATGACCAGTGCCATCAAGATATCCACATTGCCTTTGAGTGCATGGGTAATCGTTCCATACCCGGATGAGAAAACAACTGAAAACAAGTCAGTTCCCACGGCTATGTGGGTTGGCATCCCCAAGAAATAGACCAGCATGGGCATGCGGATGAAACCCCCACCAACACCCAGCGTTCCCGAAAGGATACCGGTGACCAACCCGACTCCAAAGACAACCCAGAAGGATAAACCTTTGATCCCCGAGACCGGGAAATCAATCAGCGGTTTTAAGCGGAAGCGGCGGAAGCGAGTTGTGATTGCATCGAAACCGATCGCATCTTGAACATCCATATCCTCAGCCTGGGTCATCCGGATCGCACGCATGGACTCCCATGCAGTGAATGCACTGATCGACATCAAGATGATGATATAGGTGATCCCGATTGCCTGGTCCAGGTAAACCGATTCTTCCAGGGCTTCGATGATCCGGGCACCAATCTCCACACCGATCATCGTGCCGATTACCAGGAACAAACCTAATTTCACATCGACGTGTCCCATCGTACGGTGTCGTTTAGCAGCGACGATCGATTTACCTGTCATGTGAGCAAGATCTGTACCGACGACAAAATTCGCGGGTACACCCGCCCAAAACATGAATGGTCCAGCTAAAAATCCACCGCCAACGCCAAAGAATCCACCCAGGATCCCAACAATGAATCCAATGCCCGCCAGCAGGAAGGGATTTACGGAAACACCTGTGATTAGAAAGTCCAAATTGATCTCCAGCCTGTCATTCGAGGCGCAGGAAGTCCATCAAGAAAGACGTGATCGATTCAAGGACGACTGCTTGAATCACCAGTACGCTGATGCCGACGATGCTGTAAACGACCAGATTGCTGTTGAACAGACCGTACAACCAATCACCCAGCAGCTGCAGAACGACTAGGAAATAGATGACCAGCAACGCCGCATAGATGGCGATTTCGATCAGCATATTCCGGATGTAATTTTTTCGATCCTCTTTATCAGTGGTCATCTTAACACAGGCTATTTTTGAAAATTACCCAATAAGGTTTGTTTTCTTCTGAGCTTCTTTTTTGAAGAAAGTTCACTATCATAGACTTTTTTCACGCCATCGCCCATGGCTTCTTCGATGACCCGGATGTCACGAACCAGCCTCATTAATCCTACCGGTTCAACCGATGCTGCCTGGTCGCTGCCCCACATCGCCCGGTCCAGCGTAATGTGGCGTTCGACAAAATCTGCTCCAAGTGTCACAGCAGCCAGGGTCGTCTGCAGACCGACTTCATGTCCGGAATATCCCACCGGACATTCAAACCGATCGTGCAGGGTCTGGATCATCCGCAGGTTCAATTCTTCCGGGGGGCACGGATAGGTGCTGGTGCTGTGAGCCAGCATCAGATTCTCGATCCCAACCAGATCAACTGCTGCTTCAATTTCCTCCATTGTGGACATACCGGTGGACAGCATAATCGGTTTCCCTGTCTGCAACAAGCGATCCAATAATCCGCCATCGGTCAACGATGCAGAAGCTACCTTAAAAACCGACGGAGAGAAATTTTCCAAAAAATCGACCGACTCCTCATCCCAGGCAGACGCAAACCACAGAATGCCCCTGTCTTTACAATACCTGTCAATCTCAGCATACTGCTCTTCGTCAAATTCAACTTTGTAGCGATATTCCAGATAGGTGATCAATCCCCAGGGAGTCTCGCGCATCACATTTTGATACTCTGGTGGGACAGCTTTCTCCGGTGTGCGTTTTTGGAATTTAACCGCATCACAACCTGCCAGGCTGGCAGCATCAATCAGCCGTTTTGCTACCTGGAGATCACCATTATGGTTGATGCCGATTTCACCAATAATGAAAGTCGGCTGGTCACCGCCAATGATTTTTTCACCTACTTTTACAGTTTTCGGCATGGTTATCTTCTCCTATCAATTTGCAGGTGGAATTTTCATCAAGATCAGGTCGCATATCTCCCGCACCGCACCATATCCCCCAGGTTTCGTCAGAAGGATATCCGCACCGTGGAGTACTTCCTGGTGGGCGTCCGCTACAACAACCCCACATCCGACCTGCTGCATACATTCCAGGTCATTGATATCGTTCCCAACATAAATGACATTCTGAGGGTTGATCTTTTCTTCAGCCAGCCAGTTTTTCAGCACGGGCCATTTGTCATCGATCCCCTGCAGAACGGGTAGTTGAAGTTTACGTGCCCTGGATTGGACGACTGGATTTGCTTCTTTGGATAAGATCAACATTCTAATCCCTTTTTCCTGAAGCAGTGAAATCCCGTGACCATCCCCACGATGAACATGCACTCCCTCCGTACCGTCTTCCAGCAGGATCGCCCGGTTATCTGTAAAGACCCCGTCAAAGTCGAAGATCACCGCAGATATCTCTCGAGGCAACTTATCCGCAGAATCAGCTCTAGTCTGTTCGCGAAGCAGCATTTCGGCGATCTTGAAATCCACCGGTTCATCGATCTCCAGCCGGCGTTCCCCAGGCATCGTGTACATCACCGTTTTACCGAAAAACCGGTGCCTGGCTTCCAGGAACCCCGCGGTTTTCATCGTGTACACCGCCCCGGTCTCCAGGTATTGAGGTTCTCGTTCCTGACGCAGGGGACGTGCTCGCTTATCGTGGTTGATTCCGACAGCATCTCCAGATTGATCCATTTTCCAGAGAAAATAATGGAAGGGAATGACCGCCAGTGCGCTGTCCGCATCCTGGTCGATCATCGCCTGTATAGTCCCGTCGATATCTTCAGCTTGAGTCAACGGTGAGGTAGCCTGCAGGAAGACGATAATTTCTGGCTGGTAGCCTTCCGTTTCTTTCAGATAGTTGATGGCATGCAGCAGGGCGTCTTCGGAGGAGGCCAGATCCCCGCTGATCTCCGAGGGACGCCGGACGACCTCAGCACCGTAATCTTGCGATACCTGGGCGATCTCGGGGTCATCCGTAGAGACCACCAGGCGGGAGATCAGGTCAGATCGGAGTGCTTCCGTCACGGTATACGCCAGGAGCGGCTTTCCTGCAAGCGGTAGAACATTTTTGCGAGGGATGCCTTTAGAGCCTCCGCGGGCCGGGATGATCGCTAATATTTCCATATCACTTCTCAATTTCGATCCTTCTGCCAGTCCGGTTTGATTCGTGAACGGCTAAAGCCAACCGCAGCGCCATGATACCATCTTCCAGGGTGCAGATTGGATCAGAATCTCCATCCACAATATCGATGAAATGGGAGATCTCATCAAGGAACATGTCGTTCCGATCGTAGTAGTCCGGCAGTTTGAAGATTATCTCCTCCTGGCCTTTTTCTGCAGTGCGGTAACGGATATCTCCCCCACCAGTATAATCCCATCGCAGGTAGCCCTGGCTGAAAATGATTTCCAGGTAATGGCTGGCAGGCTGCTGAAAATAATCCAGGTGCACACTCCCGGTGACATGGTTCTTAAAACGCAGACCGACTTCAGCCACATCTTCAACCGGCAGGTCCAGTTCGCTGACCTGGTCAGTGAATGCCCACAGATGCTCGACTTCGCCCATCAGCCAGCGCAGGTAGTCGAAGGGGTGGCACAGGGTCAGGACCACACCACCTCCGAGGTCCTTACGGGCGCTGTATCCTTTGCGGTAATCCTCCCAGGGATGCCAGGCGGGGAGATATTCACCCCAATGCGCACGTACGGAGAGCGGCTTACCAAGTTCTCCACTTTCGATGATGTTCTTGATGTGCTTGAGCGCCGGATGGAAGCGGAATTGAAAACCCACGAAAACCTGTCCGCCGCCGTAATCCACGGCTTTGACCAGTTCATCGACACGCTCCGTATCATGGGATATCGGCTTCTCCAGGAATAAATGGCAACCCTGTTGGGCTGCCGGGATGGCGATATCCAGGTGCAGGGCTGTCGGGTTTGAAATAATCACGGCATCCGGTTGATGGGATAAAGCTTTATCCAGATCCGTCTCGACGACATAACCGGATAACTCATCATCCGGCAACGTGCTGCGGTGGGAGCGTAAAAACAGTATATCTTCCTCACCGCATGCCTTCAGGTTTTGGAAATGGCGCCTTCCGATCGAACCGTAACCTGCAATCAGGTATTTCATCGAATTACCAGTTAAAATCCTTCTCATACTCCCATTGGATCAGTGCATCACCTGCAATCCGTTTGAAGATCTCCCGGTCATTTTGGGTGAATAAATCTTTCCAGGAGCCCGACTTACCTTTCTGCAAAGGTTCAACCAGGTCACCAGCTTTCTTTCGCTGCCAGGCTGCATCCGGATTGCTGCTCATCTCCTCTTCCACGAGAGACTCCAGTTCCGATTGGTCGACCGATACGCCCAGGAAATTCCAGATTTGAAAGATTTGTTTACGAGGGTCAGCCAGCAAATCCTCATAACGCAACGACAGGTACTGCCCGGGAAATAAACGCTGTGCTTCCCGATGTGTCTCGATCACGTTTTTCTGCCAACCTTCCGATGCCTGGCGGATGCTGCGCTCAGTAAAAATTGAACGCTCACCTCTCAGGAAGGGCTCTGGATCATCCAAAAACTGCTGGCGGATGGTTTTATCGGTCCGGTTGAGGTGCTGGGGGGCATCGATAAATGTCTGGAAGCGGTGGGAGACGGCAGCGTCCCGGCCATCACGGACAATGAAGATCAGCCTGCCGTCCGGGTAAACCTTGTGCAGTTTTTCGACAGCAAGTCCATCCAGCAGGCTGTTCGGGCTTTTATCACCGACAACCTTCGCACCCAGTGGACGGGCTTCCCGTTCCATGATGAAATCACAGCTCGCTCTCAGGACCAGCGGGGAAAGGTCTCCACCCTGGTTCCAGCGGTTGCTGCGGCGGGTGAGCCATTCCTCGACTGCCCGGTCGTCGACCAGGCTTTCCAGCAGCGGCCTCCGCGTGAAGAAGTGCCCCTGGTAATTGCAGTGGACTTCGGGATGAGTACGTACCAGCCGGGTTAGCAAAGTCGTCCCTGAACGGGCATGACCGAATATGAAGAATTTTGGCAGCGGAAAAAATGCCTGAACTTCCTCAACCTGTTCTCCAGTGATCGCCGGAATGGATGTTCGACTGACAATCGGCACTTTACCGTGCCGCAGTACCTGATAGGCAAGCCGCAGTCTTCTGATAATAGCACCCATTATTGACCTTTTGCCAAAATACTGAGGAAAAATTCAGCCGCTCGTTGACCAGAACTTCCATCCGTGTAGGTCACTTCGCGTTCCAAAAAAGCCTGCTGTTCAGCCAGGTCAAGCCGTGGATCAGCAAAATAGCTGTTGATAGCTTCTTTTAATTCGGTTTTCGTGCTGGCGACCCGCCCTCCCCCGGATGTGCGGAAGCGAGAATGGGTCGGCCAGACACCGATCTGAGACATCGGCACCCAGTATTTATCCTCATAACCTGTATTTGAGTCGATCGTTACACCCACCGTGGGGGTCTGCTGGAAGGCGGCCTCCACCACCATCGTGGAGTAAACCGTCAGGAACACGTCGGAATGAGCCATCATGGAAGTCTTTTCGGTCATGTCTTCTCCTGAGTAATGACCCAGATCACCAAGCGGTACCGGCTCGACGACATGGACATGTTCGTTCTCCCTGGCAAATTGACGGATGCGCTCTGCTTCCTGCACATAGTAGCCATCCATATGGATGGGATGCAACCTCACCAGGAGCTGGGCTGGCTCGATCAGTTCGCCCCCAGTGACCAGTTCAACCAGTGCCTGTACGTTCTGAATATTCGGGGACCAGCTGACGAAACTGCTGGCATAAGAAAGCAGTTTACGCCCTGGGTCCAGATTGTGAGCACGGAAATAATCACCCCTGGACAGCAGCCAGGTATCTCGTACGTATCCGTCATACGGGGGCATGCCAACAACCTGAACGTCATCTGGATCCCAATCGGCACCATCGACGAGTTCGGATTTCTGCAGTTCCGACCAGCAAACCAGCCTGTCCACATCAGCACCAGGGAGTCCATAACTGCTGGAGCTATCCCAGCTGATGATCGCGGCTACATTGGTGATGCCGCGCTTATGCGCTTCCCGCAGCAGGTAGCGCTCGTTCCGGAACCCTGGAGAACCAGCGACCACCAGATCCGGTTGGTATTTATCGAACAGATCGGTGTAGATCGTCGGTGTGAAACGCCGCTGGAATCGCATCAACATACTGCGGGCAGCTTTACTATTTTGCAGGGCAGCAGCCAGGGCTTCCATGATAGGAAGGAGTCTTCTGCGGCGTGGATGAGCTTCATGTCGCACCTGCTCCTGGTAAGCATCCGGGACAGCCCGGTTGATGCGCGTGGAGGCACCTGCTCGCCTGAGGTAGTCCAACCACCACTGGACAGCCGGTGATTCCTGCTGCATGTAATTACGGACGGCGTCCATTCTCAATCCTTCGACCACCAGTCCAGGTTGTCCGAACTTCTTTTCGATCAGAGAGCGGGTCTCGTCCCCGGTGAGCACTACAACTTGAACACCAGCATCGAGGAGGGTCTGGATAATATCGCTTTGTAGGAAATAAAATACCGCCAATCCATGATCAGCTGTGATGAATACGGTTTTTTCAGTCATTTTTTATCGGTAAAGGATTTTATTAGTTGAAATCAACAAGCACAACATCAAGCCTGCTGATGGTGCAAATCTCTTTGCGCCTCGAATAAAGCTGGGATCAGTACGATGATAGCGGATGTCGCCAATCCAAAGGCTACTAACACAGGGGAAACANNATCCAGGGGGCAGCAAAGGCTAGGATCAGGGGCAGATAATCCTTCAGAGAATCCGCTTTCTTCAACAAGTATAAGAATGGGATGGTCAGTAGAATATAATCATAATTGTTCAAATATGGATTGCTGATCAGGGTAGCAAAAATTACCCAGAATATCAACCACTCGAACGAGATACCCCGCCGCCAGCGCCAGATCAACCAGGTCAGCAATACCAGGAATGCCAGGGATCCCACCAGCAAAGCCGCATCTGAATTGGGTGCTCCTAGAAATAAGCGGACAGCCAGGATCGATATGCTCGAACATTGTTCGCAAACCTGGTAGGTTGGAAGGGCGCGGAATTCGTTGATAGCTGTCAGGTAACTGCCCAACCAGGCAGGATCTACCAGAAATGAAATCGCCAGCAGGAGGAGAATACCAGCAGCGGAATAGAGCAGAGCCCGGTAAGCCCATTTCTCCCGCTCCAGAAAAAGCCAGATGATGCTGAATGCCAGCAATCCGATCCCCAGGTGCGGTTTGAAGGTCAGTAAAACTAACCCGGCGGATGTCATCTGGATAGATTTTTTATTATGAGCAACCAGGATAAGCACAGCACCCAATAAGACCGGCGCTGCATACTGGCCGACGATCATCAATCCGAGTGTCGGTAAAGCCAAAAATACCAGTAAATAACCACCAGTCCTCCTGCGGATACGCCATCCACGGGTAAGCAAGTGGATTGAAGCAGCGATCATCAGCAAATTGATCACGAACCACACCAGTGCGGCATTCTCCAGGGATAAGAAACCCAGGTAGAATGTCCAGATAGCCAGCCATGGTGGGTAAATATAGTAAGGAATTTCTATCCCAGAAACCTGTTCTCCGAAGCGGCCGTGGAGAAGGTCCACCTGTGAAGAATGGTCGTAGATACCAATCCCATTAACCAGACCAAGGTCAGCGGAATACAGCATAATGAAATCTGTCCGATGGGAGATGACATCGGGCAATAACGCAAACAGCAGGACCAACAAAATGAAGAACAGCACCAACATCAGCATGGTTCGCGTGGTGATACTGTTCGATGTTTTCGTCGGCTGTGCTGGATGATCCATCGGAATAAATAATTTCAACCTGGGGTAAATGCGTCGGTCAGAGGGCAGTCTGATCAAGAATCATTTGTGATAAAGAATTTCAAAGGAACGATGATAGACCCAGCGCACTAATCTCCGCACCGGTTTCCAACCCCAGAAACTGCCGCTAGCTTGAGTCCTGGTCTTACCTGTTTCGTTCACAGTGAGCCCAACTTTTAGGGGAAAGTCAGTTCCCGACAGGGTATTTCCCATATGCTGCACCCACCATTCCGGGGTTGAAAGGCGTAAAAACCCAGCGTCATTCAGGGCGACATCCAGCAGGCGAACCTGACCCATTGGGCGCTGTGAGGGGATCGGGAGCACGCTGCGCAGCACCTCGCTTCGAGCCATAAACTGGAAGTGCCCCGCCCCAATGTAATAGCGATGATTGCCGTCGACCATTACAAGATCTTCCGTATCACTAAACCGCTGTCTTGCTTCCTNNTGTATCACTAAACCGCTGTCTTGCTTCCTCTTCATCCGCCCCCAGGCTCTGTGCATGCCGCCAGTAGGCCTCCCATGGGAGGAATTTACTGCGCTCCAGGTGAACTTGCGAATGGCGCTCAACCCATTCAACTGTTGCTGTAGAAAATTCCGCCGGGCTCCACATCGGCATGCCGGTCAGCATTCCAATATTGGGATATCGCTCCAGTATTTCGAGCTGCTCCGAAAGCCAGTTAGGATAGAAAATCACATCACTGTCCGCATAACACAGGTATTTCCCCGGGGCGGCACCAAAAATATAATTCCAGGCACCCGCTTTCCCAAGATTGCGGTCTGACAGGACCAGGTATTGAATTTTTCCGGCTTCTGATTGCTGGATCAAATAAGATCGCACTTCCTGGCAGGATGCATTGTCATAGACCATCAGATCATACGGGCGGTCGGTATTCTGCCAGATGCTTTCCAGGCAAACTTTGAGCACGTTCAGGCTTTCTGCGTAATAGCCGCCCAAAGTGGGAATGTAGCAAATCACGGCTACCGTCACCGGTGCCGGTTGTTCCACACTCTCAACAGATTTTGCCGGGTTTTGACCTATGCGCATCAATCCTCGCTTGTTTCACTCGGTATTTTGATCCAGGCACGCTCTGGCATGACTCTCTGGATGATTTTCCTGCGCAGCATACCCAGCCTGCGCTTGAGTGCTACAAACCGCTCCGGTCGGATGCGCGGTGCCTGTTGATCCACTGGTTTTGCTAATACGGTCNNGGTTTGCCGTGCTTCCATTGATGGATGATCCGATAGCCCCCCAGTCTCAGGACCTCGTTCAACATGTGTGAACTGAAGGCGCTTGTGTGTGCGATCTCGAAACTGTCATGCGTATACAGGTTAGGAACTTCCACCAGAAGTAATCCATCATCAGTCAGCAGTTGTTTGACTTCATCCAGGTAAGCGACTGGGTAAGGGATATGTTCCAATACATGTGCGATGGTGATCAGGTCGAACGGCTCCAGGTTTTCCCCCTGCAGATCTTCCAGGCTTTCAAAAATTGTCAATCCCTGTGAACGGGCAAAGTTCCTGTAAACTTCTCCAGGTTCAATCCCGAAGACTTCGCAGGAATAGTTATGTTGCAAATGATTCAAGAGCAAGCCTGCTGAACTGCCGATATCCAGGACTCTGCCTGGATGCACACCCCAGTGATCCAGTATTTCCAAAAACCATTGTGCCCGTCCAGCCTGGACGAAACGATCTTTTGCGGTTGGTCCCTCGTCACCCTGGTAAACCCGCCGGTATTCCCTCTGATAGAAATTTTCCAGTTCTTCATCATCCATACGGGGAGACTGGTAGACAAACCCGCAGTTCTCGCACAGGCGGTTCGAAACAGTGAACTCCCGGAAGGTACGTGTATCAAAGTGTTCACTTTCCGGACTTCCGCACAGGGGGCAGTTTAGAACCAGCTCAGGCATCTAATGACCCGCTTAACTTTCGCCGCCAGCGGCGGAATACTCGTGCCAGTTTGAAACGCAGCTGGCAGGGATCATCATCCTGGGGGCGAAAAGTGCGCTCCAAGCGCCGAAGAAATCGGATCAGGCTGGGCTTTGGACGGCGAATAAGCTGACCAATCAACTGACGGTTGGCATCCAAAGTAATATACATATTCGCCATCCCACCCCCTAACTGGGCGTTGATATGGGTCTCTTCCAGGTCATAATGCGTTTTCACATTGCCCGGCAGGTGGCTGTAATCGTGGTTCTGGTGTATCACCATCAGGGAAGGTGTTGCATCGATCACCTGCCAGCCCTGTTTGAGCGAGTGGTAGATCATCCAATTGTCCCACCCTGCCCGACCAACTGCAAAAGCTGGCATATCCTTAAATAATATCGTAGGAAAAATGAAATAATCGCTCCCCGAAGGGCTGTGCAGTTCTCCCTGCTGGAGGGTGCGTTCCTTCAGGTGCGCCGCCCAATCCTGGGAGAAATCCAGCCTCTCGGTGACATCCAGGTCCCAGCGCTGACCCAGCACCAGGTAACGCTGGCTCTGCTCAGAAACTGTCCTGATCACATCCAGGAACTCTGGCAGCAGCAAGATATCAGCGTTTACATAGACCAGAACAGGTGCCAGGCTGGCACCACGGGCTAACTGAAAGATCGAATTGACCAGCGGGGTCCCCCATTCATTTCGTTCCACGTCCGGCAGGTATGCCAAATTAAATTCCTCAGCAACCTCTTCCAGTCCTTCTTCCTGGCCCACCAAGAGGATCTGAACACCATCCCCCAGGTGCATCCAGGACTGGATCGCGTTTCGCTGGATGGTATTGATGTGGGGGTCAGTGAACGGTTTTGGTGCTGTGAAGATGGTCACCATGGGTGTGGATTGCAGTTGAATTTCAGGATCGCTCATCGATATCTTTATAGGTCTTATGTACGATCATGGAGTTGATCTCAGCCAGTCCGTCATCTGCCTGGTAAATTTGAAGGGTATCCAGCCACGTGCAGTCCCGGTCGTCCGGCAGTCTGTTTACCAGTTCACACACCAGGTCCAGGTCTTCTTGGGTATCCACCGTCCAGCGGATGTGCCCGTAATCTTCTGGATGGTCAACCAGGAGGATATTAAAGTCCCGCTCTGGAAGTTTCCAGCTTCGTCCCCAGCCTTCGATCATGGAATAACCATCCGGCGGTGCCGATTCGTAGAAATACGGGGTGACATGTTCCCGCTGGTGTTTCTCGGTTGCCTGATGCCAGGCTTGTTCCAGGGCTGGCAGTGAGATGACTTCAACATCCAACCCGATTGGAAAGGTACGTCCCCAGGGAGGCGGCAATCGGTTGGCTGTGAAATCAAACTGCGCTTGTTCACCACCCAGCCAGGCTGCTTTCACCGTCCGATCCAATACGTCAGGGTCTAGCAATGGACAGTCTGCAGTCAGCCGGACTACCCAATCCGGTCGATTAATCTGTGCCGCCTGGTAGTACCGGTCGAGGACATCATGCTGGCTGCCGCGGTAGCATCCAATTTGATGATGCGCGCAAAAATCATCTACGGGATCATCGCTTGGGCTATCTGTGGTGGCAACCAGGACCTGGTCTACAGTTTCTGCCAGAGATGCCCTCTGGATCACCCAGCCCAGCATGGGAATGCCATCGATTTCCTTAAGCACTTTACCTGGAAACCGGCTGGATTCCATGCGAGCCTGGATAATGGCTGTAATTTTGTGGTCGAGATAAGTCATCTAGAACTCAGGTGCCGTGCTCTCAATCGGTAGAGCCTGGATCAAGCCTTTTTCCCGGAACTTTTCGATATATTCACGGGTCTCCCAGTAATCCAGACCGGTCTTTTCGGCAATATCGAAAACGGTCTCATCCCCTTCAAAACTATTGTAAATTTTCTCTAGAGCCTTATTCAGGGGTTTATTGACCCGCCAATCTACCCACAGCCCGTGACCGGACAGGAACAGCGGACCGCGGAACTTCCGCCTGGGGCGGTAATTGGTGGCATAGATGCGGATGATCTCCTCGATCACATCGGCGGCGTCTTGCAGTTTTTGTTCATGGATGATATCCGGGTTATCGTCTGAAGTGTGATATTCATCATATGGCCATCGGCTGATCGAGATGCACGGGATGTTGACTCCCGGTCCATTGATAACGCGTTCATCATTAGCCACCACCTGGGCAAATTCCCCTTCCCGGAATTCCTTGCTGGTTTTCTCCAGGACCTTCCGGGCAATGCGGTCCATCAGGTGGTTGTCCTGCCGGGTGCGCTGGAGTGCAATCGTATTATCATTGCCGGTCATCTCGATAAAGATGCCCCCCTTCCAATCCGGGATCATATCCTCATGATGAGCCAGGTAGGCGATTGTGCCGATGGTTTCCGGTCCGAACCAGAAACGGACACTCATCGAGTCTTTCGGAAGTGGATTGCGCAGCAGCCGATGAGCCACACCGATCGCGGTGACCACCCCGGCGGCATCATCATTCGCCTGCATCGGATGGCAGATGTGGGAAGATACCAGGATCTCACCGACCCCGGAGGCGATACCTCCCTTCGGGTTGATCACACCGGTGGCAACGCGCAGTCCCTGGTCCGGTTCAGTAATGAAACGGGGACGGATAACCGCATGGTACTTAATGTCCCGGGAGAGGCGATCCATCTTTTCTTTCGGCAGGCAGAATCCCCAGTCCCGCTCGTAAAATTTGAATTCCCAGGGAATCGCCCAGGGGCGCTTGCTGCTGGAATAAAGGTGCGGTTCCAGTTCCTGCCACGACAGCATTTCATCAATTGGCAGTGAATAGGAGACGACATGCAGCGGGTTATCGGCGAAATCGACAATCCGTTCGCCGTCTTCAGTCTCCAGGTAAGCCTCTTCGATCTCGTAACGTTCCGGGACTTTCCAGGTCCACACCGGTGCGCCAGGGGCAAAATTTTCGATGTGATAATTTCCAGCCGCTGGGAAGTGGTCACCGACGATCTTCAGCGCCTCATCTGTACCCGCACTGGCAAGGGTACGGTGGAGCGGATAGATTTGATTCAGGATCGGTTTTAATTCCATCATCAATAATTGGGATTCTGGTAACGATGCAGCCATTCTGGATGTTCACGGACAACCACGGACATGGCATCGAAAAAACCATTGGCGGTGGCGTAATGCACGGTGGCATCACCCACCGGTACACCCTTGATGACCCCCATCTCGTACAGGTGATCCATCCCGGGAACGATGTCCGTGATCACGTTGAAGTCATTCCGTACGAACATGGTATAGGTCTTGATATCCGGTTTACCATCCCGACCCACATAGATACCGCTGAACACTTTGACCCGCCTGTAATCACATCCTGTGCGGTATTCCACGTAATGGTGAAGAGAAAAAGTGCTGTTCCAGTGCAGGCCGATGCTGACGATGGTCCCGTTGAGTTCGTGGAAGCGGGCAAACACCGAATTTGGACCGTAGGCTTCCGAGTCATCACAGCCGACAAACTCTTCAGCCCGTGCGCCGATCGCGGCGAAAGAATAGATCGGGTGGGGGGTGCGCAGTGCGTTCGGCCGCAAGCGTGCCAGCTCCCCGATAATCCCCATTTTGGAAGGTGTTTCCCGGTTGTCAAAGTAATGACTCTCGGTCCAGGACCGGAAGTTANNAGGATCGTGCCGTCGGGACCAACGAATTCCTGCAGCGCGTCGATGACCGTATCCGCGCCACCTTCAACACCTCCCAGGGATTTATAGGAACTGTGGACGATGATCACCCGGGAGTCTGTCAGGGGGATCGCTCGAAATCCATTTAAAATCTGTTCGTAGCTATACATACTCTCCTCGTAACCTGTCACAATCCTTAATGTCCACCCTTCAATGCAATCTCATATGCCTGGAACAACCTGGGAANNTCTCTGGTAATTGCTCCCGCTTTTCCAGCACCTGGACGACCTGGTCTGCAAGGGCATCCGCATCTCCAACCGGGAACAGCCAGCCATTCTCTCCCGATATCACCCATTCCCGGTTTCCAGGAATGTCAGAAACCAGCACGGGGAGTCCGCTTGCCAGGGCTTCCAGCAGTGAGATGGATGTGCCATCGCTGAACGAGGTGCTGATATACAGATCAGCAGCCCGGTAGTAATCCGGGAGTTGCGCCTGGCAGATCTGCCCGGGAAAATGAACTTTTTCAAGCACACCCCCCCGTTTGAAGATCTGTTGGATATCATCCGCCTGCGGACCGCTGCCGAGCATCATTAATCGTAATTCCGGGTGACTCCTGGCAGCCTCGACAAACGCCTCCGCCAGGTCGGTAACTCCGTAGACAGGTGCCCATGATCGGGTAGAAAGCAAAACAAAGACATCGTCCTGCCAGCCTAGCTGCTCACGGATCTCGCTGTTACCCGGATGATATTTGCGGATGTTGGCACCCCAGGGAAAAGTGACGATGCGATCAGAGGGTATGCCGTACTGGATAGCGCGCTGGCGGATGGTCTCGCAGTCGCCGACCAGGGCAGCAGATCGTTGGAGCGTATAGCGGGTCGCCCAGCGCCACAAGGGATTACGTTCCGCGTCGATGAGCAGGTCATACCCCCAGGACATACTGACAACCGGTTGGAATCCACTGAGCACAGAAAGGAAAGCACTCCGCTGGATCGGTCCAGCCTGGATCAGGTCTGGTTTGAAATCTTGGATGACCTTCTGCAGTCCGTTCAGCAGTCTCCATCCCTCCAGCAGGTGGACTTCTCCCTGTCCGCCTGACCATGGGATCACCTGGATTTCCGGTGGAAGCGGGCGTTCATCTTGAACAGTATCCCCGCCTTCAAGCTGGAGAAATCCCACCTCGTGTTCAGTTTCTGCCAGCGCTGAGAGGAAGCGGTGATCGTGGGTGGTGTAATCACGGGAGAAGTACAGGATGCGGGGCATGAAATGATTATCTCTGCGGTATTTTTCCGGGTTGAATCAAATTATATGTTGTCTGTCTGTTTTAGCTTAAGGTACGAAGCATGTATCTCGTAGTCTTCAGAGTCAGAGATCTGCCGGAATCAAATCTCAAACCGTTAAATCAGTCCAGCGTAGCTCTTTACCGAACGGCATGTCTTTCAACGCCTTCAATCCGACGACCTTCTCCAGTTCATACGGTTGGATTGCCCCCGGGGTATTCGGACGCAGCGGCTCGATCATCTCCGCGGTGAGGGTCTCGCCCGCCTTGATCTCCCTTGCTGCCCGCAGGCAGCGCCGCTGCACTACGAGGGTATCCTTTTCATTCTCAGCAACGAACTTGTCGGAGGAACCTAAAGCGCGCTCCAGTTCGCGCGTCCGATCGACCATGTTCCTCCATGTTCGTGGGTTCATGGCGAATTTATGATCCGGACCTTCGCGGTCGTTGTCATCGGTGAAATGTTTTTCGATCACCCGAGCACCCAGAGCGACAGCACCCAGAACCGCAGCATGCCCATGCGTGTGATCGGATAGACCCAGGACTACATGTGGGAACAAATGAGCATAGGTCTTCAAGACATTCAGGTGGATATGGTCGAAGTTTTCCGGGCTGGCTGTGTAGTTGGTGTTGCACTGCATCAGCACAATTTCTGAGTTTACTTTGCTGACTGCCCTGACAGCCCTGGCAACATCAGCGATATCGGAGGCACCCGTTGCCATGATGAATGGTTTGCCTTTATTCGCCATGTACACCAGCATGTCAATCCAGGTAATCAAACCGGATCCAGCTTTATAAGCCGGGACATACGGTTCAAGCATATCGGCGGCCTCGAAGTCGTATGGCGACGAGAAGTAATGGATGCCGGCTTTGTCGCACTCTTCTTTCAGCACAGGCGTCCAATCGAAGGAAACCGAAGCGTCCTCATAGACCTCGTAGACGGATTTCTTCCAGCTCGCCTGGTGAGATAACTGCCCGCCCAATGCTTTAAAGCCGTAGTCAGAAACGATCTTCGGAGCGCGGAAATTCTGAAATTTAGCGGCGTCCGCCCCTGCTTCCGCGGCCATGTTGATCAACAGTTTTGCACGTTCCAGGTCGCCATCGTGATTGGCGGCAATGTCCGCTATGAAATATGTTGGGTGTCCCTCCCCGACCATTTTGTCAGCAATTTGAAACGCCATTGAGACCTCCTCGAACAGAAGACTACATCAGAATAAATTATTTAGATCGTTCTTTTGGTTCTTTTGTAGAGACGCAATATATTGCGTCTCTACGATTGTGGTTGATAGTGATCTTATCCGGCGGATATTTAAACCCAATATGCCATTTTTCGAAGTTTTTGTGGATAACCCTGTTGATAAAGTGTATAAAGCGCATCGATTCCTGTTGATAAATCCGGCGGAGTGATACCCAGGTCGCGTTCCAGCTTGTCGACTTTTAATGTCAAATTCGGTGAACGTGCTGCTGATAAACTTGAATCCTCCACCGACGAAGGTGAAATGAGAGAGGCATCCAACCCGAATCGGTCGGCTATACGCAACCCAAAATCGTATTTGCTCAAGCAATCACTGCTGACCACATGATACAGGCCGGATAACTTCGCTTCCAGCACCTGCAGCAGCAGTCCCGCCAGGTGATTTGCCAGCAACGGGCAGAAATACACATCTGTGAAACCCATCACCGGATTACCAGCCTTCAGGTTGTAATAGAAGAACTCCGCCAGGCTGCGTTTGCCTGTCAGGCTCCAGCCATGCAGGTTGACCCGGGCAACAACGGCATCCGGGTTTGCCTGAAGCACGGCTTGCTCGCCAGCCAGCTTGGTTTTGGCATAGGTACTGAGGGGATTGGGTTGGTCTTCTTCCGTATAACCGCCGCGCTGACCATCAAAGACAGCATCCGTTGAGATATGGACCAGGCGCGCTCCGCCCCTGGCGACAATTTGCGCCAGTTTTCCGGGCAGTTCACTATTCAGGCGGCGGGCCAGATCAGAATTTTCTTCACACTGATCAACATTGGCAAGCGCCGCACAATGGATCACCCAATCAGGTTGGGTTTCATCCAGCACCTTGCTCAGGGCGCCTGGTTCCAGCAGATCAGCCTGCAATGTTTTGAATGCATCTGTCTGCAGCGGATGGCGGTTGACCACCCCAAACACCTGGTGATGTTTGGCGGCCTCCAGGGCAAGGTTGATACCTAATATGCCGCTGGCACCGGTGATCAATAATCGCATTTACATTACTCGCATTACCGCATTTTTTCCTTGCGATATGCCTCTTCAAAAGGTGCAATCATCTCGCGGATGGCTGGAACATCCAGCCAATCCGGGTTGTCAGCACTTGAATAGCGGAAACCATCTTCGACCTGTTCACCTTTCTGCTTCCATGCTCCACCGAACCAGAAAGCCTCCACGGGTTGAACGACAAAGCGATCGTCTAACTCGACTGTGGCACGGGATTCATCCCTTGAGATCAAAGTTTCATGCAGTTTCTCACCGGGGCGGATGCCGATGATCTCCATTTCCGCGTCGGGAGCGATCGCCCTCGCCAGGTCAGCAACGCGCATGCTGGGAATCTTGGGAACAAAGACTTCTCCGCCTTCCATCTGTTCGATATTGGAGATCACAAAACGGACTCCCTGTTCCAGCGACAACCAGAAGCGGGTCATCCGTTCGTCTGTTATGGTCAATTTGCCAGTCTCCCGCTGTTTTAAAAATACCGGCACGACACTGCCCCTTGAGCCGATCACATTGCCGTACCGCACACAGCTGAGACGGGTTTCTCGCCCACCGGCATAGGCATTCGATTGAATGATCAGCTTTTCTGCTGCCAGTTTGGTCGCACCATACAGATTGACCGGGTTGACAGCCTTGTCAGTGCTCAATGCCAGGACTTTACGAACACCCGCATCCAGGGCGGCGTCGACAACATTGCTGCTGCCGAGAATATTGGTCTTGACCGCCTCCATCGGATTGTACTCGCAGGCAGGCACCTGCTTGAGAGCAGCGGCGTGAACGACGATGTCAACGCCCTGCATGGCACGTTTGAGGCGCGGCAGGTCGCGTACATCACCAATGAAATAGCGCAGATTCGCCTGGTTGAAACCAGAGACCCGCATTTCGTGCTGCTTCAATTCATCCCGGCTGTAAATGATGATCTTCGCCGGCTGGTAGTCTTGCTGCAAAACTTCGATGAATTTCTTGCCAAATGACCCGGTACCACCGGTCACCAAGATTGTCTGTGTTTTCCAATCCATGTCAGTTCGTTATTCCTTTTCGGGTTTCGTTAATACAAGCATTGGGTACTGACCGTGTCGACCAAAATATTTGGGGAAGCGTTCTTCGAGAGCATAGATCACCTTAAGGATCAGCCTTCCACCGCGCCGCTCATGAATGAAACGCCTCATGATATTGACATTCAGACTCCGCCATACATGCACTTCCACTGGCAGATGCGGCATGATGTGCTCCTTGAACCAGGCATAGTTATAGCGGGCGACAAATGTACCGGTAGCCTGGTCATCAGGATCATCTTTTTGAGGTTTCTTCTTCAGTTTCCTGCCGCGCAGGCGATACCACACCTGGATCAGTGACCTTAATGATCGATTGATGGACGATCCTTTCCAGCCGTTGACCGCAATTGCGGTCTTCCCGGGTTTCAACACACGTAATATTCCTCTGAATGCCCGTAGATGTTCGCTCCTTGGCAGGTGATGGATGGTATGCAGCGAGACTGCCCCATCAAACACCTCCGCGGCAAAAGGCAGGTATGCCACATCCGCCACCACGTACAGACCATGTTCGCCCACGCGTTCACGGGCGGCTTTCAGTGCCGTCAGAGAGATATCCGCGCACACCCGGTATTTGTAATTCCGCGAATACGTCAGGTATTCCGGGTACTGTACCGGACCAGAGCCGGCATCCAGGAAATAATTGCCATTCGGAGCCAAATGACGATTGACCCGCAGGTGGCATTTGTGGATATATTCTTGCGAGACAGGTCGCAGGTCCTCGTAGCGGGCATTCTGGAAGATGCCGTCATCCACCTCTTCCCAACCGATCTGGTCGTAGAAATCCTGGACCTGGTGTTTAACTTCAGCCATCATATACCTCTACGGGCAGTTTCTTGGCTGAAAGGGACTTGAAAGTTTCCCGCACCCGGTCGCGCAGGATGTGAAGTGCCGCCTGCAGGCGGTAGCCACCTTCCAGCGGGTAATCAAATTCGCGCATCAGGCTACCAGCCATCAGTTCGATGACTGCCATGTGCAGCGCCGGGAGTTCTGTCTTCCAGCGACCTTTCGGCTTGGCACTGATGCCCTTAAACCGGTCAGAGAACATCGAGTTTCCCTCCCAGGGAACCCCGTGGCGTGTGGGAACCTGCAGAGCGGGATGGTTGTCTATATTCAAAAATTCAGTGATTTTCGTAATGACTGCCTCCGGCTCCTGGACCAGGTCTTCGTAACGTAAGATCAAATAGTGATCATAACCATAACGGCTCCGGTTATCAACCCCTGCCTGCAGGCTCGCTTTCCACCGGTGGGTAAATTTTTCCGGCTGCAGGGCAGGATGCTTGCGGTGATAGGATGCATAAATATCGCGCGGTTCACGCACAACCTGGATGCATTTTGCCTGCGGCCACCATTCGAAAATCTGAGCTGCAAACAATTCGTTATAGGGGGTTTTTTCAACCCAGTAACGGCTTTCCTTGGATATTAAACCAAATCGCTCACCGAATGACAGGATGGCAGCAGCCAGCAAATCACCATCATGACGAAAACCCTGTGACTCGATCATAGTTGACAACCGCAGGCACATCTGGGCGTAAGCCACATGGAGATGATATTCTCCCGGGATTCCTTCCAGGTCCAACGGTCGATCCTGTGTCTCCTCAAAGTAATGCAGCAGGTACCTGCCTGCAAGGGATACTTTCTCTTCCAGGTCCAGCTTGTGGAGAACAGGTTCAAAGCCGCGGAAGAAGAAGGTCTCATCCGGGTAAACGACCAGTTGGGGGTGGTTGTCCAGGATCGACAGTAATAAAGTCGTCCCAGATTTGGGATGTCCACAGATGAATACCGGGTTATCGCGTAATTGTTCCAAAACAATATCACCCATACCGATCATTCCCATCCAAAATCCATACCCAGAAAATCATACAGCCGCTGGTTGAAAGGTTCAAAATAGGCTGCCAGATCCTGGCGAAAAGCTGGGTCAATCCTGGAAGCTCCTCCTTGATTATAGATTGGGGCTTCGCTTAATTTCCAGGCGGAAATTGACAGGAATTCACTGACTTGATTCACTGTTTGGGATGGAGTTTTGTACAACATCTCTGAATTCAGAATCAAAAGCTGTTCTCGATCGAAGCATTGCAGCCATTTCTCAATCTGCTCCAGGTAACGCCCGCGCGCCAGATACGAATAATGTTTATGAATGCTGACGTCAAAATCAGGGGTCTGAGGACGGTCATCCAGATTCTGGTCCGTTCGTTCGAGTTCTTTCTCGATGGCTTCCTGAAAGCTAAATTTCTCGCGGTTCTTGCGCACATTCATGCGGTATTGTGAATAAGCCCGGTCTACCGGGTTGCGCAGTACAGCGATGAGCCTGGCATCTGGCAGGGTATCCGCTATCCTGCGGTACGCTATCGGGTGGTATAGGTAATATGGACTGGCCTCGCCCGTTACGACCCGCTTCCCATCTTTCTCGCTGAGCGTCATTCTCCGCCTGGTCGGGAAATGCATCCGGTACCAGTTTATCCCGCGGTGATAATTGTAGTCGAAATAATGAACTTCCTTTTTATATGCGGGGATCACCTCCGGGTGCTGGATCATGTATTTGTACAGCGAAGTCGTACCGCTGCGCTGAGCTCCGATGATTACAAAATCGGGCAGGACGCGCAGTCCTGCTGTCCAGAGCCGCAGCTTTCGGGAGCGAATGACCGGTTTTGCTATCTGGTACATGGTGGATCTCAAGGTCATTTTTCCCCTGCCTCTCTGCCCCATTCAATTGGCTCTCCAGCCAGGTAGCGGAAGGTATCTCCATAACGCGCCTGACCTTCGGGCGAAAGTACTTTCTCGACAGGCCATTTATCCAGGCTCTCCCACAGATACGGAACCCGCCAGGGAAATGGCTGAGGATACTCGAAGAAGAATCGGTAGGCGTACCGCCAGGCTAGTTTCACCTGTTCCTCAGTTGGTCGATGTGCAGCAGGATCTCGAAGGATATCCTCTAATGTCGAGATAAATCCATCCCAGGAATCCGGATCGTAGGTAAAGCCGCGGCTCCGGTAATGGGTTTTCCCGGTAACGATCACCGGTCGTCCGCTCATCACCATTTCCAGACCGACGGTCGTGGTGTAGACGAGACCGATATCAGCGGCATCAACCAGGTCATACGTGTTGACATCGGCATCTGCCGGCAGCAAGTGAACATTTTCAGGCAGCGTTGGATAGGACTCACGAAGGATATCAAAAACGGAAGGACCCCAGGAACCGGCCTCCCCGGGATGGACGCGGATCACCAGCTGAAAATCGGGCTTCTCCTTGAAGATTTCGATCGTCCGGCGCAGCCCATCCGTCATCGTCGGCGTGATGATCTGCCGTCCAAGCGTCAGGCTGTCTCCCAGTACGTTGGTCGGGATCAGTACCAGCGGACGGTCGTCCAACCCGAGTTTGCTGCGGACAGCCCGGCCGCCCTGGGTGGGTTCTCCCTGCCACTGGCGGGAAAAATTCTCCCAGATATCTGCACCCTGTCTGGCTTCAAACAACGCTCGGATCTGATTCTGCTCTTCATCCGTCAGAGGAACATCACCGCGCTGCTGCCACAGGTCTCCGGTATCCTGCGCCATGGCGTCTCCATCCTGAGCCATCCAGATGCGGTCATTTTGCTCGCCGAATTCGTAAGTAATTGTCCGGATATCCAGAAAGCGGGCGACTTCAAACATAACGCCGAATTCTAAAATGCTGCCGTTAGGGATCACCACCACATCCGGCTGCTGATCCGTCAGCCAGCGGTACATACGCGAGGCAGCATCGACATTCCTCGATTTGCGGAGTTCATATAATTGGGAATCGACATCAATCTCTTCGAGCAATTCCGTGTACTGGGTGTCCCGGTATGCGCGACCTTCGACCAGGTCCTTTAATTTCCCAGGGAGTTGTGCAGGCTGAAGAGCCAGGATGGACTGCACATCGATATATTTCGCAGCCGGGCGCAGGGTTTCCGTGATGAGCAGTTCTTGCTGGCGAAGATCGAACTTGTTGATCGCCTGTTTCCAGCGGGCATATGGTAAAAACGTCAGGCTGACTTCATGACCCAGCGCACGCAGGGCAATACTCAGCAGGGCAGTATGGCTGATCCAATGGTTCAGCATCCCAAACATGGCGATGTGTTTTCCAGTCGGCTCTGGAGGGGATTTTTCTAAATTCGCCTGGGCTATCCACTCTGGCAGTGCCTCCCGCAGACGGTCCAGATTGAAGCGGGAGGCGTTCGCCTGCCCCCGCCTGCGCAGATACCAGTAGAAATCGGCTGCAAAAGGGATCTCTCCCAGAATATTCTTCAGCGATTCACGTCTTTCGACCATCATTAGAAACTACGACACCTTAAATTCTTTCAATCTTCCAATCCAAGCGGGGGCGCACCAGGCCCATGCGGGGTTCGGGCCATTGTTTCCCAGGAGCACCGATGGCATCGACGGTGAAGGTCAGGGCATGTTCGTCCTGGAAATAGCGTTTGACCCGGTATGAACTCGCATTCACACCGAGTGCATAGCGACCTTCGTTCAGGTAATCCGCCGGAACCGTGCAGCGGCTGATATACCGTCCAGCCTCCCGGGTGCGGTACTGCTCGAATTTTTCAGCATCATCCGTATCAAAGCTGGTGAACACGTATTCACCGCGCATACTCATCAGGTAAACACCTATGCGCAACCCCTGGATAGGCGCTTTGAGACTGTACTCCACCTCAAAGGTGATTTCCTCCGTCGAACGAATCACATCGACAACATGCCCGTTCTCATCCCGGACACGCAGGGAGATAGGAACAAATGGATGCGCCGCACTGGAAACTTCACCTGAATCCCAGATACGTTCACCAGAGCGAATAAACCCGGCTGACATGTAATAGTCGACTGCATCAGGGGTTTTATCCTGGTAGATCAATTTCCCGCTTTCCAGAACGATGGTCTCATCGGTCAGGCGCAGGATTGCTGACATGTTATGGCTGACGAAGAGAACCGTCCGGCCCTCCTGGGCGACATCACTCATTTTTCCCAGGCATTTTCGCTGGAATTCCGCATCACCAACCGCCAGAACTTCATCGACAACCAGGATCTCCGGTTCCAGGTGAGCGGCAACGGAAAAAGCCAGGCGCAGATACATCCCGCTTGAATAGCGCTTCACCGGTGTATCGATGAACTTTTCCACGCCTGAGAAATCGACGATCTCATCGAATTTCGCCTCGATCTCGGATCCTTTCATCCCCAGGATGGCACCGTTGAGGTAAATATTCTCTCGACCGGTCAACTCCGGATGAAAACCCGTGCCGACTTCCAGCAGGGAACCGACGCGTCCCCGGATCTCTACTTCGCCACGGCTGGGTTCAGTCACCCGGGAAAGGATCTTGAGCAGTGTGCTCTTCCCGGCACCATTGCGCCCGATCACACCCATCACCTGGCCTCGGTGCACATTGAAGGAAACATCTCGAAGCGCCCAGATTGTGTTTTCTTCATCCTGCCCGGCGGGTAAAAACCCCTGGCGGATGCGTTTGACGGGTGTCGAAACCCAATTCACCAGCGTATCCCGGAAAGTATTGTACTTCTCCGGGGCAGCGCCGATGCGGTACTGCTTGCCCAAATCACTGACACGGATAGCAAGATCGTTCATGCTTACACCATATCCGCAAAACTGCGTTCCATGCGCTGGAAGTAGAAAACACCTGTGATCAGCAGGAAGACTGCCACTGCACTGGATATCGACACGATCATCCATAAAGGCAGGGCCCCGGTCGGCGTCGTCCCCAGCATTGCCCAGCGGAAAACTTCGATCACACCAGTCATCGGGTTGAGCGCGAAGAGAACCTGCCACTGTGCGGAAACACTACCGGTCGAATAACCAACCGGGGAAATGAAGAGCAGTAGCTGGGTGAGTACAGGCAGGATATAGCCGACATCCCGGTAGAGGACATTCAAAGCCGACAACCACAAGCCGACGCCAAGCGAGGTGATCAGCGTCAGCAGGATAATCAGGGGCAAGAAGACAACACCGATCGTCGGTGTGACCTGGTAAAAAAGCATCATGATCACCAGCACAACGAAGGAGATGGCGAAATCGACAACCCCTCCGAGCACAGACGACAGTGGAATGATCAGCCGGGGGAAATAGACCTTGGTGATCATTGCCCGGTTGGAGAGCATCGAACGACCGGCGGAGTTCAGGGATTTGGAGAACAATGTCCACGGCAGCACGGCAGCAAAGCGGAAGATCGGTCCGGGCAACCCTTCTGAACCCATTTTTGCGAACTGCCCGAAGACGACTTCCAGGACCACCATGTTGACGATCGGGTTAATGACCGCCCACAACGCACCCAGCACGGTCTGCTTGTANNGCACCCAGCACGGTCTGCTTGTAGCGGACCTTGATATCCCGCCAGGTGAGGAAATAAATCAACTCACGGTAGATCCACAGATCGCGCAGGTTGATCGAAGTCCACCCGGATGTCGGGCGCAGGATAATCGTTTCGCTGTTTTGTTTCGTCTCGTATGCTGTCTCTGCCATTTATTGAATATCGCTCTGGTTCTCTTTGAACCATTCAATCGTATTTTGAAGCCCTTCTTTGAAGGGCATCTTGGCTTCAAACCCAAAATATTCTTTTGCTTTGCTGACGTCCAGGGCACGGCGCGGCTGTCCGTTGGGTTTGCTGGTATCCCAGACGATCTCACCCTGGAAGCCGGTCAGCTCAGCAATCAGGTGAGCCANNGATTTCCATCCCGGAGCCCAGGTTGACCGGATCTGAAGAATTGTACCGTTCTGCAGCCAGGGCAATCCCGCGAGCAGCATCTCCGGCGTAGAAGAATTCCCGGGTTGGAGAGCCATCGCCCCACAGGACGACTTTGTCTTCGCCTTTTTGTTGGGCTTCGACGTACTTGCGGATCAATGCCGGGATCACGTGGGATGTTTTCAAATTGAAGTTATCCCGCGGACCGTACAGGTTGACCGGCAGCAGGTAGATCGAGTTGAAATCATACTGGTCCCGGTATGCCTGGGACTGAACGAGGAGCATTTTTTTAGCCAGCCCATAGGGAGCATTGGTCTCCTCTGGATAACCATCCCACAAGTTCTCTTCTTTGAAAGGGATCGGTGTGAATTTCGGGTAAGCGCAGATCGTGCCAATAGCTACGAACTTTTCGACGCCGCGCTCCCAGGACTCGTGCATCAAAGGCACACCCATCATTAAGTTCTTGTAGAAAAATTCAGCAGGTCGGGCTCGATTTACACCGATACCACCCGCCAGGGCTGCCAGGTGGATGATCACATCCGGCTGGGAGTCGTCCAGCATCCGGCGCACATTGTCAATTTCTGTCAGGTCATATTGATCGATCGTCGGGATGAAAATATCGTTCGCACCCCGTTCCCTTAAAACTTCCTGTAAGAAAGAGCCTAAAAAGCCGTCACCACCAGTAACACAAACTCTGCGCGTCGACCAAAATTCTTTAGGATCCGGGTATTCATTCGTCATCAGTCTACTGCTCCATACTCAATACTTGGTTTTCCCAGTCATGCCAATCGCCGAATTTCTCATCGACGACTTTCTTCCCTTCTCCAATAGGCTGCAATCCCATCAGCTGCATATCCGCATCGACCATGATGCGGACCAGGTCATGGAACTTTACCCTGGGGGTCCAGCCGAGGATCTGGTTCGCTTTTGTCGCATCAGCCAGCAGGAAGTCAACCTCGGTCGGTCGGAAATATTTCGGATCGATGCGTACATACTCGTTCCAATCCTGGTCGACATAGCCGAAAGCTTCATCGAGAAATTCGCGGATGGTGTGAGTTTCACCGGTGCCGATGACCAGGTCGAGCGGTTCATCGTGCTGCAAAAGCATCCACATCGCCTCGACATACTCTGGAGCATACCCCCAGTCACGCTTGGAATCAAGGTTGCCCAGGTAGAGATGCTCCTGTTTTCCTGCCAGGATGGCAGCAATAGCCCGGGTGATTTTCCGGGTGACGAAGGTTTCACCCCGGCGGGGAGATTCGTGGTTGAAGAGGATCCCATTGGCGGTGAACATATGATATGCATTCCGATAATTGCGGGTCAGCCAATAGGCATACGCCTTGGAGGCCGCATACGGGCTTTGGGGATCGAATTCTGTCGATTCGCTTTGCGGGGGATTCGCCGCACCGAACATCTCACTGGTGGAAGCCTGGTAGAAGCGCGTCGTGATGCCGCTGCGGCGGATCGCTTCCAGGATATGGGTCACACCCAGCGCATTGATCTCCGTGGTGTAATCCGGCAGGTCAAAACTGACCCTCACATGGGATTGGGCCGCCAGGTTATAAATTTCGTCCGGCTGTACTTCCTGAATGATCGTCTGAAGGCTCCCCAGGGAAGATAGATCACCATAATGCAGCCTGAGCCTGGCTTTTGCACCGTTATGCGGATCGCGGTAGATATGGTCGATCCTCTTGGTATTGAAGGTACTGGATCGCCGGATCAGGCCATGGACGTGGTAGCCTTTACCTAATAACAGCTCTGCCAGGTAAGAACCATCCTGTCCGGTGATTCCAGTGATCAATGCTTTTTTCATAGTTGTATCCTCATATCAGTAATTTTGAATGCAGGCTCTCATTGAACGATGAACCTGGCATTCCGGTAGCGCCAGTCGTGTGGGTCGCGGATGATCTGGTTTCGGAGAGCATGCAGGACTTCTTTAACCCCATCATCGACTGTATATTTGGGATTGAAATTGAACTTATCGTGGAACTTGGCAAAGGAGACTTTAATATCACGCATGTCTCCGCCAAATGTGATGTCTTTGTAATGTACCTCAGATTCCGGCAAACGCTTAAGCACGAAATTGACGACCTCATCCTTGGTTAAATTGCCATCATCTGTGCCGACATTGAAAACTTCCCCGCTGACCTCCTCGACAGGAGCATCCATGACCAGCCGGATACCTTTGACCGCGTCATCAATATGCAGGAAGGATCGTGAATATCCGCGCTGATAGATCATCAGCTCCCGCTTGAAGTATGCGTCGTAAACAAACTGGTTGACGATCAGGTCAAAGCGAGGCCGCGGTGAAAGACCGTAAAGCGTTGCCGGGCGCAGGATCAGTGGCGCACAGGGTGCGTCAGCATTTCCCAGCAAGAACCTCTCCGAAGTAACTTTGGTTTCCGCATATAAGGATTGCGGGTTGAGAGGTGATGTTTCCGTGAGCGGTTCACCGTTGGGTGAAAGTCCATAGTTGCTGTAAGTGGAAATGTAAATAAAGCGCTGGCTGCCGATCTCAACCGCCTGGTCGAAGACATTCTCCGTGGACGTAACGTTATACCGCCAGGCAACCTGACGTCCAACTGCCTGACAGGCAGGGAATCCGGCGATCGCCGCCAGGTGGATGATGGTATCCGGGACAGGCCAATCGCCCCGCAGCTTGGTTTTTACAGCCCGAGGTTCGCTCACATCCGCTTTGACGAAAGCGAATTCCGGATGTGGAAAGTACGAGAGCAGAGACTCACCGCCGTAGAGCAGGTCATCGATCACAGTAACCTTATAGCCGGCGCGTAAAAGATCTCCGGTCAGATATGCGCCAATGTAACCGGCACCTCCACTGATCAAAACATGTCTTTCATTCATTCGGTACCCCATCCAGGATCAGGTAAACTTTCCATCCCCGGATCTCCAATAACGGCAGATCGGGGTCATTACCAACCTGAAAACCCTGCTCAATGCAGGTTAAGCGGATGACTTCAGCCAGGTCATTCTCCCCAGAGATGCGGACGGTGTCGAAACCCGCCTCGGCGACCCTGTCCAGATACTCAACCACCCGCAGACGGGTGCGGCGGTAGAGCCGCATCGAGTTCTCGATGTAATTAACAGTCAACTTTGCCCGCAGGGCGATGCCTTCCGGCGTGATGATATAGCGGAGTTTTTTCCGCTGGGCGCGCTTGGCTTTGACATATCCTTTGTCGATCAGACGCTTCAAATGCCAGTTCACCGTGCCTACAGCAACACCGAGCTGTTCAGCCAGGGAGGCCTGGGTAATATCCGGATCATGCTCGATTTCATCGAGCAAAATCATATCGCGAGTTTCAATGTCCGTATTCATAGTTCAAAATTCAGCCACTGAATTATAATCTTTATGCCATTCCGGTCAAGGGAAACAGCGCAGTGATTTATTAGAAAAATCCGTTGAGTATTGGTTGATATTTGCAGATTATTATGTAAACGGGATGCAAATTAAGTGGTACTTCCCATCAATTTTCGTTCGTCATTTCAAATTGACAATCACCAATTTCGTTTCGTGGCAGCAAAATTTGCACAGCCAGATCACTGAATGTCTCATCCCGGAAATAATAGCACAGGATCGGGATGGAAACCTCTTCAACCCAGGCGTTGTTCTCCTCACCCCAGCTGACGCTGCGGTCTTTGATCACATCGAACAATGGGTCGCTGACGATCATTGAAAAACGCTGGTTGGCAATATCCTGCTGGAATCTGTCCAGGTAGTCACGATTTCCTGCCATAGCCATCTCCATCAGGAAGACTTTTTCATACTCATCCACCATCTGGACTTCGTCCAGGTAATCAAAGGTGATCAACTGGCGTTCGGCGATGAACAGGATCTCATCTCCAGATTCCTGGGCGCGGTTGGCTTTCTGCTGGATGGTATCCAGGGTATTCACAACAACAGCGGGGTCGTATGATCGAAGTGGACCTACCAGGTTGATCGAAAAAATAACCGGGATCAGGACCCCTGCTGCCAGCATCCACCGGGGCAGGGTGTAGGGTTGTTCCGCACCTGCATGCATCTTGAAAGCATCCACATACACATAGACTGCCACCACCCACAGCAAAACCAGATAAGCGTCCAGGTTGTGCAGGTTGCTGCCGCCGCCGATCTTGGCGCTGACCATCAAGCCCCCAACCATCAATACAGCCAGCATTGCCAGCAGACCCAGCCAGCGCAGGACGTGAATCTGCCGCCTGTTTTGTGAAATAAAGCCAATTATCAGCCAGAAAGGTGCAGCGGACGCCAGCAGTGTACCCAGGAGCACACCGAGGGGATATGTTGAACTGGGAAACAGGCGGTACCACAACAGACTTGATGACAGACTGGAGGCAAACAGCTCGGGTGAATTGCCGGACAAATCAATGTACACCTGCTGCGATAGGAAGGCAACGACAGTACCCATGATCACCCAGGACACCGGCCACAGCCAATAATTAAGCAGATTTCTCCCGGTCGTTCTTCGCCAGGAGGGCGTCTCCTTGGTGGTTTCCATAATATACAGGGAGGCGGCGATCATACCGGGAACCGGGAACCAGTTCAAACGGCTTACACCTGCCCACAATGAGGCAATCACAACGACCAATGTTGTTATCCACGGCTTTTTTGTCCTCGTACCCAGGAGTACGATCACCACAATGACCATCAAGTGATAGTAAACCGGTCCCTGGAACAGGAAGAGTATTCCCCAGAACAGCAGCAACCACCACTTTTGACCACCTTTCAATCCCAGGCGGTGGTTCAGAGCGAGTACCCCGGCAATCGTGAGCCCCAGCCATAACAGCACCTGCCATAGCCGATGGGCAAACAGACCGAGCTGCGGAATCAGGAACGGCACGCTCTGCATCAGGTAGCGGGTTGGGTGCAGCACGGAAAGCGGAAACTCCCTGCCATATAAGCTTTCCGAGAAAAACAAGGATGCGTAATAATAACGGCTGGTTTCCGACCAGCCCAGGGAGAACGGGTGGGTGGAAAGATCAGGGATGAAAGCGGCGATTCGGTGTACAAACCCGATCAGCAGCCCGGCGATTAAGATGCGGGAAAACTCCGATCTGTGAGGCAGGAATGCTTTCAATGGATAAACCATCAGCAGGGCTAATATCCAGAATAAAGTCCAGCGCGGTCCTATCAGGGTCAGGATGTTCCCGATGGGCAGCAAAACCATGGCTGAGAAAAGAATGCTGAACAGCAGGAGAAGCCCCCCGGCTAGAATTTTGGACGACGAGATCCGCCGCTCCAATTGGTTTAAGCCTGTATCAATCATCTCAGGTGAAGGCTGCCGGATGATCTTCAGGGACAGCAAAACGATGGCTATCAGCCATAAACCGATCACAAACAACCAGCGTTTGGCGGAATACGAAAACGGGATACCCATGGTCTTCAAATTATTGGCGATCTGGACCGCTGAAAGAATCAGCAGCAGTGAGGTGATCTCGGGGACCCATCTAAATGGATGCAGGTCTTTGTTCGACTTCATGTGTCGTTCTCCAGCGGATCAGGTGCCTGCTGTGAGGCGACCCCGGGTCGATGTTCGGTTTTCTGCTGGCGGTTGGCAGCCAGGATCGACGGCAGGAAGATAGCCCCCGGCAGGGAGACCAGGATGGTCATCGTGCGTACCAGCACCGCGATGGCCAGCCCGCTCTCAGGTGCCAGGCCGCCGACCTGGGTGAACATAAACGTAGTCGAGAGTTCCTGCACACCATAACCATTGATGGATATAGGAAGCAAGGTGACCAGGTAGACAAAACTCCACAGTCCAGCGATCAGGTTAAAAGGAAGCGGGTCATCCATCGCTACCAGGAAAAGAGAGATCATACCGAAAAGGCTTCCCATGTGGACGAATGTGAACATGAACAATAATGAACCGAATAAATAACCTGGTCTGCGGTACCACAGGGACAGCGCATCCAGACCCCGGGAAAACAGGCGTTTCCCTTTTCCCCACAGGTTACCAAAAACTTGCGCAGATGCGATGCCGCCCGGGTTTTCCCGGAACCAGACCAGCAGCGGACCGATGCCAAAAGGGACTGCCATCGCCATGCCGGTCAACCCGATCAGGCGGTCCACCACCAGGGAAGCGGCAGCAACCACCGAGTCATAACCCATCTGGTAGGCGCCCCCCAAGCGGACAACATCCCCGCCAATGGTGGTTGCTAAAAAATTGGAGGCGAACAGACCGGCAAACGTTAATCGGATCGTGTCCTTCGGCTTGATTTTTTGCCCGGTTGCATTTAACAGGACATGCCAGCGAAAGACAACCGCAAAACGGGACAGGATGATCAATCCCAGCGCTGCCGCCAGGTACGGGATCGTTAACCCACGGAATGCGCCGGCAATCTCAGTCCAGCCCTGGCGTGAAAACAGGTAAACCAGCAGGACCACCGATAACAGACTGCCTCCCCAGCGGATAATCTTCTCTCTGCGGGATGATTTTGGTGCTTCCTGGTACATTATTCTGAGGACTGGCGGGGGTTGATGACCCGGCGCAGGGTGTAAGTGGGCTTTGATTGAGCTTCATGATAGGTGCGGACCAGCAGTTCAGCGATCAAGCCCATCAGGATCGATTGGATGCCGATGATCACCATCATGACAGCGATCGTCAGGAAGGGTGAAGTCAGGACAGAGGTTCCGATCAGGACCCTGCGAACCGCCAGGAAAACCAGGATCAACCCGCCGATCGTCGAGAACAAAAACCCTGCTCCACCAAACAGGTAGAGTGGTTTGTGAGAATAACTGATCAGGAATTTCACGGTCAGCAGATCAAAAATCACCTTCCCGATGCGTTCCAACCCGTAATTGGCTTTCCCGTACCGGCGGGGATGGTGCTGGACAGGGACTTCCAGGATACGGGCACCGACATACCCCGCATACGCCGGGATGAAGCGGTGCATCTCACCGTATAACCGGAAACCGGTCAAAACTTCGCGCCGGTATGCCTTGAGTGTACAGCCGTAATCATGCAGGTGGACCCCGGTGACCCAGGAAATCAGTCCGTTGGCGATGCGGGAAGGCAGCGTGCGCGAGAAAAATGCGTCCTGGCGGTTCTTGCGCCACCCGCTGACTACATCGTAACCTTCTTCCATTTTTTCGAGCATCATGGGGATGTCGGCGGGGTCATTCTGCATGTCGGCATCCAGGAGGACAATAATATCGCCCACCGCGTGGTCAATTCCGGCGGCAATCGCGGCTGTCTGCCCAAAATTGCGCCGGAAAGAGATCACCATGACATGCTCAGGATCTTCAGCGGCGATGTGTTCTAAGATCTCCAGGCTTTTATCCGCGCTGCCGTCATCAACCAGGATGACTTCCCAGTCCTGGTTTTCCTGTCCCAGGGCATCGTACAGTGCATCCCGCAGATTAAGTAAATTTTGTTCCTCGTTGTATACCGGTATCACTACCGAAACTCGCATGCCGGGTTACTCCTGTTTACAAAAACTCAGAATCAGCGCAATTTTACCACTCACTTACCTTAACAAAACATCCTGATGATACCCGCAGTCTTCGTGATTCACTATCAGCGAAACCCGGTCACAACCATATAATACTCACTCCGGAACAGTTCTTCCTGAGATTTCGCCTCGACAGGGTCCAGACCCTGTTCGAAGCTAGATGATCTCCTCACCCAGGTATCTGAGGTCTGCATCGACCATCATCGTGACGAGCTCTTCGAACTGGATATCTGGCTTCCAACCCAATTTTTCCCTGGCTTTGCTTGGATCACCAACCAGCAGGTCGACTTCCGCCGGGCGGTAAAACCTGGGGTCCTGGACAACGTAATCCTCATAATTCAAACCAACATGGCTGAAAGCCGCCTCGCATAACTCCCGTACGGAATGGGTCACACCCGTACTGATCACGTAATCATCCGGGGTATCCTGATTGAGCATCAGCCACATCGCCCGAACGTAGTCGCCGGCAAAGCCCCAGTCGCGCCGGGCGTCCAGGTTGCCCAGGCGGAGCTCATCCGCCAGACCCAGTTTGATCCTGGCAACCCCGTAGGTGATCTTGCGGGTCACGAATTCCCGCCCGCGCCGGGGGCTTTCGTGATTGAACAGGATCCCCGAACAGGCATAGAGATCGTAGGACTCGCGGTAGTTAACGGTGATCCAGTGACCGTAGACCTTGGCGACACCATACGGACTGCGCGGATAGAAAGGGGTCTCTTCTGTCTGGGGTACCTCACGGACTTTCCCGAACATTTCACTGGATGATGCCTGGTAAAAACGGGCTTCTTTCTTCACCAGGCGGATCGCTTCCAGCATGCGGGTGACTCCCAGGGCGGTAACTTCGCCGGTGAGTACCGGTTGTTTCCATGAGGTCGGCACAAAGGACTGGGCTGCCAGGTTGTAAATCTCGTCCGGGCTGTATTCTTCCATGATCGCTACCAATGAGCTCTGGTCATGCAGGTCTCCCTGGACGATATCGATATCATCCTGAATGTGTTCAATGCGTTCAAAAGTCACCGTGCTGGAACGGCGCACCATACCAACGACATGATAGCCTTCACTTAACAGGAAATCCGCCAGATAGGACCCGTCCTGACCGGTAATTCCTGTGATCAGCGCTGTTTTCATTGCCAACTCCTCTCTGTGGCTGGATCACCCCGGATCTGGTTCGACTGCAGGTGATCCCTCCATCCGTGAATCCAGAAATTTCGTCCATGCCCAATCCAGGATCATCAAAATCGCTCCGGAAATGATCCCCAATCCCAGGGTACGGAATACATCCACCACGTACCATGGAAACGGCAGATATCGCCTGGCATACCAGGGGATGAACCAGGCAATCATGCTGACGACCAGGATGACCACCCGCCGGAACCAGGGATCTGGTTTTTCCCGCATGCCAGTCCATGCCCAGGCAGCCAGGACAGCCTGCAGGCTTAAGAACGATAACCGGTACCTGGGATTATCCCATAGATCACCGCCGCCGCGGTACGATGCCAGCAGGATGATCAGCCAGACAATTGCGCTGATGACGACCGCCAACCTCCTGCCTTTCTGCCGCTGGATGGCTCGCAGCGGCGCATACACCAGGAACGGCAGCAGTAGAGTCCACCCAACGGCGCGCCAGATGGCTATCATCCACCATAAGTCATTACTGCGGTCGAGAATTGCTGCCGGTAAAAATGGACGGGCGANNTGCGTCCATTCTGGTGTACTTTCAAAGACCTTCTGTATCCATCCAGATCCCCTCTCACTGAAATAAACCTGCCACCTGCCGGCGGAGGCAATCCATTCTCTCAGGATCAACAGCGGGTTTCGGCTGTCAATGCCTGGATACAATCTTTCACCAAAGATCGTGATGGCTCCCAGGACAACGGCACCCATGACCAGGATACCTGCCCAAAAACGCCAATCTCGCAAAATCCGCAGTTGACCATACCCGATGGCAAACAAAGCCAGGACAGCAATCACCGTTGCTGTATACAGATAGGATAGGGGCAGCGATAGGATCAGCGCGCCGCCAATCCAGAACAGACCAGTCATTTCGCGATCATTCAGGAAGCGCGCCAGGCCGTATAGTGCAGCAGCGGTCAAGGTGATGGTGAATGCCTCCCGCATTTGAGAGCTTCCCAACAATACAGCCTCCGGGTAGATGGCTATACCAATTGCAGCGTAAGCCGCGATGCGCCGGTTCCAAAGACGGTGGGCAAACGCCCAGGTAAACCAGACTGCCAACCCGGAAGCGAAAGCTGTCATCACGATGATCATCAGGTGATAATGCTGCTCCCCACCCAGCACCCGGTAGATCAGGGCACTCAGGAACAGCAAACCACCGTACTGGTCAACTGCTTGATGGGATGTAAATGCGTCCAGTAGAGATCGATCGGAGGTCCCGAGGCGCCAGGCAACCACATCCCTCTCATAAGCGTCCGACATCACATACCCGGCATTGTTGACCGGGTTGTCATAACCGTATTCCGGGAGCAGTGTGTACCAGAGCGAACCTGCCAGCAAACGCAGCAGGACTGCAGCGATGAAAACCCAGACTGCCAATGCGGGAAGTTCATCCGTATGGAGCCAGTTCCATACCAGGATGGATGCAAAGATGCCGATAAACACCAGCAAACTGAAGCTCCAGACCCCCTCAAAGCTGCTAAATCCATTTGAAACCCAGCTCAGCATACCAGCAGTAATAATCCCCCCAATGACGATGAATACAGAATTACGGACCAGATTCTTCATTTAAATTGATAATCCTGAGAAGATCTTCTCAACCCGCCGCACCCAGGTGTATTCCTGGACATCTTCCAATGCCTGTTCCGCCAGTGCTTTCCGCCGATGTGGCGCTTCGCGCAGTTCAACGAGGGCGTTTATCCAGGAATCCACGTCGTCGGGGGGAAGCAAAACGGCATTCTCCTCGTTCAACACTTCCTTCAGCACAGGCAGATCACTGGACAGGATCGCCCGACCGCTGGCCATATATTCGAACACCTTCATCGGGCTGAGATACGCACTGATATCCCCTCCCGATGAAGCCGCGACCTGCTTTTGATACGGCATCAATAAGACATTACAGGCAGCCTGGTAGGTGGGCAGCTCCGCATTCGGAACAAACCCCGTCAAGTGTATATTTATCAGATTTCTGGATTCTGCAATTTTCTGGTACCTGTCCACCTCTTGCGGGCTACCGCCCACCAATAAGAAGTGGATCTCCCCAAGTTCTCCTGCCATGTCCATGATCAGACCGATCCCGCGCCCTGAATACAAGTTGCCAGAATATCCCGCGGTAAACCCGTCTAGAAGATTGATCTCCGGCGGGAGAGACTGACGGGCATCTTCCGGTTCAGGCAGGTTTTCGTACCGTTCAAGGTCGATACCATCCGGGGCAACCAGCACCAACTCGCTATCCTTCAAATGGCTGAATTCCTTCTGCAGGTCGTCCAGCAGTGCCCGGGTGATCACAACCAGGCGTTTCGTGCCACCCCCCCGCAGGAACGAGCGGAACAGGCGTCTGCCCATGAAACCTCCGGGCATATCGTGCACTTCCAATATTGTCGGGATCTTCCTCTGGCTGGCTAAAGTAGCTGCCTGGGGCAGGCGTGTGTACACCAGGTCAGCGCCGTCCCCCTGGGCTCTGCGGACTGCTTTGAGAGCATAATCATAACTCCGCAGCCCGGGAGCGCAGCGTATCCATTCAACTTCGAACGGTTCACTTAATCCATAATGGTGTGAAAGCTGATCCCATACTGCGGTTGGCTGGTCGTTGGGATTCGGCACCAGGACATGAACCTGATGTCCCTGCGAGACGATTGCCTGTGCCATTTTCATCACCTGGATGGTGTTGGCTCGGCGGGACGGCAGAAATGTAGGTGCGATGAAGGCGATTTTCATAGTTTTAACCATTCCTGGATTAAACCTTTGAAAATATTGTACATCATGCCTGCACCTGTGCTTCTGCTCTACGGTTGATATCCATCATCGAACGCCATGCCGCGATCCCAACGGTAAATATATAATATCCTGCCAGCAAGATTGCGAAGATCACCGGGCTGAGAACACTTTCCAGGGCAAAGATCAGGCTGACTTTGATAACCATCCCAACAAAATTGATGATCGTGGGGAAGATCGGTCGGGCGAGGGAAAGCAGCGCGACCCGGTTCCAATACAGGATGTTGACGAAGGTGAACCCCAATAATAAAACGATCAATGCCGGATAGGCGGGCGTATATTCCGGTCCGTAGAGAAGCCCGATCACCCAGCGCCCCAGGAAGATCAATGCGACGGTAACCGGAACGGAGTATAAGGCAGCCAGCCGAGATCCCTGCTTGAGGATATAACGGACATTGTCCCATTCTTTGCGGGCGATCTCCCGGGTCAGTTCCGGGTAGGTAGCTTTCGGCAGCGGGCTGACCGGCAGCTGCAGCAGGTTGGAGATAGCAATCGCCACTTTGTAATACCCGGCGCTGGTCGTTCCCAGGAAAGCGGAAACCCATAAGACTTCACTGTCCTTGGCGATCAGGCTGACCGTGCTGCTGATGTTGGTGGAGAAAGCAAAGCTCAACAAGCTTCGGCGATCTTCAACCAGGCTGCTGAGAGGCGCCCGCCACCAGGTTCGCCCCCAGGTATAGGATGCCTGGGTGAAAGCACCTGCGGTAGTTGCCAGTGCACCGGTGATCTTACCGATCATATATGCCAGGACAACATACAGGAGTGAATTTGCCGGATTGATAATGAAAATCGCCACGATCAGGCTAAGCGTCACACCGCTCTGCACCGCCGTGATGATGGCTATCCAGCGGAAGCGGTCGAAAATCTGCAGCAGTCCGTTGGCGCTTTCGAAGATCAAATTCGCCAGGACGATGGTTCCATAAATGACAAACCACTGTGCCAGGCTGGGATCCTTGGCGAAGATATTTGCCCCTACCGGTGCCAGCAGCCAGATCAGTAAAAATGCGAAGATTGAACCGGTGATTTCCAGCAAACTGGCAGCTTTAAATACAGCTGCGGCTTTTTCACCTTCCCCTTCCTCATGATAGTGACCAACATAGCGTACAACCAGTTCGTTCATCCGGAAGGAGGCGAATCGATTGACCACACTGGCAAATGTGGTGATCGCCCCCAGGATGCCGAAATTTGCCGGTCCCAGCAGACGCCCCGCCAGGATGCTCTGGAACATGCTCATCGCAGCCGAAATCCCGGTGGCGCTGAAAAGATACCCGGAGTTTCGCAGGATACGCCGGATGAGTTCGTTTTCCAGGAGACGCTGAAAGAGGGATTTGAGTCGATCCATCATGTGTGTATCGATGTAAAAGTCTTATTCGCCGGTCTGGATATCTTTCGCCCAGCGGCGGTTATCCTGGTACCACTGTATCATCCGGGTTATACCTTCTCGCAAATCCACTTCGGGTTTCCAACCCAGTAACTCGACCGCTTTATCGACATCTGCCTGGTTGGCGAGCATATCTGCTTTGTGGAATGGATGGAACTCGATTTCAGCTTTCTTACCAATCATCTCTTCCATGATCTCGATCAGCTGGTTGATGGTAATCGTCTCGTGGCCTCCCAGGTTGATGATCTCGTACCCCAGNNGCAGGGGAATGCCTTCCGAGATCCATTTGGCAAAGCGGAACATGACCATATCCGGTCGACCTGCCGGTCCATAAACGGTAAAGTAGCGCACCACGGTGACATCGATGCCATACAGGTGATGGTAGGCATGCGCCAGGGCCTCCGCACCCTTTTTGCTGGCAGCATATGCCTGGAGCGGGCGGTCGCTGCTGCTAATTTCCGGGGTCGGCAGCGGAGCATCCGCACCATAGATGCTGGAAGTCGAAGCCAGCACGAACTTGTTGATCCCGCTGCGCTGGGCATATTCCAGCAGGTTCAGGGTGCCGGTCATATTCGTGTCGACATATACCCAGGGATCTTCCATGCTGGCACGTACGCCCGCCCGGGCTGCCAGGTTGATAATTCCATCGAAAGGAGGAGAGCCATCCGGGATAACCTGGGGAAGTTTTTTCCACAATGAATCTTTTTCACTGATATCCCCGCGTACGAAAGTAAAACCCTGTCTGCCCTGCAGCTGACTCAAGCGATATGCCTTCATCCGGACGTCATAAGCATCGTTCAGATTATCGATACCCAAGACTTCATGACCTGCATCCAACAATAATTCTGCTGTCCGTGCAGCGATAAATCCCGCCACCCCGGTTACCAAATACTTACCCATGCATACCTGCCTTGTAATTGAAAAGTCAGTGCCAGGTAGCTTCCCGACACTGACCTAAGCATACCATAATTGACCCTATAAACGTACGACCTTGGGATGCCCTTTACCTTTTTCACCTAATGCATTCCGGGTATCAACGACACATTCAGCCGCTTCGAGAATCTCATCGTATTGATACCCGCTGTGATTGGTGATGATCACGACGCAGTCCGCCTCCTTGACCGCCTCCATCAGGTCGGGTACGCGGTCCAGTTCAATTGTTTCCTCTTTAAGCTTGGCAATGTATGGGTCGTGGAAATTGACAACCGCACCCTTTTGTTCCAGCAAGCCGATCACATCCAGTGCCGGCGACTCGCGCAGATCATCGATATCCGGTTTATAGGCAACGCCCAGAACGAGCACATTGGAGCCTTTCAGCGATTTGCTGCGCTCATTGAGGGCATCGACTACCAGGTCGATGACATACCTGGGCATCTGGGTGTTGATCTCGGAAGCCAGCTCAATGAACCGGGCAGTGTAATTGATCGCCCGTAGTTTCCAGGACAAATACAGTGGGTCGATCGGGATGCAGTGCCCTCCCAAACCCGGACCGGGGGTGAACTTCATGAATCCAAACGGTTTGGTCGCGGCGGCATCGATCACTTCCCACACATCGATACCCAGCCGGTAGCACATCATCGCCATTTCGTTGACCAGACCGATATTGATCATTCTGAAGGTGTTTTCGAGCAGTTTTGCCATCTCAGCCACCTCGGTAGATGAGACCGGCACAACAGTCTCCAGTGCGCCTTCGTACCACGCCGCCGCAACCCGTGTGCATTCGTCTGTGATCCCGCCAATCACCTTAGGAGTATTGATCGTCGTCCAGTCTTCCCGACCAGGGTCAACACGTTCAGGGGAAAATGCCAGGAAGAAATCTTCTCCAGCAACCAGACCATTGGCGTCCCCCAGGCGCGGCAGCAAGATTTCACGCGTGGTCCCGGGATAGGTGGTTGATTCGAGAACCACGACCATTCCAGGGTGCATATATTGGGTCAGTTCGTCGGTGACAGAAAGGATGAATGAAAGGTCCGGGTCTCCTGTTTTCCTGAGAGGAGTTGGAACACAAATGCTGACGGCATCCATTTCAGCCAAAACGGAAAAATCTGTTGTCGCCTCCAGTTTGCCTGCCTCAACCAGTTTCTTGACCTGGTCGGTCTCCACATCCTGAATATAGCTGATGCCTCTATTTAGTGACTCGATCTTGCGTTTATCCGGGTCGATGCCCGTCACATGGTACCCGGCTTCTGCAAAGACGGAGGCAAATGGGAGACCGACATAACCTAAACCCAGGACAGCAATCTTTGCAGATTTGTCCTTTAATTTATTAACGAGTTGTTCGCTGATTTGATTGCTCATATTGTATTCTCCATTCAGAGAGTATTGTGCGGTTAAAGATTTTTTATCCACCGAATGCAGAGCTTAGAACATGCTCAACTGCTTTGGGTCTTCGTCTGTATCGGATGGGTCTTCACTTTCGACGGTCATGGTTTCGGCTTTAGCGATTAAACCGGGCAGCCTGGAGAAATCTTCCTTGATGACCGGGCGAAGGGAGCCCTGGTGGAGTGCTGCTGCAGGATGGTACATCGGAACGACAAGTCGCCCATGGACTTCTTTTGGCTGACCGTGAATATGACTGATCCTGGCATTTTGGAAATATTTGCTCATTGAGAATCTGCCCAATGTGACAATCACTTTGGGGTTGATCGCCTGGATCTGCCGATCCAGGTAGTCGCTGCAGGCATCGACTTCTTCCTGCTGCGGGTCGCGGTTGCCTGGCGGTCGGCATTTAACCACATTGGTGATGAACACATCCTGCCGTTTCATACCGATCGATTCGAGTAATTCCTCGAGGAAATTCCCTGCTGCACCGACAAACGGACGTCCCTGCTCATTTTCGTGAAAACCTGGACCTTCTCCAANNATAAACATGATCTGCGCGTCAGACGGTCCTTCTCCAGGTACAGCGTGTTTCCGTGAATATTGCAGATCGCACAATGTACATACAGATGCTTCTTTTGCTACCTGTTCAAGGACTTCTTCTGGTTTCACCTGAAAACCTCCGTTTCTCAATTGCAGCTATCTATTACCGTTCTTCGCCGCTATAGTCTACCTTAAAAATATAAAAAATCCTGCGAAGTTGCTATTATCAAATTACTTCTTACCGAGACTGGTGTTATCCTTTTCACTCCATTTACCGGCAGCGAGCGCTTCCAAACTATTCACGTAATCTTCATTGAGGGGTGCTGCTGTCATCAGGATGGCATCCTCATGATTATCCTGATAATACCGAAAACGCCTGCCAACTTGTTGAAACCCGAATTTCCGATACATTTGAATGGCCGCCTGGTTCCCTGCCCGGACTTCCAGCATGGCAGATTCGGCTCCCTTCCGAATGCATTCCACCAGTCCACATTGGAGTAGACGCTGTGCGATTCCCAACCGGCGGTATTCTGGGTGGACTGCTATGGTGGCGATGTGAGCCTCATCGGTGACCAGCCAGATAACCAGAAAGCCTTTTACCCGTCCTGCTGGATGAAGGGCAACCCAGCAATGAGCATTCTTGTTTTCGGTTAATTCATATGCAAATGAAGTTTCGGGCCACGGGGTAGCAAATGACATCGCATCCAATTGAACGACCTGGTCAACATCAGCCTCTGTCATCCGGCGGATTTTGATTTCCTCTGACGGGTTTTGTATCATCCCGGGATTGGGTCGCCGTGGTGAAGATAATACGGTGCCAGCTGATCCGGATCATCCAGGTCTTTATTCTTGAATCTTGCCCAGGCAAGTTCAGCAAGGACACCAGGACGCCTGACACTGGCTGACGGCGGTGCCAGAATCACATTTTTATACTTACGCGACAGGCGTTTGCGGGCATCTTTATCCAGCTCTCCGCATACCCGCGTGGGTACGGTAATCTCTGCAACCAGTTCTTCCAGCGGATAGTTTTCAATCTCCCCTGTCCGCATCCACTGATCTTCACTGTATTCATACCAGCCAACGGCAAACCGCTGCCGACCAGCTTCGATGACAGCCGCGAGCTGGTAATCACCGGGGGGTTGAGCTTTCGCCAGGATATCCAGCGTGGCGATACCGATGATCGGGATTCCCAGGCTCAAGTACAGCCCTTTAGCATAAGCCAGTCCGATCCGCAGCCCGGTGAAGGATCCTGGACCGGTTGCCACGGCGACGGCGGAAAGATCATCTGGTTGCACCCCCAACTTTTCCAAGGTAGTCTGCACCAGAGGCGCCAGTTCGACCGTGTGGAAAAACCCACTTACCCAGGTAACCTCGCTGAGCACTCTTGGCTCTTCAAATAAAGCAACCCCCATGGATCGAGTAGATGTATCAATTGCCAGCAGCATGTTTACACACCGTAGACCCTTTCTCTGAGATGTTCGACAATCTCTTCATAATCGCTCCCCACAGCGGTGACCAGCAGGTCCCGCTGCTGGTCGGATATGTACTGCATTTCGACCATCAATCTTTCTTCCGGCAGGGCAGCGTCAATCCGGTCTGCCCATTCCACCACCAGGCATCCACGCTCCAGGTAGTGGTCAATATCCAGGTCAACTGCCTCAGCAGGTCCGCTCAGCCGGTAAGCATCCATGTGGATCAATTCGCCACGGTCTTCCTGCCGATAAACGTTTACCAGCACAAAAGACGGACTGGAGACCGGGTCATCGGTCTCCCAACCGTGCGCAATGCCCTGGACCAGGGTTGTCTTCCCCGCCCCAAGATCGCCAACCAGGCATACCAGGTCACCCGTTTTCAGTAATCTTCCCAGGTGAGCGCCTACCCTGCGGGTCTGGTCCGGCCAGCGGCTGATGATTTCCAGCGTATGAGGTTTCAGGATCGGTGACATAGCCTTTTACCAGCCCTGCTTTTATTCTTTGACTTCCAATTTTGCCATGGAAGCATCTAATTTCTTCAGCCCGACGGTGTCGAAAAAGATATCCAGGATCTCATCCCCATCCAGGATCCTGCTGTTCAATATCATCNNTGATTGACCTTCATGCCGGCTGAGAATTTCGCCTCGATTTTCGTTTTCTCGACAACATTCGATGTCCACTGGGTAACCGGGGTTCGGCTGGAGATGCCCAGAGTATGCGTTGCGCTGCCGGAATCCAGCAGATCAGTCGGGATATCCGCCAAAAACCGGGACGGTTCAGCAGGCTCACTGTAACCAAACATGGTCCGGTTTACCGTATGATACAGGTACAGGCGGTTCTTCGCCCGTGTAATACCCACATAGAACAGGCGGCGTTCTTCCTGGAGTTCTTCCTCGTCTTCCATGGAGCGGCTGTGCGGCAGTGTGCCTTCATTGATGCCAACGATGAATACAATCGGGAATTCAAGCCCCTTGGCAGCGTGCAGAGTCAGCAGGGTCGGGGCATTGGCATCTACATCCAGGGTATCCTGATCGGATACCAGGGTAACATCTTCCAGGAACGTCTGCATGCCTTCAGTCTGGTATTCGCCAGCCAGACGGCGCAGTTCCATGATGTTCTCCCACCGGTCCCGACCATCATCCGTGCCGTCATCGATGTATGTTTTGTAATCCGTCTCATCCAGGATCAAATCCATCAAAGCCAGCGGTGGGATCTGGTCAACCTGCTGATTCCAGCCAGCTAAATAAGTGCCGAACCTTGCCAGCGCAGAGGCGGCTCGGTTCGTAAATGCTTCCCAATGGGGAGATTCCATGCCGCGTGCAAGATCTACCAGGATCTCTCCAGCCTGGAGACCGGTATTGTGGGCACGGGTCTGCAGGGCAGCAAAGGTTTTGGTGCCGATACCGCGCGTCGGTGTGTTGATCACCCGTGTCAGACTGATTTCATCATTGATGTTATATGCCAATCGTAAATAAGCCACGATGTCTTTAATCTCACGCCGCCCATAGAAGCGTTGTGCGCCAACCAGTTTGTAGGGTAATCCACGCGCCAGGAAAGCCTCTTCTAACACGCGGGATTGGGCATTGGTGCGATACATGATGGAAAAATCCCCCGGCTGGGCAGAATCCCTGGCCACCATGGAGGCGATCGTATCAACGATCATCGAGGCTTCCTCCCGGTCGTCATAGGCTTCTCGCAGCGTGATCTTGGTTCCCTCACCTCTTTCCGTAAACAGGTGTTTCTTTTTCCGCTGAGTGTTGAGATCGATGACTGCCATAGCAGTATCCAGGATGTTCTGGGTTGAACGGTAATTCTGTTCCAGGAGGATCACCTGCGCATCCGGGAAATCGTCTTCAAAGCGAAGCACGTTGCGGTAGTCTGCTCCGCGCCACCGGTAAATCGATTGATCGGCGTCGCCAACCACGAAAATATTGCGGTGAAAAGAAGCCAGGTGGTTCAGCAATGTGTACTGAGCGATATTGGTATCCTGGAATTCATCGACCAGGATATGCTCGAATCGCCGTGCATAGCGCTCCCAGATGACGGGATTTTCCTGCAGCAGGTACGCTGTCCACAATAACAGGTCGTCGAAATCGACACCGTTGTTGGCGATGAGACGATTCTGGTAATCTTCATACACCCGTTTGACGACTTCATCCAGGTAGCTTTGAACGGGGAAATCCTCCGGGAAGAAAAGTTCATTCTTAGCCCGGGAGATCGAGGCATGCACTCCCGCCGGGCGATATCGTTTGTCATCCAGATTCATATCTCGGATGACCTGTTTGACCAGGTTTACCTGGTCATCGGCATCAAAGATGACATAGTTCGAGTTAATAGGCAGGTTGTCGGCCTCACGCCGCAATATACGAGCGCAGGTAGCGTGGAATGTCCCCAGCATCAACCCGCGGGTGTTCTGCCCGACCAGTTCCACAACCCGGTTCTGCATCTCGTGGGCAGCTTTATTAGTGAATGTCACCGCCAGGATGTGGAACGGGCGCACACCAAGCTGACCGATCAGGTAGGCAATCCGGTGAGTAAGCACACGCGTTTTCCCCGAACCCGGGCCAGCCAATACCAGCACCGGACCCGTACCTGCCACGACGGCTTGCTGCTGTTGAACGTTCAATCCCTCGAGCAATTCCATGCATGTGATTGTAATGGTTGGGTATAGGCGTGTCAACGATAAAACCAAATCTGGTGATCCTGAATTGGAGCCAGGCAAAAACCTGGACAGGTATCCATCGAATTCTTTATCCAGGAGCTGCACGTATAAGCTCCGCTGGTGAAACGGTGTTGCCTTCCGCCCGGCAATCGGCTAAAATCTCAACATGTCATGGGATATCCTGGGGCACCAGTGGGCGGTTGATCTGCTCAAATCACATATTGTCAACCTGCGTCTACGTCACGCATATTTGTTTACCGGACCATCCGGAACCGGCAGGAAGACATTGGCTCTTCGATATGCACAGGCAATTAATTGCTTGCAGCCACCCACCCCGGGGATCCCCTGTGGTGAATGCACAACCTGCCAGCAGATCAATTCAATGGAACATCCGGACCTTTCCATCCTGCAGGCTGAAACATCCAGCGGGATCATCAAAGTTGACCAGGTGAGAGACATCCAGCGGGCTCTCAACCTGAGTCCTTATGACGCCAGATACCGCATCGGGCTGGTGCTCAATTTTGAGAACGCCAATCCCAACGCTGCCAATGCACTCCTCAAAACTTTGGAGGAACCCCCATCGAAAGTGATCCTGCTCCTGACCGCTGAATCAGCTGAAGGTCTGCTTCCTACCATCGTCTCGCGCTGCGAGATTTTACGGCTGCGCCCGCTGTCTCTCCGAAATATCCAGCGGGGATTGATTGAAAAATTTAGAATCGAAGACAACCAGGCGCAATTGCTCGCTCACATATCTGGCGGCAGGCCGGGGTACGCAATCCGGTTGAATGAAAATCCGGAACTGCTGGAGACCCGCCAACAAACCCTGGATAACCTGGACACCCTGCTACACGCGCCACTGGTGGATCGTTTTGCGTTTGCCCAGGAAATTTCTTCCAACCGGGAAGAACTGGTAAGCGCATTAATGAACTGGTCATCCCTGTTCCGGGATGTTTTGCTGGTCAGTTCAGGGAGCACAGCTCCACTGACAAATATCGATGTACAGGATCGCATTCAGTCATACGCGGAAAATTTCGAGCTGGCTAAACTGCATCAACTTCTCAACCAGATCGAAGATACAATCGATATGCTGGATCGCTACATCAATGCCCGTCTGGCAATTGAGATTCTTTTACTGGATATGCCAAAAATTTAATTAATTTTTAATGATATCCGGGATTTATTCCGTAAATATTTTCAATTCTGTGGTTTAATTGACCAATTCAAGAATCCCCGTCAAGACAGGAGAAGAACCCATGAGAAAGTTACTCTGGATCGCAGGTATCTTTTTGATACTATCCACAGCCCTTGCTGCATGCGGTGGACAACCAACACCCGTACCGACTGCTGTCCCGCCAACTCAGCCGGCAGCCCAGGAAGAAGCAGAACCTGTTGAACCGACATCACCTCCGGAAGAAGCCGAAGCAGAAGGTGAGACCCAGGAAGAAGCAGAACCAGCTCAAGAAGAAGCCGAAGAAGAGTCCCCAGAAGTCATTTTTGCCAGGGCTATGGAAGGTGTTCAAACCAATGTAGAACGCTTCATTGATGGGTTCCCGATGCCCGAAGGTGCTGCTATAACCATTGTTGAGCCTGATCGCCTGGAAATGATCCAGGGCTATGACATCCCTACCAGCATCGATTGGGCACGAGAGACATATACCAATTTAGGGCTCATCGAAATCCCTGAGCTGGGATATGAGACTGAAAATTCAGCCTCCCTGTGGTTTGGTGGCTACCCAACCGGGCAGGCGATCCACATCAGGATCCAGCGGGTCACGGATACAACCACCACGTTCAAAATTACATTCGAAGATATGTAAAAATTAACTCAAAAAACTGAGATTGAATTGATCTTATCGTTCATTATTATTTTCGATTCCACTGTATAGCACACAATAAATGACATATAGGCGCCTTGACGATGAATTACCGTCAAGTGTGCTATACTTTAATTTATGAAGACGCAGGGTAAAACAGCATTCAACCATTTAAGCTGCCCTGTCTGTGGAAAGAAATACAACCCTGAGCAGTTGCAGACCTACTGCCACGCATGTGAATCACCACTAATTGCAGTATATGAGCTTGAATCACTGAAGTCTTCCCTTGACCCACAAACAATTTCTCTTCGAAAAAATGGGCTCTGGCGCTGGTCAGAACTTCTGCCAGTATTCAATTCGAATTTAAACGTCTATCTCGGCGAGGGGAGCACACCACTTTTACAGATCCCTCATATTGGCAGTTATTTAAATTTAAAAAACCTGTATCTGAAGGATGAATCTTCCAACCCGACCGGTACATTCAAAGCTCGCGGGCTGGCTATGGCAGTCACGAAAGGTAAGGAATTGGGAGTGACATCTTTCGTGATCCCTACCGCAGGCAACGCCGGTGGCGCTTTAGCCGCCTACGCAGCCCGCGCCAGACTAGAAGCTCATGTGTATATGCCGTCAGATGCCCCGATCATCAACCAGATTGAAGTCCAGGTAACAGGTGCAGAACTGCACCTGATCGATGGATTGATAACGGATGCCGCCAGAGCTGCGCAGGTGGATGCCGAAGAACACGGCTGGTTTGATGTATCCACTTTCAAAGAACCCTACCGCCTGGAAGGCAAGAAGACCATGGGGTTTGAGATTGCAGAAGATTTCGACTACAAATTGCCCGATGTGATCATCTATCCAACCGGCGGAGGTACGGGTCTTGTAGGAATCTGGAAAGCTTTTGATGAGCTGGAAAAACTGGGATGGATTGACAGTCACCGCCCCAGGATGATCAGCGTCCAAGCTGAAGGATGTGCACCGGTCGTCCGGGCGATCGAAAATAGTGACCAGCGGATTCAACCGTGGGAAAATGCAAACACAAAAGCTCACGGACTGCGTGTACCGGCTGTCTTCGCTGACCGTTTGGTGCTCGAGACAATCCGCGATTCCCATGGCACAGCAATTGCAATTACTGAGAGTGATATCTCCAGGGCGCAGAAGGACCTTGCCCGAAAAGAAGGAATTTTTACCGCACCAGAAGGTGCTGCAACCCTGGCGGGTCTGCAGAAACTTGTGGATGCTGGTGAAGTAGATTCCAGTGAGCAGATCGTATTGTTCAATACTGGAAGTGGACTAAAATATATATATTAGACAAAATCGGTATATTTATGCGATCGAGATTATTTGGTTTCCCAAAACCAGAACCGGAACCTTCTCCGGATGATGACAAAAAGGTCCCCTTCGAGTTTGAGGGAGGAGAGGATACGCGTGCGTCACTGGAGCTTCTATACCATGTCAGCCGAGAGATTGCCAGTGCAATCGAGCTGTCCACCGTTCTCCAGCGGGTCTTGTTCCTGTGTATGCGCACGATTGGGGCAAATAGTGGGACTGTCATTGTGCTCAACGATCAAGGGAAACCGGTGGATTCGAGCATCATCCACGGAGCAATCGTTCGCAATCATTCCACCAAGCAGTTGAAAGCGACCCTCGACCGGGGATTGGCTGGTTGGGTTGTCAATGAGGGGAAAGCAGTACTGGTTCCTGACACCAGCAAAGACGAACGCTGGCTTCACAGACCGGATGATGATATCAGTGCGACCGGTCCAAAATCTGCGGTCAGTGCTCCCTTGTTAGCCAGGGAAAAGACCGTTGGTGTGATTACCATGGTCCACCCCACACCGGGATATTTTACTCCAGACCATCTTGCCCTGGTCCAGGCGATTGCAGACCAGGCGGGGATCGCTATCCTGAACGCCCGGTTGTACGAGGAAAGCAAACAGCAAGCCAGGGTGATGAAAGCCCTGGCAGAGAGTGCATCAGTCATCAACGCCACCCTGAGGCAGGAAGATGTAATCCAGCGTATTCTACAGCAGATGAGCCGGGCACTGGGAACTTCGGTTGTTTCTCTCGCTCTGCTGGACCCTCATCAGCTGGACCTTGTTTTCCAGGCTTCCACATTTGATGGGGATGCAAACATAGTGGGAACAAGACAGGATATCAATGACGGTGTCGCCGGTTGGGTCGCCCGCGAAGGACGCGGGGTCATCATACCGGATGTACAGAAGGAAAGCCGCTTTAACCCAAACTTTGACCGTCACCGCCAGATCCACACCAGATCTGTCGCTGTGGTTCCGATCCGCTCCCAGGGCGAGGTCATCGGCGTTCTCGAGGCAGCAAATTCGGCAGCCGATGCCTTCGACTCCGATGCGATGATGGTCATGACGGGCATTGGGAACCTGGCAGGCTCCGCAATCCGCCACGCACAGCTGTTTGAACATCTCCAGGCTGCCCATCAGCGCTATCGCGACCTGTTTGATGACAGCATTGACCTGATCCTGATCACAGATTTACACGGTACTATCCTGGAGGCAAACCAGCCGGCAGCCATACTGACAGGCTATGAAAAAAGGGTCTTGTCCGGTATGTCGATCAAGGAAATCCATTCAATTGACCGTGAAAAATTAGGCTCAAATTTTGAGCTCTTAAAAAAAGGCGAATCCATCGCCTACGAATCTATGCTCATCCCCAGAGACAGCGGATTGATCCAGGTGGAGGCTCATGTCCACCAGATCTTGATCGATGGTCGACCGCGCCTTCAGTGGATCCTCCGGGACATCACCGAGCGGAAAAACCTCGACAAAATGCGGGATGACCTGCTTTCTATGATCTACCATGACCTGCGCTCACCCTTATCGAACGTAGTATCAAGTCTGGACGTGCTTTCATCGATGCTCAGCCTGGAAAGTGATGCGGCAATCAGCTCACTTTTCAACATCGCGGTCCGTTCCGTAGAACGTATCCAGCGGTTGACGAATTCTCTACTGGACATCAACCGCCTCGAAGCCGGGCAACCTGTGATCAACGATCAGCTTGCTCAACCTGAGAACCTGATCCATGAGGCAGCTGACGCGGTTATGCCAATCGCTCAAACCAAAAAACAGACGCTTCTTGTGGAAGTCCCCGAGGACCTGCAGCCGATCATGGTCGATGCCGAGATGATCCGCCGGGTCATTATCAACCTGATGGAAAACGCGGTTAAATTCTCCCCACCAGAAGGCGAGATCCGTGTAAACGCTGAACAAATCGGAAACTACATCCAGATCAGTGTGCAGGACACCGGACCTGGAATCCCACATCAATCACGGGAAAAGATTTTTAATAAATTTGCCCGGCTGCAGGATAGCAAAGGGCCCAAAGGTCTGGGTCTTGGTCTGGCATACTGTCGCCTGGCTGTAGAGGGACACAATGGAAGGATCTGGGTAACAGATGCTCCAGGTGAGAACGGCGGGGCAAGTTTCAATTTCACTCTACCAATTGCTGACCTATCTTCAGGTAAATGACACTTCACACGATAACAATAACGAATCGATAATATCCAGGAGAAATCATGCAGGAGCTTGCAAAAGGCATAATCATTGATGATGAATATCCCGGCGTCACCGTAGGCGCGGTAATTCAGACCAAAGGAACTTTGATCATCGATGCCCCAATGAGAGCAGATGATGCAAGATCATGGAAAGCCATTTTGCTTCATCAGGGGAAAGGTATCCACAGGATCCTGGTGAATATGGACCACCATATCGACAGAATACTGGGAAACCGGGCAATGAGCTGCAATATCCTCTCCCATGTGGACACATTCCATACCTTTAATAATCGTTCTTTGGTATTCAAAGGACAAAATGNNTCTTTGGTATTCAAAGGACAAAATGAGGAAAGCGGTTCCGCCTGGGAAAACCACCTCGATGTTGTCGGAACCCGCTGGCTGCCTCCGAACCTGACCTACCAGGAGGAGGTACAGATCCACTGGGGAGACTACGAAATCCTGGTTGAACACCACCCCGGTCCATCATCCGGAGCCACATGGGTTGTGGTGCCCGATGAGAGGGTGGTTTTCGTCGGTGATACAGTCACCGTCAACCAGCCTCCCTTCCTGGCTGACGCCAGGTTAGAACCGTGGATCGACAGCCTGGAAACCCTGGTCAGGACAAAATATAAAACCTACACCGTTGTTGCTGGACGAGGCGGAATTGCCAGCCTCGACGATGTCCGCTGGATGCGCAGTTATACCAAGTTGATCCTTCGACGGATGAAAAAATATTCCGAAAATGAGGCCTCGGTTGAGGAGATGGAAGACCTGGTTGAACCCCTGCTCGAAGATATTGATTATCCGCCGGAAAAGAAAGAGTTTTATGCGCAGCGCCTTCGGTTTGGTCTCAAACAATATTATCTAAAAAACTACATCCGCAAGAGACTTGAGGACGAGGACATTCCAGAAGAAGAATAAAAAATTCAAGAAACCCGAAATACATGATACAGAGCATAAATGAAAATTTCAAACCGCTGATGGTCATCAATCGCGGCAATAATTTCGAATCTCTCCATTTCGGAGCGATCGCCATCGCCGACAAATACGGGAATTCGATTGCCTGGTACGGCGACCCGCACCAGCACACCTTTCTGCGCTCCAGCGCCAAGCCGATCCAGGCGATCCCGCTGATCGAACGCAATGGGCATACCTACTTTAAACTTACCCAGGCGGAAATCGCCATCACCTGCGCCTCCCACACCGGCACATACGAGCACGCCGAGACAGTGCAGAGTATTCTCGGCAAAATTGGTCTGGGCGCTGGTGCACTGAAATGCGGCGTGCATCCACCGATCGATAAATCAACGGAATATGATTTCGTCTGCAAGGATGAGCCGCTAAGCCCGCTGCATCACAACTGCTCCGGGAAACATGCCGGCATGCTGGCGCATGCCGTATTGCGCGGCCTGGATATTGGCACCTATCTGGATATCGACCATCCTGTCCAGCGCACGGTCCTGCAGACTTTCTCTGAGATGACGGATGTTCCGGTGGATGATATCCGCCTGGGTACGGATGGCTGTTCGCTGCCGAATTTCTCTATTCCGCTGCACAACACGGCGGCCTCCTTCGCCCGGATTTGCGATCCTTCCGAATTGGAGTCGCAGCGCGCCTTCGCCTGCCGCACGATCACCCAGGCGATGATCGCCCATCCCCGCATGGTCAGCGGACCAGGACGTTCCGACACCCGCCTGATCCAGGCGGGGAACGGCAGGCTGATCGCCAAAGGTGGCGCCGAAGGCTACCAGGCGGTCGGTATGATGCCGGACGCACTGTGGGATGGCTCTCCTGCCCTGGGGATCGCCATCAAGGTTTCCGACGGGGACGCCCACGGCCGCGCCCGGCCAGCCGTTGTCCTGGAAGTCCTGCGGCAGTTAGGCGGTTTCGAGGATGCATTTTTCGAGGGTCTCAACGACCTGGGTCCGTCGTTCCTGGTGCGCAACTACCGCGACCTGGACGTCGGGGAGGGACGCCCGGTCTTCGAACTCAATTTCAGTGAAGGGTGGAAGCGATGACAGACGATCCGTATTACGATCACCAACGCGCTCTGAAAGTCCACCGGACCCTGCTGGACTTCTACGGCGAGCCGGAATGGCGCAATCCGCTGCCGCCGGTCGACGAACTCGTCTCCACGATCCTTTCGCAAAACACCAACGACGTCAACCGGGACAAGGCTTTCGACAACCTGACCGCCAGCTTCCCCTCCTGGGAGGCCGCGCGGGATGCCGACGAGGATGAGGTCATCGAGGCCATCCGGATCGCCGGTCTTGCCAACCAGAAAGGTCCGCGCATCCAAAGCGCTCTGCGCCAGATCACCAAGCAGCGGGGGGAGCTTGAATTGGATTTCCTCAAGGAATCAACACCCGAGGAGGCCATGGATTGGTTGATGCAGTTCAAAGGCGTCGGCCGCAAGACAGCTTCCATCGTCCTGCTGTTTTCTTTAGGCATGCCGGCTTTCCCGGTCGACACGCATGTCCACCGGGTCTCCGGCCGGTTGGGATTGCGCCCACCGAAGATGAACGCCGACAAATCGCACGAGTACCTGGCATCACAGCTTCCCGAAGATACCTACTACGCCGCCCACCTCAACATCATTCGCTTAGGACGCGAGATCTGCCACGCCCGCAAACCGAATTGCGATGTCTGCCCGCTGCAGGAATACTGCGATTATTATCAAACAGAAGTAAAAAACGAGGGGAAATAACAAATCCTTGCATCAGCCCGTTGGGTTAGCTGTTCTTTCGTTTTGAGCTCAAACAACACTTCCAGCTAGAATTAAGGTAGCACTCCGAAACAAACACCGGGACGTATTGACTCCAATCCAACGATTTCGGGTGCTCAAGAGCTCATCCATAGGACACATTCATCGCCTGAGACATCGATTATAATTACGCAGTTTATCGGGAAATATCGTTTATGGATGACACACGCCTCAAAAACATTCTGGTCGGCCTGGCGATCGCTACCACCGTTACGCTGTGGGGGTCGGCGTTCGTCGGCATCCGCATTTCANNGCGATTGCCACCACCGTTACCCTGTGGGGATCGGCATTCGTCGGTATTCGTATCTCCCTGGGCTCATATTCACCGCAGGTCATCGCCCTGCTGCGCTATCTGACGGCCTCCGCTGGCCTTTTGATCTATGCCGTGGTGACGCGTATGCCCCTCCCTGATCTGGAAGACATTCCCCGCCTGGCGCTGATGGGTTTCCTGGGGATTGCTTTCTACAATGTCGCCCTGAACGCCGGGGAACAGACCGTGCCCGCCGGGACAGCCAGCCTGATCATCGCCTCGGAGACGATCTTCGTCGCCCTGCTGGCAGCCTGGCTTCTGAATGAAAAGCTGCGCAGCTGGGGCTGGTTTGGGATCGTTCTCAGCTTCGTTGGCGTCGCCCTGATCGCCATCGAACCCGGGGAGCAGTTCGGTATTTCCATCCACGCCCTGTACATCCTGGGTTCATCGATCTCGGCGGCTTTTTTCCTGGTCGGACAGAAACCCCTGCTGGAGAAATATTCCGCCCTGCAGTTCACCACCTACGCCATCTGGCTGGGGACGATCATGCTGCTGATCTTTACCCCTTCCCTGGTGCGCCAGCTCCCGACAGCAGAGCTGACCGACACGCTGGCGGTGGTCTACATGGGCATCTTCCCCGGGGCGATCGGCTACATCAGCTGGGCGTACGTAATGTCGAAGCGGCCTGCCAGCACCTCCAGCAGCTTCCTGTACCTGATTCCCATCGTCGCCACGTTGATCGGCTGGCTCATCCTAGGCGAACTGCCCCGTTCGATCGCCTTCCTGGGCGGCGCGCTGATCCTGGCCGGCGTCATCCTGGTCAACTCTATTGGGCGTGAAAAGGTTAAAGAAGAATACATCACACCAGCATCCTGATCGCTCTCATTTCTCGAACTACCTATCATGTGATGCCTCCCCGGGCGTGGAAAAAACATGAAAAATTTGCGAACAATTCGCCTGCTGTCAGTACGCTGGATATGCAGCGCCCCTATTCCACGGCTACCTGATAAATCTTTTTATGTTTGTCCCTGACGTCAGGTAATTACCAGATATCCA
>JABAOG010001108.1_pt1 | contig 64297 bp, 67 predicted proteins | sample 7062131 | NCBI WGS metagenome assembly JABAOG01 (sample SAMN14538629, study PRJNA623070) | marine sediment metagenome | biome: marine biome [ENVO:00000428]; feature: marine pelagic biome [ENVO:01000023]; material: deep marine sediment [ENVO:00002113] | place: India: Arabian Sea | collected... | reverse complement strand
AGGACATCCGCTACCTGCTGCGGCGCCTGCCGCCGCCCGAGCAACGCCTCAACATGCTGTTCTCGGCAACCCTCTCGCTGAGCGTCTCGGAGCTCGCCTACGAGCACATGAACTCGCCGACGGTCATCAACGCCAATCCGGAGCAGGTGACCGTGTCCAACGTGAGCCAGGTGCTCTACCACGTCTCCAACGAGGAGAAGATTCCACTGCTCATCGGCATACTCGAGCGCATCGAGCCGGTGCGGACGATGGTATTCGTGAATACCAAGCGCGCCGCGGAAAAAGTCGAAGCCTATCTCGAAGGGAACGGCATCCATGCGGGGCTTTTGACCGGCGATGTGCCCCAACGCAAGCGCCTCGCGCTGCTCGAGAAGTTCACCAGCGGCGCGCTTCCGGTGCTGGTCGCCACCGACGTTGCCTCGCGCGGGCTTCACATTCCCGATGTCAGTCACGTTGTGAATTTCGATCTGCCGCAGGATGCGGAGGACTACGTGCACCGCATCGGGCGCACGGCGCGCGCCGGTGCGAGCGGCGACGCGGTCAGCTTTGCCTGCGAGAGCTACGTTTACTCGCTGATGGACATCGAAGAGTTCATCGGTAAAAAGATCCCCACGGCACCCATCACCGAGGGCCTGCTGGCGACCCCCAAGCCGCCCGCGCGGCGCGAGCGCCGGCGTGGACCGCCGCCGCCACGGTCAAGACGCAGCCGTCCGCGGGGTGCACCGCGCCGCGCGCACTCGCACTGATCGAACCTGCGTCGTTGCCGAGAGGCGGTTCGGGCCGAGCGAGGCGGGGCCCGGTCTAGAGAACACGCTCCAGCCAAGCGGCGATGTCGCGAATCTCCTCCGGGCACACCGAATGGGGCATCGGGTAGGTGTGGCATTCCACCCGATAGCCCAGCGACACGAGAAACCGGCGCGAGTGATCGGAGAGCGCCAGCGGAATGACCGGATCGCGGCTGCCGTGGGCGAGAAAAATCGGTATCTCGCGGTTCGCGTCGTGGCGCTCCTCGCGGGCCGCCTGCTCGAGCGGCAGATAGGTGGACAACGCCAGGATACCCGCCAGCGGCTTCGGATAGCGCAAGCCGGTGTGCAGCGCGATGGCGCCGCCCTGGGAGAATCCGGCGAGCAGGATGCGCGTCGACTCGAGGCCCTTGGCGAGCTCGGCCTCGATGAGGTCCTCGAGGATGCGCGCCGAGGCGCGTACGCCGGATTCGTCCGCGCGGTTGGAGAGGTCCGTATCGGCAATGTCGTACCAGGCGCGCATCACCATGCCGGCGTTGATGGTGACCGGGATGCGCGGCGCGTGGGGAAACACGTAACGCACCGTGCGTGTTGCTTCGACGCCGAGCTCGGGGACGATCGGCTCGAAGTCGTGGCCGTCGGCGCCGAGGCCGTGCAGCCAGATGACGCTGGAGGTTGCAGTCTCGGGCGGTTCAATGATCAGCGGTGTGTCGTCGTTCACCGGCAGCGTCGCTCTCGAATCGTCTGAAGCCGCGGCAGTGTACGCGACGCCCGCGACAGATCAAGGACCCGGGCTGCTATACTCCCGGTCCGTCAGGAGAGATGACCATTGAAACGCGCGCCGACCCGTCGAATGCTCGCAACGATCGCCCTGACGGCCGCGCTCGGCGGGCTCGTCACCGCATGCGGCGTCAAGGGGCCGCTCTATCTTCCGGAGGAGCAGGAGACGGAAGAGGAAAAATCCGACGACGAGGAGAAGACCTCGCTGTGGTCACCCGCCCCGCAGCGCACGACGCGCGGCTGACGGCGCGCCGACGCCCGGACCGCAGTCGCCCTCTCTGCCTGCCCATCGATCGAGCAGAACGGTGAATTTTTTCCACTACGAGAACGACAGGCTGTTTGCCGAGCGCGTGCCGCTCGCCTCAATCGCCGAGCGCTACGGCACGCCGTGCTACGTCTACTCGCGTGCCGCCCTGGAGGCAGCTTGGCGCGCATTCGACGACGCACTCTCAGGGCTCGAGCACCGCATCTGCTACTCGGTCAAGGCCAACTCGAACCTCGGCGTGCTCGACTGTCTGGCGCGACTCGGGTCGGGATTCGATATCGTGTCGGGAGGCGAGCTCGAGCGCGTGCTGGCCGCGGGTGGCGACGCCGCGCACGTGGTGTTCTCCGGGGTCGGCAAGAGTGAGGCGGAGATGCGACGCGCTCTTCAGGCGGGGGTCTACTGCTTCAACGTCGAATCGCAGGGCGAGCTCGAGCGCCTCGACGCCGTCGCCGGAGCGCTCGCGGTGAAGGCGCCGGTCTCGTTGCGCGTCAATCCCGATGTTGATGCCGCTACGCACCCCTATATCGCCACCGGGCTGAAGAAGAACAAGTTCGGTGTGCCGATCGGCGAGGCGCCTGCGCTGTTCGGACTTGCGGCGAGTCTCGGCAACATCGCGGTGAAAGGCGTGGATTTTCACATCGGCTCGCAGATCACCTCCCTCGCGCCCTTCGTCGATGCCCTCGAGCGCGTGCTCGCGCTCATCGATTCGCTCGCCGAATCGGGCATCGCCATCACGCACCTCAACGTGGGAGGCGGCCTCGGCGTGCGCTACGGGCAAGAGACACCGCCATCGGCGCGCGACTACGCAGGCGCCATCGCCGAGCGCCTCGCAGGGCGCCGGCTCGTGCTCCTGGTGGAGCCGGGACGCGCCATCGCCGCCGACGCCGGCATCCTGCTCGCGAGGGTGGAGTATCTGAAGCTCGGTGGTGAGCGCAATTTCGCCGTCGTCGATGCCGCCATGAACGATCTGCTGCGCCCGGCGCTCTACGACGCCTGGCAGGAAATCCTCGCCGTCGATCGCGCCGACGCGAGCGATCGCGAGATGCAGCTCTTCGACGTCGTCGGACCCGTGTGCGAATCGGCCGATTTTCTCGGCAAGGATCGGCGTCTGGCGTTGCGCGAAGGCGATCTGATCGCAGTCGCGACAGTAGGGGCATACGGATTCGTCATGAGCTCGAACTACAATACGCGCCCGCGCGCGGCCGAGGTCATGGTCGACGGTGACGCGATGCGCCTGGTGCGGGCCCGGGAGAACGTCAGCGAGCTATTCGCCGGCGAGTCGCGCCTGCCGGACTGAAGTTCTGCCGGCTTAGGATGTAGAATAGGCGCCGGACTCGGGCGCCTCTCGAAATTTCAATCGCCATGTTGAAACCGACACCCAGCCCCGACGCTCGTGACTCAGCGGCCGCCGCCCGGACCCGCCGCAAGGCAGTGGCGCTCATCTCCGGCGGACTCGACTCGATGCTCGCTGCGCGGGTGGTGATGGAGCAGGGCATTCACGTGGAGGGCATCAATTTTTTCACCGGCTTCTGTGTCGAGGGCCACACCCACGCCATTCGCAGCAAGGACCGTGAGCGACCGAAACGCAACAACGCGCTCTGGGTTGCCGAGCAGCTCAGCATACGGCTGCATTTCGTCGACGTCGTCGAGGAGTACAAGCGCATCGTGATCAATCCGCGCCACGGATATGGCGCAAACCTCAATCCGTGTCTCGACTGCAAGACCTTCATGGTCGGCAAGGCCTTCGCGTGGATGCACGCGCGCGGTTTCGATTTCGTCATCACCGGCGAAGTGGTCGGCCAACGGCCGAAGTCACAGCGCAACGACACCATGCCGGTGGTGGCCCAGGAGTCGGGAGCGGGTGAGCGCCTGCTGCGGCCGCTTTGCGCCAAGCATCTCCCGGAGACGCTGCCCGAGCGCGAGGGCTGGGTCGATCGCGGCGCCCTGTTCGGCTTTCACGGGCGCTCGCGCAAGCCGCAGATAGCGCTCGCCAAACGCTTCGGGTTCAGCGACTACGCTCAGCCTGCGGGCGGCTGCTGTTTTCTCACCAATCGCCACTACACGCAGAAGCTGAAGGACCTGTGGCGCAGCCGCGGTTCGAGGGACTACGAGCTCGATGACATCATGCTGCTCAAGGTGGGCCGCCACCTGCGGCCGCGCCCGCATTTCAAGCTCATCATCGCCCGTGAAGACGGAGAGAATCATTTTCTCGCGGGCTACAGGCGACAGTTCACGCATTTGCGCACAGTGAGCCACGGTGGACCGCTCACGCTCGTCGACGGTGACGTTGACGAGAGCGATCTCGCGCTGGCCGCTCGGCTGACGGCGCGCTACAGCCAGGGGCGTCATGCCGAACGCGTGGAAGTGGAGGTGATCCCTCGCGACGGGGCGCCGCGGGTGATCGAGGTATCTCCCTATCCGGCCGACGATATCCCCGGGGAGTGGCACGTCTGACTTCGCCGCGTCTTCGAGTGCAGGCGTGCGTCGCCGGGTAGCCCCGCATGGGTCATAAATACACCCTCGATGCGCGGCGACTATTATGCCCCATGCCCGTCATCCGCGTGCAGGGGATGATCGAGGGACTTGCGCCCGGTGACCTGCTCGAGGTGTGGTGCACCGACCCGGGCGCGCGCAACGACATCCCTGCGTGGTGCCGCATAAACGGCCACCGGGTCGTCGATGTCACCGAGGCCGATGGCGAGATCAGCCTGGTGCTGGAAGTCGGCAAACAGGAAGCCGGCGGAGATCACCAATGAACGAAGACAGCGCAGCCACGTCACTCGAGGATCGCTATCTTCTGGTTCGCCACGTTACCCTGGTGGGCTCCGCGGTCGATTTTTCACTCGGTGTCATAAAAATCATCGGCGGCTTTCTGAGTCATTCCCAGGCGCTCATCGCGGACGGCGTGCACTCTTTCTCCGATCTGGCGACGGACGTGCTCGTCATCTATGCGGCCAAGCACGCCCATGCGGAGGCCGACGAGGAGCACCCCTACGGCCATGGCCGCATCGAGACCGCCGCGACCGTCGGGCTCGGCGTCGCGCTCATGCTGATCAGCCTCGGGATTGTCTACGACGCGGTGAGCAGGCTGATGCAGCCGGAGACCCTGGTCGTGCCGAAGGCCTGGGCCATGGGCCTGGCGGCGCTCTCAGTCGTCAGCAAGGAGATCATCTACCACTACAGCATGCGCTACGCGCGCAAACTGAACTCGGAGATGCTGCGCGCCAACGCCTGGCACTCGCGCAGCGACGCCATCAGCTCCGTGGTCGTCATCATAGGCGTAGGCGGCGCGCTCGTCGGGATGACCTATCTGGATTCCGTCGCCGCGCTGGTGGTGGCCGCCATGATTGGGAAGATCGGTTTCGATTTCGTCAAGAGCAGCGTGAGCGAGCTCATCGACACGGGTGTCGGTGCCGACCATCTGGACGAAATCCGCGATGTCATTCAATCGGTGGACGGCGTCGAGAGCCTGCATCTGCTGCGCACGCGCCAGATGGCAGGGCGCGTGCTCGTCGACGTGCACATCATCCTGCGCGACCCGCGCGTGAGCGTCTCCGAGGGGCATCAGATCAGCGAGACGGTGCGCGCCCTGCTCATCAAGCGCTTCGAGAGCATCGACGACGTGACCGTGCACATCGATCCGGAGGACGACGAGCACGCCGCGCCGGGCAAGCACCTGGGCCTGCGCGCCGAGGTGCTCGGCCGCCTGCGGGCACGCTGGCAGCACCTACCCGTGGCGAGCGAGATCCGCCGCGTCGACCTGCATTACCTGCGCGGCCGCATTCAGGTGGAAGTCGAGCTGCCGCTGGCCCTCGGCGCGGATCCGCAGCGCGCCGCGGCCAACGCGGCGGCGTTCGAGGCGATCGCGGCCGCGGACCCGGACGTGGCCGAGATCCGGGTGCTCTACTCGTAGTTGCCCTAAAAAAGAGCGCCTGGGGAGCGGACGCACTATTCTGGTGCAAAAAACGCCGAGCGAGTGCCCCTGCCACCGGGGCGGGCTGGCAACCGGGGCCAAGGCGGCGCCGTTCGCCGGGGCGCGATGGGCCGGCGCGATGCGTCCAAGCATCTGAAATGTCTCGCTTCCCGTTGCCGGCGTGGCGCAGGCGATGACGGCGCGCGCGCGGCCGTCCGGCTGCGTAAGGCCTCTGGCACGCTTCGTGCACATTTCCCGTCGAATCACGTGCGGCACCGGAGGGTGCTGCCTGGCCCGTATTGATGTCTTGGGAGGAAGCAGCCATGTCGGCCGATGACGTGCTGAAAACGATTCAGGATAAAGAGGTGAAGTTCGTCGATCTGCGCTTCACCGATACCCGCGGCAAGGAGATGCACATGTCCATGCCGGCGTCGATGATCGACGCCGACTTCTTCGAGGACGGCAAGATGTTCGACGGCTCCTCCATCGCCGGCTGGAAGGGCATCCAGGAGTCGGACATGATTCTCATGCCCGACGCCGATACCGCCGTGCTCGATCTGTTCACCGACGAGGCGACGCTCAATCTTCGCTGCGACGTCATCGAGCCGAGCACCATGCAGGGCTACGAGCGCGACCCGCGCTCGCTCGCCAAGCGCGCCGAGGCCTACCTGCGCTCGACCGGCGTCGCCGACACGGCTTACTTCGGTCCCGAGCCGGAGTTCTTCATCTTCGACGACGTGCGCTGGTCGGCGAGCCCCGCGGGCGCCATGTACCGCATCGACTCCGAGGAAGCCGAGTGGAACTCCGAGCGCGTCTACGAGGACGGCAACATGGGCCATCGGCCCGGCCCCAAGGGCGGCTATTTCCCCGTGCCGCCGGTCGATTCCGGTCACGACATCCGCTCGGCCATGTGTCTCGCCATGGAGGAGATGGGACTGAAGGTGGAAGTGCACCATCACGAGGTCGCGACCGCCGGCCAGGCCGAGATCGGCACCGCGTTCAACACGCTGGTGCGCAAGGCCGACGAGCTGCAGATCCTCAAGTACTGCGTGCACAACGTCGCGCACGCCTACGGCAAGACGGCGACCTTCATGCCGAAGCCGCTGGTCGGCGACAACGGCAACGGCATGCACGTGCACCAGTCGCTCGCCAAGGGCGGCGAGAACATCTTCTCCGGCGACAAGTACGCCGGCCTCTCGGAGACGGCGCTGTACTACATCGGCGGCATCTTCAAGCACGCCCGGGCGATCAACGCCTTCACCAACTCCGGCACCAACAGCTACAAGCGCCTGGTGCCGGGCTTCGAGGCGCCGGTCCTGCTGGCCTATTCGGCCCGCAACCGCTCCGCGTCGGTGCGGGTGCCCCACGTCGCCAATCCCAAGGCGCGTCGCCTGGAAGTGCGCTTCCCGGACTCGAACGGCAATCCGTACTTCACGTTCACCGCGATGATGATGGCGGGGCTCGACGGCATCCTGAACAAGATCGAGCCGGGCGAGCCGCTCGACAAGGATCTTTACGATCTGCCGCCGGAAGAGGAGAAGGGCATTCCCACGGTGTGCTCGTCCCTCGACCAGGCGCTCGACGCGCTCGACAACGATCGCGAGTTCCTGCTGGCGGGCGACGTGTTCACCCACGACGTCATCGACGCCTACATCGGGCTCAAGAGCGAGGAGCTCACGCGCTTCCGTATGACCACCCATCCGGTCGAGTTCGACATGTACTACAGCCTCTGAGTCGGCTGCCGGCCGGGTCCGCCGGCCGGCCAGCTTTTCATTCCTAAGCCCCCGATTTTCGGGGGCTTTTTTGTTGTCGGGGGCATGCGCATTGGGTATTCTTTCGGCCATGAAACGGCTCGTTGTGCTGCTTTTTCTGGCTCTCGCGGCTGGTCTCGCCCATGCGCAGGGGGTCTACAAGATCACGAGGCCGGATGGCAGCGTGGAGTTCACCGACGCGCCACCGCCGGATAGCGCCGCGGAAAAAGTGCAGCTGGCGCCGCTCAACACGACGCCGCCACTCGTATCGCCCGGGGACGCCGTCGACAGCACTCCGGTATCCGCGCCCGAGCAGGGCTACAGCGAGTTTCGAATCAAGAGTCCCGAAAGCGGCACGGCGGTTCGCGAAAACGCCGGTAACGTGGCCGTCAATCTGAGTCTGAAACCGCCACTGCGGCCCGGCGATACGATCGATCTGCTCTTGGACGGCAAGTCGGCCGCCAGGGGGCGATCGACCGCGATCACGCTGACCAATCTCGATCGCGGCGCCCATAGCATCCAGGCGGTCATCGCGGATTCCGCCGGCACGGTGGTTGCGCGAAGCAACACCGTTACCGTGACCCTGCAGCGGCGCAGCGCCCTTCTGCAGCCACCGCGATCGGGAGTCCGCTAGGACACGCCGCCGGCGTTCCGGCGCCGGCCTTGCCCCCTGCGTTTCTGGCCGAGAGCCGCTGATTCGGTCCCCGAGCGCGCCCGGGGCGCACGAATGCGGCAGGTTCCGCCCTTTCGGGAACACGCGTTGTCGGGTCCTCCGGGCTTGTCTATGCTGAGGCAATGCTGAAAAAACCCGTCTTGCTCCTGTGTCTGATGCTCGCCGCGGGCGGCGTCGCCCAAGCGCAGAAGATCTACAAGTGGACGCTTCCGAACGGCGACATCGTCTACTCCGACAAGCCGCCGCCCGCCGATCAGGCGGAGGAGGTCAAGCTCGAGCCCCTGCAGACGTTCTCGGCACCGCCGGCGCCGCCGCTCGAGGACACGAGCGCGGCGAAAGACAAGGAGAAGCCCGCCGGCTACGAGCAATTCAAGGTCACCAGCCCCGACAACGACGCCACCATCCGTGACAACAACGGCAACGTGAGCGTCAGCCTGAGCGTGACCCCGGGCCTGCAGAGCGGTCACAGCATCGAGGTGTTCATGGACGGCCAGGCCATCGGCAGCGGCAAGAGCACCTCGTTGACCCTCACCGACGTGGATCGCGGCACCCACACGGTCCAGGCCGCCATCAAGGACAGCGAGGGCAAGGAAATCACCCGCAGCAACAGCGTCGTCTTCCATCTGCGGCGTGGCGGCGTCTGAGGCTGCCGACGCCCGGTTTCCGCTTCCAGCCCGCACCAATTTGGTGCATACTTCCCGCGCCGAACGCTCGGTGTCCGCCATCAGCGGGCCGCTGAGCGCCTGAAATCCCGCGATTCGGCCGCCTGAGCGGTCATTTCCGTGGTGCGCTGGCCACGCTCACGGCGGCCAGATGTGGTCCGGATTTTGCTCCATGGAAGTCATGTCCGTCCCTGCCGCCAACGCACCCTTCGGCACACGCTCCGCCAGCGGGCGGATTGCGAGCGAGCCCGTGGACAGCACCAAGGCCATCATCGACAACCTGACCACCGCAGTTCTGCTGCTCGACACCGATCTGCGCCTGCTCGCCATGAATCCCGCCGCCGAGGAGCTGCTCGACGTGAGCGCCAATCAGGTGCTCGGCACGAGCGCCGAGCGCCTGCTGCCCGACACCGCGGTGTTTCCGGCGGCGCTGGCCCGGGCAGCCGCGAGCGGTGCGCCGTTCACCGAGCGCGAGATGCGCCTGCCCATCGCCACGCAGAGCATCACCGTGGACTGCAGCGTGACGCCGGTCGGCGAGGGCCACGGCGAGGTGCGTCTGCTGGTGGAGTTCGTGCAGGTGGATCGTTACCGGCATCTCGGCCGCGAGGAGCAGGGTGTGGCGCGCAACGCATCGCTGCGCGCCCTGCTGCGCGGTCTCGCCCACGAGATCCGCAATCCCCTCGGCGGGCTTCGCGGTGCCGCGCAGCTGCTCGAGCGCGAGCTCGTCGACGACGCCCTCAAGGAGTACACACAGGTTATCGTCCACGAGGCAGACCGGCTGCAGAATCTGCTCGACCGCATGCTTGGTCCGCGCACGCCGCCGAAGAAGCGCAGTATCAATATTCACGAAGTCACCGAGCGCGTACGCGCTTTGCTGCGTGCCGAGTCACCGGCGGGTGTGCACATCGCGCGCGATTACGATCCCAGCATCCCGGCGCTCAACGCCGACCCGGAGCTTCTCATCCAGGCAACGCTCAACGTCGCCCGCAACGCCGTGCAAGCCCTCGACGGCCGCGGCGAGCTCATGCTGCGCACGCGCGTCCAGCGCCGCTTTACCATCGGTCAGACCTGCCACCGCCTGGTGGTGCGCATCGAGGTCCACGACAACGGTCCCGGCGTGCCGGAGGAGCTGCGCGAGCACGTGTTCTTTCCTCTCGTCACGGGCCGCAGTGAAGGCACCGGCCTCGGCCTTTCCATTGCACAGTCTCTGGTCGATCAGCACAACGGCCTGATCGAGTACTCGAGCGTTCCGGGTGACACCACGTTCAGTCTGATTATTCCCGTGGAGGACGTTTCATGAGCCGCGCGCAGATCTGGGTCATCGACGACGACCGGTCGATTCGCTGGGTTCTCGAGCGCGCCCTCGCGCAGGCCGGCATGGACGTGACGGCTTTTGAGAACGGCGCCGACGCCATGGCACGGCTCGCCGCCGAGCAGCCCGATGTCGTCGTCTCGGACATCCGCATGCCGGAGATGGACGGGTTGAGTCTGCTCGAGCGCATTTCGTCGTGGCATCCCGAGCTGCCCGTGATCATCATGACCGCGTACTCGGATCTCGAGAGCACGGTATCGGCCTACCAGGGCGGTGCTTTCGAGTACCTGCCGAAACCTTTCGACGTGGACGAAGCCGTCGCCCTGGTGCAGCGCGCGCTCGATCGCCGTTCCGCCGACGAGCCTTCGGCGCCGGAGCCGGATACCATCGAGAGTCCCGTCGGCGGCATCGTCGGCTCGGCGCCGGCGATGCAGGAAGTGTTTCGCGCCATTGGCCGCTTGTCGCGCTCCAACATCACGGTGCTCATCACTGGCGAGTCCGGAACCGGCAAAGAGCTGGTAGCCCGCGCCCTTCACCGGCACAGCCCACGCGCGCATGCGCCCTTCATCGCACTGAACACCGCCGCAATTCCCAGGGAGCTTCTCGAATCGGAGCTTTTCGGCCACGAGCGGGGCGCGTTCACCGGCGCCCAGAGCCAGCGGCTGGGCCGCTTCGAGCAGGCCGACGGCGGCACGCTGTTCCTCGACGAGATCGGCGACATGCCGCCGGAGCTGCAGACCCGCCTGCTGCGGGTGCTCGCCGACGGCGAGTTCTACCGCGTCGGTGGTCACGTCCCGATTCGGGTCGACGTGCGCATCATCGCCGCAACGCACCAGGATCTCGAGGCGCGGGTGCGCGATGGAAGCTTTCGCGAAGATCTCTACCACCGCCTGAACGTCATTCGCGTGCACGTGCCGGCGCTGAGGGATCGGCGCGAGGATATCGTGCCGCTTCTGCGGCACTTCCTGGCGGCTGCGGCCGAGGAGCTCGGCGCGGTGACGAAGACCCTCGCAGCCGACGTCGAGCGTTATCTCACCACACTCGACTGGCCGGGCAACGTGCGCCAGCTCGAGAACCCCTGCCGCTGGTTGACGGTGATGGCGTCGGGGAACGAGATTCAGCTCGCCGATCTCCCTCCGGAGCTTCGTGAGGCGCCACGGACCGCGCCGCACGACGACGACTGGCAGGCGCAGCTGCGCCGTTGGGCGGAGCGGCATCTCGCCGCCGGCGAGGATGCCTTGCTCGATGCGGCCGTGCCCCGCTTCGAGCAGGTCATGATCGAAACGGCGCTCAACGCCTCCGGCGGCAGGCGTCAAGACGCGGCGCGCTTGCTCGGCTGGGGACGCAATACGCTCACACGGAAAATAAAAGAGCACGGCTTGCGCTTCGACGACTAGTCGCCGACCATCGTCTCTCGAGTCTGCATCGTTACCGAAATCCTGCACGCGCGCTCGCGCGCGAATAAGGTCAGCCATGAAATCATCCGACAAGCCGACCACCCAGCTGTGCACCCACGACACCGAGTCGATCACGGTGCGCGGCGCCGACCTGGTGAACGATCTCATAGGGGAGCTCACCTTCACCGAGATGACCTATTTCACCATCACCGGACGCCGACCGACGCGCGCCCAGACGCGCATACTCGACGCGGTGCTGGTGACGCTGATGGAGCACGGACTCACTCCGAGCGCCATTGCGACCCGTATGATTTACGGCAGCACACCGGAGTCGCTGCAGGCGGCGGTAAGCGCGGGACTGCTGGCGGTGGGCAGCGTCTTCGTCGGCACCATGGAGGGTTGCGCCGCGTTGATTGAGCGCATCCTGGCAGCGCCCGACAGGCAGGCGGCGGCCCGGGATATCGCCGACGAGTACCGGAGCGAGCGCAGAGCGATCCCCGGGTTCGGCCATCACATGCACAAGCCCGACGACCCGCGCACGCCCAAGCTCTTCGCGATTGCCGAAGCCGAGGGCGTGCCCGGCATGCACATCGATGCGCTGCGCACGCTCTCCGCAGCGGTCGACGCGCGTTTCGGCAAGCATCTCACCATCAATGCGACCGGCGCCATCGGTGCGCTGCTCGGTGAAATCGGTATCCCGGCCGGCGTCATGCGCGGGGTCGCCGTGATCTCGCGCTCGGCCGGGCTGGTCGCGCACATCGCCGAAGAGCAGCGCTCGCCGAGCATGCGCTACATGTGGGATGTCGTCGAGGAGGCGGTGCCTTATGTCGAAGGCACCGGCGCAGGCGAGTGAACGCCACGGCTCGCGCATGCAGCCCATCGACCTGATCTACCGCGCAGCGGCCCATACGCCCGACGCCGTCGCCGTCGAGGCGCCCGGCAAACGCATCACGTACCGAGAGCTCATGGCCAGGGCGGACGCGCTCGCCCACGCCCTGCAAGATGTCGATCCGGACCCGCAGTCGCGCGTCGGCGTGTGCGCCTACAACACGGTGGAGCACCTGACCGCTCTGCTCGCCGTGATGGCCGCCGACAAGATCTGGGTGCCGCTCAATCCGCTGGACTCCGAACGCGAACTCGCCACCAAGGTCTCGAGCGCAACGCCGTCGCTGCTGATTGCCGACGAGAATTGTTTGCACAAGTGCGATCCGGGCTCAGCCACGCTGCTGGTGGGGGCGCGCGACCCCGGTGGAGGCAAGGCCGATGCTCCCTGCATCGACGATCTGATCGAGAGAAATCGCGGGGAGCGACCGCGGCGAAGCGGACTGTCGGCATCGCTCACCCAGGCCATCAAGTTCACCGGTGGATCGAGCGGCAAGCCCAAGGGCGTGCTGCAGCCGTACCGGGCGTGGATTGCAGGGGCGAGCAGCATGATCCACGCCTTCGGTTTCGGCGAGAAGGACCGATACCTCATGGCGGCGCCGCTCACCCACGGCACCTCCTGCTACGTGACCCCGATCCTCGCCGTTGGCGGGACCCTGGTGTTGATGGAGGGCAAGACCACGCCCGAGAAGGTTCTCGACGCGTTCGAGACGCAACAAGTCACGGCAAGCTTTCTGCCGCCGACGCTCATTTACATGATGATGCAGTCGATGCAGGGCGCGTCACGGCGTTTCGAGCGCCTGCGCCTGCTCATCTACGGCGCGGCCATCATGCCGCCGGAGAAGATCCGAGAGGCGCGCCGCGTATTCGGACCGGTCATCGCCACCAACTACGGCCTCACGGAAGCACCGCAGATCATCACCGCTCTCACACCGGACGAGGCCCGCGACGAGCGCACCATCGCCTCGGTAGGACGAGCGAGCTTCATGACCCGGGTCGGCATCAAGAACCCCGAAGGTGAGCTGCTCGCGCCGGGCGAGCAGGGAGAGATTGTGGTGGGCGGCGATCTGCTGATGAGCGGTTATCTCGACGACCCCGAGCAGACTGCCGAGGCGCTCGTGGACGGCTGGCTGCATACGGGCGACGTCGGTTATCTGGACGAGCGCGGTTACCTCTATCTCAAGGATCGATTGAAAGACGTTATTATCAGCGGCGGGTTCAACGTCTATCCGAGCGACGTGGAAGCCGCGCTGGCTGCGCATCCCGCCATTCACGAGTGCGTCGTCTTCGGTCGGCCGGACCGGAAGTGGGGCGAGGCCGTGCACGTGGCAGTGGAGCTGCGCGAAGGCGCCGATGCAACGGTCGATGACATCATCACTTTTGCCAAGCAGCAGGTGGGATCGGTGCAGGCACCGAAGCAGGTGCACTTCCTGGAGAGCCTGCCGCGCAGCTCCGTGGGAAAGGTGCAGCGGCGCGAGGTTCGCGCGCTCATCGAGACGATGGAGGCGACATGACCATTACGCGCGCGATCGCACGGCTGCCAGCCAGCAACGCCGCACAAGGCCTGACGACGGCGGCCCTGGGAGCGCCCGACATGGCGCTCATGCTCGCGCAGCACGGCGAGTACGTTCGTATGCTCGAGGCTCTCGGCATCGAGGTCACCGTGCTCGAGCCGGACGAGCGCTATCCCGACAGCTGTTTCGTCGAGGACACGGCGGTCGTGACCTCCGCGGTCGCTGTCGTTACCCGCCCCGGCGCCCCTTCGCGCCGCGGCGAGGAGGCCGCTATCGAGCCGCTTCTCGCAAAGCACCGAGCCATCGCACGTATCGAAGCGCCCGGAACTGTCGATGGCGGCGACGTGCTGGTGCTTGGCGAGCGGGCGCTCATTGGACTATCGGCTCGCACCAACGCGGATGGGGCGGAGCAGCTCGCGGGGATACTCGGCGAACACGGCATGCGCTGCACGACGCTCGAGGTGGGCGGAGGCCTGCATCTCAAGTCGAGCATCAATGCCCTTGGCGAGTATCGTCTGCTGGTGACGCCCGAGTTCTCCGAACACCCAGAGCTCGGCACCTTCGAACGGGTCGTGGTTCCCTGCGAGGAAACCTATGCCGGCAACAGTCTCTGGGTGAACGATCACGTGATCGTGCCAGCCGGCTTTCCTGCCACCCGCGCGCTGATCGAGCGGCTCGGCACGACGACCATCGAAGCAGACGTGAGTGAGTTCCGGAAGATGGATGGCGGCCTCACCTGCCTGTCGATTCGCTTCTGAGCGGCCGGCTGGGTACGGGCCAGCGAAGAACACGCGCCGAAGAGAGTGAAGAGAAAATGAACAGAGAGTGGTTTCAGATCGCCTGCAGCCCCTCGGTTGTCACGCGAGGGCTCAAGTACGGCGCCATCGTCGGATCGATTCTCATCATCATCAACCACGGCAACGCCATCTTCGCCGGTGCCGTGGACACGACGCGCATCCTGCAGATGATTCTGACCGTCCTCGTGCCGTACTGCGTGTCGACCGCGTCGAGCGTAGGCGCCGTCATGGAGCAGCGCCTGGAAATGAAGGCGTGACTCCGAACTCCGAGTCAGGTGAGCAACGAAGCGGCCCGACTTACAGTACGGCTATGTGGGGTGTTGTCCACGACCGAGCCTGATTGTTAGGCACGGAACAAGTAGCAAGAAAGCAATAAAATGGGGGCCGGCGGTGAACCGCTCGAATGCCGGGTTCCAGATCTCTCGATAGAGCCAAGGGAGGAAGCCATGTACGCAAGATTTTCAACTTTTCGCGTAAACTCGGGGAAACTTGATGAATACCAGGCGTTGGTAGAAACATTTAAGCCAGAAATAATGGCGCTTCCCGGTATCAAGTACTGGTTCAGTGCAGCCAATGAAGATGGATGTTGTGCCTCTATCGCGGTTTACGAGAGTGAAGAGGCTGCTGCAGCGTCATCAAGCGGAGCCAGCTCTGTTTTTGGCCGATTGGCGGAATTCATCGAATCTGAATCACAACCACAGGGATACCAGGTGTTTCTCCACGGTGTTAACTCCTAGAAAAATTGAAGTATGGATTGCCAGGGACATTTCAGGTTTTGCCTAACAGGGCGCTGCAGCGGACGCGGATAAGCGTAGGCGGCTTTCCTTGGCGATCTGTCCGGGCCGCTCAACTGAGTCGTTAGGCGGCGAATGCGTAGGATAAATGGAGAAATAACGCTGAAAACCGAAGGGTATATTATTCGAGGTGGAGTAGAGGGCCGCGAACGTCTCCGTCTTCTGTCCGAAGTCATGGGTCCATCGACTCGTGCTCTTCTCGCTGAAGCCGGCATACCAGCTGGTTCGAAATGCCTCGATGTCGGATGTGGCGGTGGTGATGTGACATGCGAGCTTGCGCGAGTAGCTGGATCTACGGGCCGAGCGATTGGCATAGATCGTGATGAAACCCTGATCGACATTGCGCGAAGGGAGAGTAATCAGCAAAGGCATGGAAATACTTCGTTCGAGGTTCGAGACGTGGTCGAATGGGAGCCCACTGAGCAGTTCGATATCGTCTATGCTCGATTTCTCCTGTCACATCTACAAAACCCGGAAAGATTGATTGCAGTGATGCACAGACATATTCGTCCGGGTGGCATGATGATTATTGAAGATATCGACTTCCGTGGGCACTTCTCCGAACCTGACTGCCCAGCCCTCCAGCGTTATGTGGAGTTATATACCAGATCGGTGCAATCGCGCGGAGCGGACCCCAACATCGGCCCGCGGCTTCCGTGCCTATTCCAGGACGCCGGATTCAATGACATACATTTGATGCTAGTTCATCCCGCTGCACTTCGAGGAGGGATAAAACTCCTCACTTGTNNCTCTTGAATCGATTGCCGAGACCGTATTGAAGGATGGCCTTACTGGCGAGGAGGAACTCTGCAAGACGATCGAAGAACTCGACTCCTTCGCGCGTAATCCTCGTACAGTTCTCGCAGGACCACGTATCTTTCAGGTGTGGGGTCGGCGGTCGTGAAGGACGTGGCATACTCTAGGGTCCCCCACATAACAAGGTACTCCAGCGAACACGGACAAGCGCAGGCCGCCTTTCTAGGCCATCCGTCCGCGCCGCCGAGCTTGATCGTTAGGCAGTACTCAATTCCAGAAAAGGAGACAGCATGCCCAATCCGCATTTGCAGGCGAAACTCGATGCAATCTTCAATGCGCATATACAGGCAGAATTAGCCGGCGACCTCGACGAGACGCTGGCGACCATGGCGCCGAATCCGCATCTCGTCAATGTGCCGACCATGATAGGCGGTCAAGGCCCGCAAAGCGTTCGGACGTTCTACTCCAAGCGCCTCATCGGCCAGTTTTTTCCGCCCGACGTCACTTTCGAAACGGTCTCACGAACGTATAGCGAGGAACGAATCGTCGATGAGCTCATCATCTCGTTCACGCACACCATCAAAATGGATCACATTCTGCCCGGAGTTGAGCCAACCGGGGAGCGGGTCGACGCGGTATTTGTCGTGATCGTTGGAATCGAAGGCGACAAGGTCGCCTACGAGCACATTCTGTGGGACCAGGCTAGTGTGCTCGTCCAGCTTGGCCTACTCGACCCGAAGGGTCTTCCAGTCGTCGGCGCGGGTGCCGCCGCAAAGCTGAGAAATCCCGCATTGCCGGACCCGTTCTTCAATGAGGGCTAGCGGCCGGCCCCCGGAGGGTTGACAACAGCATTCAGCGGACGGCGATGTGCGCCGCCGCTGATGCTGAGCATTTAGGTGTCGGATCCGAGGGGCGGTTGTCCGATACCGAAGCTATTAGGACAGGAGTGAAATGTAGACTGATTGAAGAGAGACCATTATGGGCGTTCTGTTGGTAACTGGATCTAGTCGAGGCATTGGCGCGGAAGTAGCTCGTCTTGGTTCCCGTCAAGGCTGGGCCGTGTGTGTAAATTCCTCTAAATCAGGTGAAGCCGCCGAGAGGGTCGCATCTGAGATTAGAGCAGAAGGCGGCAAAGCTATTGTCGCAACCGCTGACGTGACTTCGCCTCTGGAGGTCGAGGAGATGTTCGAAAGGGCTAAAGCGGATTTGGGACCAGTCACGGGATTGGTGAACAATGCAGCCACTGAAGGTAGCCAAGGACGGGTCGAAGATCTGGATGCTAGCGCGACACGGCGACTTTTTGAGGTGAATATACTTGGTCCATTCTTGTGCACCCAAGCCGCAGTAAAGCAGATGTCCACGCGCTTTGGAGGGCCGGGTGGGGCAATCGTGAATGTATCATCGGCGGCGGCTAAGCATGGTGGCAGCGGGCACTACGTAGACTATGCGGCGTCGAAGGCGGCACTAGATACAATGACATACGGCCATGCAGTCGAACAGGCTGATGCCGGCATCCGGGTGAATTGCGTTCGACCTGGAACCGTCTGGACGGAGATGAATCGCCTCTACATGGAGCGAGACCCCGAGTATGCCGATAGGATTATCGCAAAGACGCCACTCGCGCGCGCAGCTGAAGAAGCCGAAATTGCCAAGGGAATCCTGTGGCTATTATCGGACGAAGCGTCCTACACCACGGGCGCGATACTTGATATTTCGGGTGGGATGGTAGCTCCGTAGACCGACAAGAGAAGACTAGCCTCGATTTCAAAGCTAGAAGACCAAATGACACGACAGGCACCTAACAAGGCGCTGCAGCCGACGTTCTCGGGCGTCGGGGCCGCCTGCGGCGGCCATGCGCCGTGCGGCGCGGCTGAGCTTGGTCGTTAAGTATCGAAGAAAATGGCGTAGGAGGTGCTGCGGCGTGTTCGGAATATTCGCTTCAATCATGGTTAAACCGGAACACAGGGAGCAGTTTTTGGCCACTTATGGAGGAAACCGCTCGTCTCTCCGTTCAGGAGGAGGCCGGCTGTGTCCGATTTGACGTATTTCGCGAGAAACACCAAGGAAATCGATATCTTCTGTATTAAGTGTATGTCGATGAAGCAGCTTTCGAGGCCCATCTGGCCACTCCCCATGCCCGGCGTGCGATGGAAGGATCAAGGACTTGGGCGCAAGGCCCATTTAATGTAATACGCGCCGAAAGCATCTATCCACATTCCAATTCTGCATTTGGGACCGACATGGAGAGAAGTCAGGTTGTGCGATATTCAACGAGACGCTGCAGAGAACGCGGATACGGGCAGTCTGCGTGAGCTGGCCGTCCGCGCCACTGAGCCCGGTCATCAGGCGAGTGCAGTGCGCCTTCAAATACCGCCACAAAAGGAGGTCATCCCATGTCAACAGAAGACGAAGTTCGCAAGGCATCAGCGCAGTTCTACGCTGCACTGAACCTCATGCTCAATGGCGACGCCGGGTCCCTGTCCGATATCTGGTCGCACGGCTCGGCCGTCACCACGATGCATCCTGTTGGTGGTCGACAGGTGGGATGGAACGAAGTCCGGGAATCATGGGAACAAGTAGCCCAAGTGGCCTCGTACGGAAAGGTTGAGCTGAAGGACCAACTCATCCGCGTTGCTGGAGACGCCGCCTACGAAGTCGGCGTAGAGCATGCGGAGTTCACGCTGGGTGGGCATCAGGTCGCCGGGCAGATTCGCGTGGCGAACATCTTCAGGCAGGGACTTCGCCAGCCATTACGCCCATGTTTCGCGCTGCACGCAAGAAGCGTCAATGCAGTCTAAGAACGCGACGGAGCTGACAGTACAAAATGTCACGTCCTTTCCAAAGGCAAAGACGGTGCCATTTTTTCCTGCAGCGCATTCCGAACGCTGGATGGCGATCAGATGTGCAGATCATGCGACACCTTTGACACTATCGTTCCAATTCACGGACCCCAGCAGCTACGCAGAATCGTCGCAAAGATTCGAGACGCGGTAGAAGCCGAAGTGCTTCGATGCAACGAGTTCGAGTCCAGCCGAGCGCTCATCGGGCAGCCCCCATTCTCGGAGCTCGATCTCGAGCGCACGATTCCAGATATCATCCGGTACTACTTCGAATGTACGTCGTGTGGAGCCGCGTTTGGACTGATGGTAGAAGCATTTCATGGCCAGGGAGGTCAGTGGTCGAAGCTGTAGCCATGCAATTACGCCGTTTGTTATCTGATAAATCGCTGCAGCTGACACCTAACGGCGCCGGGGCCGGCTGCGCCGGTGATGCGCCTTGTGGCGGGGCCGAGTTTCCTTATTTTAGATAACACTTTCACCCGGGAGTGATGGCGGATGAGCGATGTAACGATGATAGGGCTCGGTGCGATGGGCAGTGCACTAGCGCGGGCTTTTATTGGAGCCGGCCATCGCGTTACTGTCTGGAATCGAACTCCATCAAAAATGAAGCCGTTAACGGAACTTGGTGGTCATGCTGCCTCCAGCATAGCCGAGGCGGTCGAAGCCAGCCCTGTTACCGTCCTTTGCATCGACAACTATGCAATTTCACGCAAGCTGATATCTGAAAGTAACCTCGGACAGTCTTTATCTGGTCGCACCTTGATTCAACTCAGCACCGGTTCTCCTCGGGAATCCCGGGAGTTTGATGATTTCATTCGAGGATTTGATTGTGAGTATATCGATGGCGCAATCATGCCCTACCCGGAGGGCATAGGTGACGAAGATGCAAAATTGCTATTTTCCGGGCCGGAGGACACATACAATCGATGTTATCCTTTTCTCGAGTGTCTGGGAGGGGATCTTAGATACCTGGGCACAAATATCAGTGGGGCGGCTGCTCTCGACATGGCTCTACTTACGCACGATCTCTGTTGTTATCTTGGCCTAATTCACGGGGCAAATATATGCGAATCGGAAGGCATTAGCGTGAGTAATTTTGCTGCAATGTTTCCCGAAGGTAGCAGCACCAGGGAATCAGTAGAGGTGATTCACTCCGACCGATACGATGAGCCTGGTGCAACCTTGGCCGTGTGGGATGGCGCCTTAAGAAGAATTCAAGCCCAAGCGAAAGATTCAGGGATTAACAGCGAAGTTCCGGATTTTATTTCAAGCTTTTTCAAACGAGCTTTGGCAGCTGGATATGGCGAAGAAGATGTAGCCTCAATAATAAAAATAATGCGTGATGAGAATGTCGCATAACAATTGCATGCAGCCGGGCAGCCTTACGGCTGACGGCTGATGCGGGGCGTAACAGATCACGAAGAAGTGGTGCGCAGTGAAAATTTGGGTAGACGCGGATGCATGCCCGCTGGTGATCAAAGAGATATTATTCAGAGCAGCTGAGCGCACGGGAGTGCAGTTGACCCTTGTGGCAAATCAATCTGTGCGCATACCCCCATCTCCCCTGATTAAATTTCTTCAAGTAGCCCGTGGCTTCGATGCCGCGGATAACGAAATTGTCAAAAGACTCAGCGCGGGTGACCTGGTGGTCACGAGCGATATTCCTTTGGCAGCGGAGGTGATAGAAAAGGGAGGGCGTGTGCTGAGCCCACGGGGGGAGCTCCATACTGAGGAGAATATTCGAGCACGTCTCAATATGAGGGATTTTCTCGATACCATGCGGGCTAGCGGACTAGATACGGGTGGCCCGGCGGCGCTTAGTCAAAGTGATAGGAAAGCTTTTGCTGATCACCTCGACAGATTACTAACCAAGGGTGCCGGAAATGCATAGTAAGGCGCTCCAGTTGACGCTCCAAACCGGCGCGGTTGAGTTTGGTCGTCGGAGTTGCGGACACCTCCTGCACAAGGACCTCCCTGTATAGTTTTTGGTAACAGATACCATTGGCGAAAGAGAAAATGGGACGCATTGACAGCCGTTTATCGGAGCTCGGAGTCGAGCTTCCCGAACCACCGTCGGCTCGGGCGAATTACGTATCATATATCGTCACGGGAAGCCTCGTTTTCGTCGCCGGGCAGCTTTCCGAGCTTGCTGGTGAACAGTACAAAGGCAAGCTTGGCACAGATCTATCGATTGATGACGGCTATCGGGCGGCACGATTGTGCGCGGTCAATCTACTCGCTCATCTCAAGATGGCGTGTGATGGAGATCTTGATCGCGTTGCGCGGGTGGTCGAAGTCGGTGGCTTCGTAAACAGCGCTCCAGACTTCTACGACCATCCAAAGGTATTGAACGGAGCATCAGATCTCCTTCTGGAGGTGTTCGGGGATATCGGAAGACATACGCGTTTCGCCGTCGGAGTGGCAGCTCTTCCGTTCAACTTCGCGATTGAGGTGAAAGCACATTTTGAGATCTCGTAATCAACGCGAGCCAAATGATGCGCTGCACGCGACGGCGTACCGCTACGGGGTCCGCCGCCGCTGAACCTGGTCGTTAGAGCTCGAAGAGGAGAAGTAATTGGCCGATCTGAAGTTCCAAGGCGAGATGGCCCGCATACAGCGGGCTTTGGCGCAGTGCACTGATATGACTGCGCGCCGCAACGCGGTTTTTGCGGCTCTCAATTTGCGGACCGCGGAGCGGGTTTTGGAAGTCGGTTGCGGGGGCGGGTTTTACGCGTATGAAGCTGCGCAATTCGTAGGGCCAGAAGGGGCCGTTCGCGCAATCGATATCAGCGAAGATCAAATCAAGTCGGCGCAAGAGCGTTGCGCGGATGTTCCCTGGGTGAAGTGCAAAGTAGGAGACGCGGTATCGCTCGCTTACGAAGACGCAGAATTTGATGCAATTTACGGAGTGCAGGTGCTCGAGTACCTTCCGGACATAAAACGGGCCCTGCAGGAATTCCAACGCGTGCTCCGGCCAGGTGGTCGGATTGTGATACTGGCGACCAACTGGACTTCCCTCGTCTGGAACTCCAGGCAACCAGATCGAATGAGGAAGGCGCTGGCAGGATGGCGGAAGCATGCGCCGGAATCTGATCTACCAGCGATACTGGCCTCCATGCTGAGAGAGGTCGGATTACGGCTAATCCATCAAGTTTCGGTTCCCGTACTCAACACGTCATATAATCCGAGCACATTGAGCTACTGGGCCGCACGACTCATAAGGGGCTATCTCGTAGCCAGTAAAGCCATGTCGGAGACAGAAGCAACCTCGTGGCTGGATGAGTTCGATGACCTCGAGCGGGAAGGCGCCTACTTCTTCTCTGTTACCCCAGTACTGACTCAGGCGATGAAGGTCAAATGATGTCTAACAAGGCGCCGCAGGCGACGGCTCTGCCGCTTCACGGGCAGTGGGCGGCCGAGCACGTACTTAGTCCGTGTCTGGCCAGCGAAGGACCGCTTCCTTCGGGACATCCGCCCATGTCGTTACGGGTACGAAACCATAAAGCAGTATCTAAAACGTCATCTAACGTGGGGCCGCGCCTTACGGTGCGCTCCGGGTATGATGACCTCTCGAGCTGATATTTGGCCCTCGGGACGACGAAAGAGGTCTTCGAATGCGCTTGCGCAACTGTCATAACTTTCGTGACTTCCGCGAATTGGCCCAGGCGCCGGCTGCCCGGTCCGATCTTCGACTACATGGACGGAGCGGCGGACGATGAAGTGACGTATCGCCGGAACACGGAAAGCTTCGAGCGCTGCGACCTGGTGCCCGATGTACTGCGTGGGGTGGAGACCGTCGATCTGTCCGTAACTGTAATGGGTCAAAAGCTTGCATTGCCCTTCTATTGCTCTCCGACCGCCCTGCAGCGTTTGTTCCACCATGAAGGCGAGCGCGCGGTCGCGGCTGCCGCAGCAAAGTACGGGACAATGTTCGGCGTGTCCTCGCTGGGAACGGTCAGCCTGGAGGAGTTACGCAAGGCGCACTCGACGCCGCAGATTTATCAATTCTATTTTCACAGGGACCGAGGTCTCAATCGCGCCATGCTTCAACGCGCCAAAGAAGCGGGCGTCGAGATCATGATGCTGACTGTGGACAGCATCACGGGCGGGAACCGCGAGCGGGATTTACGCACCGGCTTCTCGATTCCCTTGAAGCTTACGCTCGGCGGGATGCTTCAATTCGCGATCAAGCCGATGTGGGGCCTGAACTATCTCAGCCACGAGCGGTTCACACTCCCGCAGCTGGACAAGCACGTCGACATGGGTGGCGATGCCATCTCAATCGGGCGATACCTCACCGAGATGCTGGATCCCACGATGAACTGGAGCGATGTGGCCGAGATGGTTCGCGACTGGAATGGACAGTTCTGCCTCAAGGGCGTCATGTCGGTGGGAGATGCAGAGCGCGCAGCAGAGATCGGCTGCACTGGTATCGTGCTGTCCAATCACGGCGGCCGGCAGCTGGATGGCTCGCGGGCGGCGTTCGATCAGCTGGCGGAAATCGTCGATGCCGTGGGCGACCGAATTGATGTCATGATGGATGGAGGGGTTCAGCGCGGCACGCACGTCCTGAAAGCGCTTTCGTTAGGCGCAAAGGCCGTGGGTGTCGGGCGCTTCTATCTTTTCCCTCTGGCAGCCGCAGGTCAGGCCGGTGTCGAGCAAGCCATGGGCCTCCTGCGGGCAGAAATCGAGCGGGGAATGAAGCTCATGGGGCGCTCCTCGATTGGCCAGCTCTCGCGTGAGAACCTGCGGTTCAGATAGTCAGCGTGTGTCGGCGGCTGATAAATGCTGGCAAAGGGATCGAACGGGAGCGGACGGGTCGAGGTCCGCCACTGACTTTTTAACGTAAGGCATCCCGGGATGCCTACCGAGTTGATTCGACCACAGCGGGGAGAGGTCACGTGATCGTCAGGAGAAAAGAGGACGTCGTCGGCACAAAGGGCGATGCAAGTGGTGAGCGTTGGCGCAGCCTTCGGTTACTTCATCAAGAAGACGGCATGGGCGTTACATTGACGGACTCCATTCTCGAGGCGGGATTCGAGATGCAATTGTGGCAGAAGAATCATCTCGAGGCGTGTTACTGCATAGAGGGGAAAGGGACAGTAGAGGAAGTCGACTCGGGCATTGTTCACGACATAGAACCGGGAACACTTTACGCAATGAATAAACACGATCGGCACCGTATCAAGGCCAAGACGCGTATGCGGATCCTCTGTACCTTCTACCCGGCACTGACAGGACATGAGGTACATGACGCCGATGGCTCCCTTTAGAGAACCCGGCCCGCCTGACAAGCTGCTGCAGCCGGCGGTCAGTCTCCCAATGCAGCCTGTCAGCGATCGCGCTTTATCGTCGGATGTCCGGCGTCGATGACGGGATGAGTCTGCGATCCTGGAAGAACTGGGCTGAGACGCTGCTAGAGAACACGTACGGGCTTTACTTGGCAGGCAGGGATCCCAGAGTTCCGATCGTGGCCAAAATCATAGTGGTGACAGTCGTTGCGTATGCGCTCAGTCCCATTGATCTGGTACCAGACTTCATCCCTGTCGTCGGATACCTCGATGATTTGCTTCTTTTGCCCCTCGGTATATGGGTTGCGGTGCGACTCATTCCGGATGAAGTTTGGCTGGAGTGTCGATTACGTGCAAAGCGAACGCAGATAGACATGAGATCGAATCGCGCCGCAGCAATGGTGATCGTTCTGGTGTGGGTACTGGTGGCGTTGACAGTTTCCATGTGGCTCTATGAGAGTCTTCTGCACTGAAAACAGAGCGTTCGAGAAAAGGCCGCAATGGACGCGGCTGAACATCGGCGGGTTTCCCTGGCGAACCGCCGCTACCATCGGGCTCGGTCGTTACAGGGGAGAAAGCCGATAACTGGCTTAAAATCAATCTCTTATAATGCAGATGCCGATTTCAATGGGCTGTAAGGAGCGCAGCAATGAACAAACGTCACACACCAGCCTCGGTGGCCGAACCCTTCGGGCCCTACAGCCATGCCGTCGAGGTTCCGCCAGGCTCGCGCATGCTGTATATCTCGGGTGAGGTCGGTGCAAAGCCGGATGGAACCGTCCCGGCCGATATAGAAGAACAAGCNNATCTTCGCAATTCTGAAATCCGCTGGCATGGGAGTCGAAGATCTGGTGAAGATCACCACCTATCTCGTGCGAGAGGAAGATCTCGCGGTCGCGGGAGCGGCCCGCGCCAAATACTTTGGTGAATCTCGACCAGCCTCGGCAACCTTAATCGTCCCTGCTCTGATAAAACCAGGCTGGTTAATTGAGATCGAAGCGGTAGCGGCAAAGTCGGATTGACACTTGAAGATGACCTGGAGCAGGGCTTCTGGTCGCCGTAATTGGAAATGACGACATATCGATTCTTGGCAGATAACAAGGCGCTGAAGCCGTCTTCGGTTGGGCGCGAGCGTTAGGCAGCATTACCACGGAAGATACAATCTGACGTTTTATTTCTGATGGCACAGCTGTCCTTGGGTCTTGCTGGTTTCGCCGGCGTGGTGGTTATGCTCGGTCACGGGCCGGGAAAGTGGCACCCTGCAGATGCCCTGCGAATTCGCTGTCTACTCACGGCAGTCTTTGCGACTTTTTTCGCTTCTGGTCGTGTTTATTGCATACTATTTGTCACTCGCACTTCAGGCGGGTGACGCCGATCCATCGTGAGAGGTGCTGCAATTCCGCTTCAAGGTTTTGTTCCGGGCAGCAGCGATTCTCGCGGCCCTGGCGCAGCTTCCAATTGTTCTTGGAATTGGTGACGAGAGAGCCTTCCTACTGTTTTTTGCCGGACTGTCGTGGGGTCTGTTCTCCGGCGCCCTGGTTTTTCAACGCCTGATACATATCCGCCCGCGGGAAAGCTAATCGAGAGGTCCGCCGGATTTCGATGGCTCCACTGCTGAAATAAAAGCCGCCGGATCCGCCTGGTGCGAAAAGAAGCTGGACGAATGGATACACGACTCGAGCGATGGGATTCCTGTTACAATGGCCCTTGCCGCCGGCAGGTCAGAAAATTCGAACGACCGGCTGAATCCGGTTATGTTGCCGATGATTGGAGATGGATCCCCCCACGCGAGTCTCTAATTCGACGAGCAACACCACGAGATCCGTTCACGAAGAATAGCGAGAACAAACACGTAACAGGGCCCTGCAGCGGATGAAAAGGCCACGACGAAGCTTGGTTGCTCGCCTCCTCGGAAATCTCTTCCAAATCGATTTGCGACGGGTAGAGCAGAATTCAAGACCCAACTAGATGCCGAACGGGGAGGCTGAAATGAGTGAAAATTTAGGACAAGCGCAACTGTTTTTCGAAGCCTGTGAGACCGGAAAGGGTTGGGAAGGTTGCAAAGCGTACTGCCATCCTGATGCAACATTCTCGGCGCAAACGGGTGTTCTCGCTGATATCGATACTCTTGAAAAGTATACGGAATGGATGAAGAACCTGTTGATTCCGGTACCGGATGGTCATTATGAGTTGAAATTCTTCGCCGAGGACGAAGGGCGTAATTGCGTGGCGGCTTTTGGTGTCTTTCACGGTACGCAAACGGGACCGGGCGGGCCGGGTGAGCCGACCGGCAAGTCAGTGGCAGCCGACTACGTCTACGCAATGGAGTTTGACGGTAATCGCATCCGGCACATGACAAAAATCTGGAACGATACGATCAGCCTTCAACAATTGGGTTGGGCGTAGATTACGGTCAACCAAAAGGTTGCCAGGCACACAACTGAGCTGCACCTGCTTAGAAGTCAGTGAAGGTGCAGCTCATTGTGAACGTCATTCCAACAATGGAATCTGAGCATGGCTGTAAGAGAATCCTTCAGTGGGGGGTGTCGCTGCGGCGCTATCCGTTACCATGTATCCGGCCCTCCTGTCATGGTGGAATATTGTCACTGTGAGAGTTGCAGAAGAAGTAGCGGAAGTGCCGTATCGGTCCTGGCCGGCNNGAGGGGTTCGAGATCCTCCATGGCTCGCCTACCGACTATGAATCGACGCCTGTTGTCAAAAGGAGTTTCTGTGGAGTCTGCGGTTCACCGCTCTTTTATGCGAATCAGGAATATCCGGATGAGGTGTATATCAGTATCGGGAGTTTCGACGAGCCCGAAGAGCTTCCTCCCGATCGGCATGTATGGGTATCCGAAGGAATCAGCTGGCATCGAATTTTGGATGACTTGCCACAGTATGAGCAGTTCAGTGGCACAGCGTCTCCTGAGGGCGCGGCTCCTTACAAGAGACCAGAAAACTGTGGTGCCTGAATACGCGTAATTCTGAACTTCCATGCCGTGCTAAAACGGCGCTTCGGTTGCCGCCCGGTCTTTCGAAGCAGTTTCATGGCTCTGGCAAATCAGAAAACCCCATAAAATTCATGTTCGAAAAAATGGATGACCCACTAAATACAAAGTACACCCTACTGGAGAGGGTCAAGTTGCAGACGGAAATAATCATTCCGATCCTCGAGGCGCTGAGGGAAGAATTGGGCGAAAAGCGTGCAAATGAGATTGTTTACTCGGCGCTTCGGGAATGGTGGCGGCAGTCATATCGGAAAATCGGCGCTCAATCATCTGATCGTGGCAAGGCGAAATGGGAAAACATTTCAAAAGAACTGGATGAGCTCATCGGGGATGACGTGGAGGTGGAGAATCTGGAAGAGGATCCCGATTCTCTCGAGTTCGATGTAACAGGATGCCGCTACGCGCAATTTTTTCTGGAGCTTGGAGAACCCGAGCTTGGTGCAATCATGACTTGCGAAATTGATGATCATGTCGCTGCTTTGGGATATCCGGAAGTCACGCTATCGAGGCCGCAAACCATCATGGGTGGCGCGAAAAAGTGTCATTTTCGATATCGGTTCAAAAAAATCAAAGACGGGTAACATCCGGCGAAGCCCGCCGGGTGATGGCGAACGCGCTATACGAGTCGTGCGTACCTGAGCCGGAGCTGTTTTTATCGGAAATAAAACGGCAGGAAACGGCTCAGCACGACCCGATGCATCCCGAGCGCCAGAGCAACCCTCGCTTTGTTGACGGCTGAACCGCAGCGGTAGCCAGACGGTCAAGCGCTGGTTGCGACTGCTTCAGGCTGGCCGTGCAGATCGTTTGAAGAGGAGACAGCCATGTACTTCATTCTGTTTTATGACTATGTGGACAACGTCATGGAGCTGCGAACGCCTCACCGTGCCGCTCATCTGGCCCTCGTTGAAGAGTACGTCGATCGGGGTGAGCTGATACTTGGGGGTGCTTTTGCAAATCCGGTCGACGGGGCCGCCATCGTATTCAAGGTAGAGGACCGAGGGAAAATCGAGGAGTTCGTCGAAAAAGATCCTTATTTTATCAATGGCCTGGTGACCGCGTGGCGGATTAGGGAATGGACGGTTGTCGTTGGTTCGGCTTTCTGAGCGATCGTGTGACCGGTAGCAGGGAGAAAACATATCGCCGGGAAACTCCGCTACCCACATGCATTTGCCGCCGACCGGGACGGGATGCAAGCACCGCAATGAAACGCTTCTGATCGCGTGCGTTTTCCTTAAAAAAAACCTCAACTCCCGTTCAGGCGATGGGGCCATACTTCTTCATGCCATTACGATTCGGGCAGGTACCAGATTGGTGACGTGTCTGCGCGGTCCTGCACCGTCATGGTTACACTGTCCGGCATCTCGATTGCAAAGCGTTTCTGGTCGTATGCCGTCCAGTGCGGAGTGGAAATCTCGAGTACGCGCACGCAGTAAATAGAGGGCTTCCCGAGCGTTCTCGCGGGCCCATACAGCGGCCAGGCCGGAGGCAATTTCCTCGGAGGTGAATGTCGTCAAGGAGGGATCGACTTTTGACTGGACCACTGGATGCTTGCAGCGCTCCGGCGACGGCTCACTTTTGGCAAACTTGCCGAAATAATTCTCTCGCGTGTCGTCGACAACTACGAGAACGGCCAAAAGCAGCTGTTCGTGATGCCAAGGTGCCTGACCGTGGCCGACGGAAAAAAGTCTGCCGGCACCGAGGTTATCCGCAGGCGGCTGCGCACGGACTCGAAGGATATCTACCGATCTCGGTTGGCTCCTTCATCACGCGCCGAGTGTCGGGGTATACTTAAATTTTGCAGGGTATAGTTAAAGGCTGTAATGGCAACCCGCTCGAAGCTCGCGGTCATCCTTCACGCCGATGTCGTCGGCTCGACCACCCTCGTCCAGGAGGATGAGCGGATTGCGCATGAGCGCATCCGAGACGCGTTCCGACGATTCGCCGAGACAATTACGGCCTACGGTGGCATGCCGCACGAGCTACGTGGCGACGCGCTGGTCGCTGAGTTCGAGCGGGCCTCTGATTCGGTGGGCGCCGCCCTGGCCTTCCAGGCGGCAAATTGCGAGCACAACGCCAGCTTGAGCGATGCAATACGGCCCGAGGTGAGGGTCGGAATCGCGCTCGGCGAGGTGGTCATTGCCGACGGGACCATGACGGGTGCAGGCGTTGTGCTGTCCCAACGCCTCGAGCAGCTTGCCGAATCGGGCGGTGTCGTAATTCAGGGTGCGGTCTGCGAGGCGATTCCACCCCGCCTGGCATTCGTCTATGAAAGCCTCGGAGAGCAGACGGTCAAGGGGTTTGACAAGCCCATTCGAGCGTACGCTGTGGCCGTTTCGGAAGGAGGCGAGATACCGGCCCCCGAGAAGGGGCGGCCCGAGGCAAAAGAGCAGCCCGCGAGGCCCTTCATCGCCGTGCTGCCATTTGAAAACCTCAGCTCGGATCCCGGCCACGGAATCTTCTCCGACGGGATAACCGAAGAAATCATCACAGAGCTGTCGCGGTTTCAGGATCTCCGGGTGCTCGCCAGGACTTCGGCTTTCGGCGTGAAGGAGAATGGACTCGGCCTGGAGGAGCTGCACCGGGAGCTCGGCGTCAACTATGTCCTGGAAGGCAGCGTCCGGCGGGGTGGGCAACGGGTGCGGATAACGGTAAAGCTGGTGGACGCCCGAACGGGCTCTCCGGTCTGGGCGGAGCGCTACGATCGTGATTTGGTCGACGTCTTCGAGCTCGAGGACGAAATTGCCAGAGCGGTCGTCGCGGTCGTTCCCGAGCGGTTGGGGCACGCAGAGCTGGAACGAGTGAAGCGACAGGCCCCCGCTAATCTTTCGGCCTATGATTGCTTGCTGCGTGCCAAATGGCATCACCACCAGCGCACACCAAAAGACAACGCCGAAGCGCTCGACATGCTGGAGCGAGCAATAGAGCTCGATCCGCAGTGTGCCTCTGCCTACGGATGGGATGGCATGTGTGCTCGCTCAAGCCATCGGGTTGGGTTGTGGAGGCGACCCGGAAGAGTTACTCGCAAGAGATTTTGCAGCCGTAAATACGGGGTTGTCATTGGACAAAAACGATATTGAGTGCAATCGTATATTGAGCGAGTTCGGCATGATCAATGCGGAGTGGGATGAGGCTTGGCGCTACCACGAAAAAGCGATTGCTCTCAATCCAAATGACGCCAGGATTATCGCTCAAAGAGGAGAGCTGCTGACCAAAATGGGGAGGGCCGAGGAGGGCGTCGAGGCACTCGAGAAGGCGATGGCGCTCGACCCCTTCGAAGCCGGCACTCGCGCTCATTTACTCGGACGGGCATTACTTGCAGCTCGTCGCTATGAGGAAGCGGTCGAAGCGTTCAAAGGCAGCCCCAAGCTGCGCTACGATCATCACGCCGACATTGCCGCTTGTCTTGCTTTCATGGGAGATCAAGACGGGGCAGCGCGCCATCGCCAGATGGTCATGGAGCTGAAACCCGACTTCTCCATCTCCAAATACATGCAGACACAAACTTACCAGGAAGCGGCCTACAGTGAACATCATCGTGCCGGGCTCGCGAAGGCAGGCCTCCCCGAGTGACCAGATCGGGGCCCGCACTTCAAATGTGCACGCGCCCCGTGGATGTCGAAAAGATTGGTAACAGGTCTTTTCCCGAGGGCGTGCACGGCAGAGGCTTTGCGGCAATCGTAACTGCCTTGGGACGGCGCACACGTGTCGTTAATCTCGAGAAGAGGTCGGCAATCATATGACCTACCACGAAGTGCACAGGTCGCACCGGGTCGGATGGCTGCGGGCAGCGGTTCTCGGTGCAAACGACGGAATTGTTTCCACGGCGAGTCTCATTATCGGCGTCGCAGCTGCCAATACGACGCAAAACGCTGTCTTGCTCGCAGGTCTTGCAGGCCTGGTGGCGGGAGCCATGTCCATGGCAGCCGGAGAGTATGTCTCCGTCAGCTCACAATCTGATACGGAGAAAGCAGATCTCGAGCTCGAAAAAAAATCGCTCGAGGAGAATTTCGAGTTCGAAAGGAATGAATTGAGGAGAATATACGAAGAGCGCGGTCTCACTTCAGAGCTGGCCGGCCAGGTTGCCGATCAGTTGATGGCACATGACGCGCTGGGTGCGCACGCCAGAGATGAAATAGGGCTGACGGAAAGCGTCAGAGCACAGCCGATCCAGGCGGCCTTGTCGTCGGCAGGCACTTTTACAATCGGCGCAGCATTGCCATTGCTGACGGCCTGGGTTGTTCCGCTGCCACGCATCATCACCACCGTAGCGGCGCTTTCTCTGGTTTTCCTCGCGGTGTTGGGCGGCATTGCCGCCAAGGCGGGTGGTGCGCCAATCATGAGAGGATCACTGAGGGTGACATTCTGGGGGGCCCTTGCGATGCTTTTGACGGCGGGTGTCGGGCGTTTATTCGGGGTCGCTGCCTAGAAGAACCCGACATTCCCGTCCGTTCGACTGGGGTGTTAAGGTATGACAGTGGGCGTAGGGCCCGGCTGAAAAGATATGCCTCCATCGTCACCCCCTGCCAGAGCGAGAGGCAAGCTTATCCAGAGCTCGAAACGTGAGAAGCGCCCGGCATGAATGGATACGATGAATTTCTTTATTTGTCCCGCAAGACGCTCGACAGTCTCGTCATTCCGACTGCCGAGGTTGTCGCGACAATCGAGGGACTGATAAAGGACTGGGCGGAATCTCGAGCCTGGAGTGCGCCCAAGGTCGCCTTTACTCCTCCAGGCGGTCGATACATGATGGCCACGCTTGCCGCGGCAGACGATCCCCCTCTTCTTGCGGTCAAGGCCCTCGTTCTCAACCCGGCAAATCCCGAACGCGGGCTGGACGGGATCAACTCGACCGTTATCGTCCTCAGCAGCGAAACGGGTCTGCCGGTAGCCGTCATGGATGGGAATTGGGTCACTGCGATCAGAACCGCCGGACTGAGCGCCGTTGCGGCGACGCGAATGGCGAGAGCCGATTCGTCCACTGCCGCGTTCATCGGATGTGGTGTTCAAGCTCACAGTCACTTGCGTGCATTCTTCGATCTTTTCCCTCTGAAGCAAATATCGGCGTTTGGCCGTGGAACCGCGAACAGAGACAAGCTGTGCAAAACGGCCGAAAGCCTGGGACTCGAGGCGGTAGCCTGCAGCACGGCGCAGGATGCCGTCAGAGATGCAGACATCGTGATTACATCGGTGACATTTTCAGCAGAGCTACAACCATTCCTGGATGGTCGGTGGCTGAAGCCGGGAGTTTTCGTGTCCTCGACCGATTTGGGTCTTCCGTGGGTACCGGAGGGTATGACTGCTTTCGATAAAGTGCTGGTCGACGATCTCGCACAGGAGTCCAGTATGCCAAGCCCAATGGTAGAGCCTGACCTGGTGGACGGCGACTTAACGGGGTTGATTACGGGGCGACTCTCCGGCCGAGACACGCAGGCGGAACGGACGCTGTTCGTATTTCGTGGCATGGCCATCGGAGACCTGGCACTGGCTGCGCTGGCATGCGAGAAGGCGAAGGCGGGTTCGAAGGGCGTCGCGATCGGGAAGCAAGAAGCCTGATGCAAACCCTTCGAGACGTGCGAGCCGGCGATCGCTGCGAGCCACGGGCTGCCCGCGTTCGATACCGGACCGTTGGCGAGAAGACCTGAGGAGCAAGCCATGAATCCCTACTTTACGGGCCGATGCCTCTGCGGCGCTGTCCAGTACAGTTCCTCGAGTGCACCGACATTCCAGGCCAACTGCCACTGCGACGATTGCCGCCGTTCGGGCGGCGGTGCTTATGCAAGCTTCGTATTCGTGCCGGCATCTTCGTTATCCGTGCACCAGGGGGAAACCGCGAGCTATCAACACCTGAGCGACAGCGGCAATATGATGACGAAGTTCTTTTGCCCGCAATGTGGCTCTCAACTCTTTACATCGAACAGCGGCCGGCCGGAGCGCAGGGGTATCCGAGTCGGGACTATTGACGATGCCAGCTGGTTCGAGCCGGCGATGAATGTCTACACTTGTCGAAAGCTGCCTTCAACATTGATTGACGAAAGCGTCGAAGCATTCGAAAAGATGCCGGGTTGACCCCGGTGGCTACCGAGGAGGCTCCGCTGCCCCATGAATCGAATGGCCTCCAACAAAGAAACGGCGGTCAGGCGCATGAAGGGTAGTGTGCAATCCTCGGGATATCCAAAGTCGAGCATCGACGTGCTGTTGCTCGCTTTGGGCGTCTATCGAAACCGTTGCCCTCTCGCACGATTTTCCTGCGGATCGCGCGGATTCGGACGACGCCGGGCTTTCTCATTGAACGGTTGACCAAAAGTCTTGAGCGCAACCTGGACGTCAGTTCGCCGAATTGTGTCGCTCGTAATCATGGTCTGCGGCCTCGTGCTGTTGTACTTCGGCGCTTATCGCGCGTGGCATGCGGCGGCGCTCTCCGCAGATGAGTTCCCGGAGGCATTGAAATGGAAAGCCTTCGAGTATTTATGGCAATCCGTGGCATTGCTCGCAGTAGCGGCCATGGCCGCGATAAACATCCGTCCCGGTTGGCCTCATCTGCGAAGCAAGTGGACCGCGTTCTGTGTGCTGGTTATCGTTTTCGGGCTGCTGTTCCCGCGTGCGGTCTACTATGTCGAGGTCAAGAAATGCCTCGACATCGGTGGTAAATGGAATAACCAGGCCGAGCTGTGTAAGCGATAGACGATTGGCGAATTAAGCGTTTCAGCCGGTACGCATCGGGTTTCGCAGCGGGTCTGGATGCGGGCTTTTCACTGGCGCCGAGGTCGCCGGCAGCCAACCACGCGTCGATCGGTGCACCGACCCGGGCGCATGGCAAGTTCCCGGTAAAGGGCCGATTTCGCGCTCCAGGCGCGCGCGGGCTCCAGCGACCGAACCTGGCGTCAAGCGCGCGACCGGGGCGCCCCTTCAGTTTCTGCGTCGATCGACCGATAGGATTGCCATGGACTCCATCGAGCTCCGATCCCGCCGCGATCCGGCCTTCTGGATTCCGCTCCTGTTGAGCATCCTCTTGCTCTTGGGCTTCATGCTGGCGGGCGAGGCCTACCTTTCGCAGTGGCTGGAACATCTGCAGGAACTCGCATCCTCCGACCCCGAAGCCGCCGAGAGTGAGGTAGTTCGTATCCTGCGTCCCGCAACCTGGTTGTTTTGCCTGGCAATGTTCGGGTTCTGCGCCTATCTGATGCGCTATTTCCAGCTCGGGCTTCGCGAGGGACGGATTCCTCCTTCCGGGTGGTGGAGCTTCGGCGCGCTGCGAGCCATCGCGGGGCCCAAGGCGCGTCGGATGAGCCGGGTCGGGCTCGTGGTCTCGGCGTTGCTGCTGATCGCGACCCTCGGCCTGGTCTTCGCCGTCGAGCACATGATCCGGGTCATCGAGGCAGGTGTGCCAGCCAACTGACCGTGTCCCGCATCCGACGACCGGTTGGATTGCGATTCCAAACTGACAGCCACGAATCGGGCCCGGCAAGGCGTCGGCGCCAGACGTCCTCGAGCGGGGTAAAACGGGGCGCATCCTTCGAGCAGTTGCACCGCATGACGGTCTCCAGTGCGAAGCCCTTTGGCCCGTCTGCGGGGAATTGGAGCCTCGCGCGGGGTCGCCCGGTATAATCGCGCCCTGGGCCCGGCATGCGATCGCTTGGCTCGCCGAAGCCCGGTGTCTCCTGTTTCCTGGGATCGTTTAACCTGCCAAGCGGACTAACCGAGCTACGAGCACGCTCTTTGCAGTCGGTAAAAAACGAATGAGCACGATTCAAAGCCTCCCTCATCACTACAAGATTTCGGCAGCCTCGGATGCAGACGGCGATGTCACGCTGTCCAGCGAAGGTCTCGACCCGATACCCGGCGCAGCGCCGGCGGAATTCGGTGGCCCCGGCGACCACTGGTCACCTGAAACCCTGCTGGTCGCGTCGCTCGCCGCTTGTTTCATCCTCACTTTTCGCGCGATCGCCAGGGCTTCGAAGCTCGACTGGACTTCGCTGACGAGCGACGTGGAGGGCACCCTCGAGCGTCGCGACGGTAAGACGAAGTTCACGGAGTTCACGCTTCGCGCAACGCTTCGGCTTCCGGATGACGCCAACAAAGAGCGGGCGCATCGCATGCTCGAAAAAGCCGAGGAAACGTGTCTGATCACGAACTCCCTGAGCGGCACAACGCGTCTCGAGGCTGTAATATTGAATGATTCGTGATGGCTGACGGTCGAAGGCCGCGTTCGGGTGCGACTTTTCGCACGAGCGCTTGTTAGACTGAAGGGCATCCATCAGAGGGAGAACGTCGGTGACGGGGCGCCGACTCTACAGCTCAATGGTACATTCGATGATCGATACACCGATCGAGAAATGCCTCAATGTACGCAACGCCCACGGGAGACTTTGATGACTCTGGAAGGAAGATACGCTCTGGTGACGGGTGCAGGGCAGGGAATCGGCAAAGCCACGGCACTTCTGCTCGCCCGGGAGGGCGCCGACGTGGCGGTCGCTGACATCAACGGCGAAGCCGTCGAGAGCACATGGGCCGAGATCACGGAATCGGGTCGGCGCAGCATCGCCATTCGGGCAGACATGGGTGACATGACTGACATCGAGCGTGTCGTGACCGATACCGTTCGGGGCCTCGGTGGTGTGGACATCCTCGTCAACAATGCCGCCATAACCTGGCACAGGCAGTTTATGGAAATTACAGAGGACGACTGGGACCGTATACATCGTGTCAACGCGAAAGGAGCATTCTTCTGCATGCAGCGCTGTGCTCGTCAGATGATCGAGCAGGGGCGCGGCGGGCGAATCATCAACGTCTCATCGCTCGCAGGGCAGGGGTGGGCGGGAACATCGAACGCTGCTTATGCGGCCAGCAAGGGCGCGGTAATATCCATGACGCGCATCGGGGCGCACAGCCTCGGTAGCCACGACATCAATGTCAACGCGATTTGCCCCGGCGTCACCTCGACTCCGCTTTTCGATAATATGATTGCGAAGCGATCGAAGGACATCGGTGTCGCAGAGGACGAGCTCAGACGCCGAATCATCGACAGCATCCCCATGCATCGACTGAGCGAGGCAGAGGACATTGCGGCGATGGCGGTCTTCCTGGCGGGGCCGGGCGGGCGCAACGTCGCGGGCCAGTGCCTGAACGTCGATGGCGGGCTCATCATGCACTGACGGCAGGAAGAAGCATGGGCAGGCGAGTGGTTCTGATCCGCCACGGAGACGATCCGTGCGATGATCGCGTGATGACATATTTCCGCTCGAGGAATATCGAGCCGGAGATCGTCCGCCCCTTCAGGGGCGAACCGCTGGGCGACGTGGATAGCAGTGTCGCTGCAAGCGTGGTCTACGGTGGACCCTTCAGCGTAGCGGAGACAAACGAGTATCCCTTCCTTTTGGAAGAGCACCGCTGGATCGAGCAGTGCATCGAGCAGCGTGTGCCGTTTCTCGGAATCTGCCAGGGCGCACAGTCGCTGGCACACACGCTTGGAGCAAAGTGTGGCCCGCGTCCCGGCAAACCGCACGAGTTCGGTTACTACGCGATACGTCCGACGCCGCCCGGCAAGGCGTTTTTCCCCGATGAGCTCGTCGTCGCTCAGGCGCATTTCCACGAGTTTGAATTACCCGATGGCGCAGAGCTGCTTGCAGAAAGTGACACTTTCCCGCGGCAGGCGATGCGTTATGGTGACACTGCGTTTGGGTTGCAGTTTCATCCGGAAGTGACCCGCTCCGGATTCAGGCGTTGGCAGGACTCGGACTGGGCGTGGTACGGGAGGCCCGGCGCACAGAGCCGCAGCACCCAGGATGCCCTCGGCGATATCCACGATCAACGACAGCACGTGTGGTTCATGGGTTTTCTCGACATGCTCTTCGGGTCGATCCGCGTTCGGGAGACTGCTGAAGACGAGCCGGCGACGGAACTCGCCGCCGGGTTGCGATCCCGGGCTTTCACATCGACGCTCCGGCCGAGGCACAACCGGGTGACCTGTGACTCGGAGACACTCGACATGAGCAAATCACGCGATCCCGGCTTGATGGCTGCCGAGCGCGAGGGCAGCCTTCTGTGCCTCGACGAGGACGCGAGCTGAATTGACGGCGCTTCGCACTCAGCGCCTCGCCCTGCGGCCGATTGAGCAACGAGATGCAACGGCCTTCGAAGATTTCTACTCCGATCCCGAGGTCATGGCCATTCGAAAGTTCGGCGTTCTGGACCCGGCAGCCGCGCGCGGCCAGGTCGAGCGCATGCTCGAGCACTGGGCGGCTTACGGTTTCGGCATGTGGCTGGTGGAAGAGCTCGCGAGCGGTGAGTTTGCAGGCGAGTGCGGCCTTCGCTGGCTCGAAGACGGTTCGGATGTCGAGCTCAGCTACGGGCTCTACCCGCGCTTTCGCGGCCGGGGCCTGGCAACCGAGGCGGCGCGGGCAGTCGTTGATTTCGGTCTCGGCCCGCTGGGCCTGGAACGCGTCGTGGCTATTTCACGTGGTGACAACGCGATTTCGCATAGAGTCCTGGAAAAGCTCGGGATGAAGCTCGACTGGCACGAAGATAAAGGTAAGCACGGCCTGGTGCGGTATCTGCTGGTATCGGAAAACGATGCAGAAGCAGGCGGATAAAAGATGGTAGCTTGCTCTCAAACGGACGATATCGCACACGCGTATGGCAACTGGCCGATGCTCGAGATCCCATGAGCAGCTCTGTCGCTGATCCTTTTCGTCGGATCGTCTGGCCCCTCGCCATCGCCGAGACCATCGTCTGGGCAGCGATGTTCTATTCGTTTCCTGCTCTCATCCTCGTCTGGGAGCGCGATCTGGGATGGTCGAAGACCGAGCTGTCGGGGGCACTGACGCTTGCTCTGGTCGTCTCGGCTGTTCTCGCGCCGGTGGTAGGGCGTCTGATTGATCACGGTCTCGGACGCTTCGTGTTCACCGGCTGTGCCCTGCTCGGCGCATTGTTTCTCGCCCTTCTTTCGAAGGTCACCGAGCTGTGGCAGTTTTATCTCGTCTGGCTGGGCATTGGCATTGCCATGTCGGGCGCGCTTTACGAGGCCTGCTTTGCGGTGCTGACGCGCGCCATGGGCACCAGGGCAAAAAGGGCAATAACGCTCGTGACCCTCGTCGCCGGATTCGCCGGTACCGTTTCATTCCCGTCGGCATTCGTGCTGGTCAACGTCGCCGGCTGGCGCGGTGCGGTACTGACCTTTGCCGTCGCCGTTGCGGTGGTCGCCGTGCCTCTCATCTGGCACAGCTCCGGGCTCGCCGAGCGCGGCCGGGAAAAAGACGTGCATCCGGCGAGCCCAAGAACCCGGGAGGCGCTCGCTATTCTGCGCTCCGCCGTCTTCTGGTTGCTGGCGGTTGCGTTTTCGATGATTGCATTGGAGCACGGCATACTCCTGACGCATTTGTTGCCTCTTCTGGACGAGCGCGGCGTTCATGGTGAGACTGCGATCCTTGCCGCATCGATGATTGGACCCATGCAGGTGGCGGGTCGCCTCGCGATGATTGCCGCTGAACCTCATGTGTCGAATCTCGGCATAGCCATCACCTGCTACGTGGCATTGGGAATCGCAGCGCTCGCCTTGTTGGGAACCGCGGTCATACCGACCCTTCTGGTGGCGTTCGTGCTGTTCCAGGGGTCCGGATACGGGGTGACGAGCATCGTACGGCCCGTCATCACTGCAGAGCTGCTGGGACGCAGAAATTTTGGCGTCATCTCCGGTCTTCTGGCGGTACCATTCATCACGGCAACCGCTGCCGCCCCGACAATTGCGGCATTCGTGTGGGAGAACGGCGGATACGACCGCGTCATCGTTTTCGCAATGTCGGCTGCCGCAGTGGGCCTGCTCGCGCTTGTTTGCGCTGCGATGTTGAGCTCGAGAAAGAGCGGTAACGAGTCGAAGTGATTGCGCTCAACAGATCGATCGCTCTGGTGCTGTGCGGATTGATGATTGCGCAGACTTTTTACTTGCAATCCGACTTCGCGCAAATCGATACGGCGGAGAAGCTGATAGAGCAGTACGAGCGCCCGACGCTCCTCGGTGCCGGGCTTTTCATTGTATGTGGATTCGCGGTGAGTCTGATGGCGTTCTTTCGCGCTGCTGGGTGGAGAATCGGGGTCATTGCCGCCGTCGGTCTCTATGTCTGGACAATCTGGTATCCGGATTTTCTCCGACTGGTGCTCAAATATGGCGCAGCCAACGTCATCTCCGGGCTCTACGATCAGGCCGTCTCTGCAGGTACCCTGGGATCGGTGCTGACGCATTACTTACTGTACCCGCTGGGTTTTGCAGGGGTTCTCGTGGCGACGCTGTGGGATCTCAAGGGCGCAGGGAGTGGTGAGTGAGTCGCCGTTCCTGCATCGCGAGACTTTTTTCAGAAATTTCGAGGTCAGTGGCTCATGGGTCGATCAGAAGATTCATATCCGATCGCGAGGCGCGAGACGATTGCCGAAACACCGAACTTACGGGTTCGATTATTGATGCTCGGCGAAGGGCAGTGTGTCCCGTGGCATTATCATAACAACATAACCGACACATTTTTCTGCATGGAGGGGCCCATGCAGGTGAAGACCCGCAATCCGGAAGCCGTGCATGTCCTCGAACCCGGCGGCACTCTTTCGGTCCAACCCGGGATTCCGCATATCGTCTCCGGTGTCGACGAGCGGCCGTGTAAATTCATGGTCGTACAGGGGGTCGGAACCTACGATTTCGTGCCGGTCGAGGACTGAATCGCTTGCGGGGCGGAGCGTTCCCGGAGAGTTTATTTATCGCTAATATTCGAGCCTGGGGCTGCGGGAGTCTGACAGCACGTCAGCTGCGAAAATGACAACGGAAAGAGTAAGTGTCGTATGGGCGACGATTCACGGATATTTGCGTGAGGAAATGCAACGTATTCGCGAAGAAATCCGAAATTATCCGGCACCGATTCCCGCATGCGATGCCCAGTTCAATTACCTTCTCGAGAAACGCGATGCACTCGAATCGGAGCTCGGGAAAGCGCGTAGATTCATGAGTGAAAATACCGAGTCGCGTGATCACCGAGGTTCGGTCGAGCAATTCCTGAAAGCCTCAATCTGCCTCGACGAGGCGCAGAAAGACGAGCTCAGATCGCTCATGAACGAGGCCGGATGAGCGGGGAATGACGACCTGAGATCGGGAATAACATCTGCGAGCTTGACCCTCGCAGCTTCGCAGGCAAGGCGCCTGTTCAGTAAAGCGTGTCGTGCAGAGGCAGCAACTTCGCGGCATGCACGATCGCCGTGAAGCACCGGCCGCTACGCGGTGAGGGAATCGATGTCCGGCACTGGGCGCGAGATTCTCGGGCGGCCCTCGGCGTAGCGTTCCATTGCAGCCGCTACGGCGATGGTGAAACGCTCGGAATACCGCCTGGGTCCGATGATTTGCACTCCGAAGGGAGTGCCGGTCGGATCCAGGCCACAGGGGATCGATACGATCGGATGTCCGGTTAGCGTCAGCCCGGAAGTCAGGTCCGCCCACTGGATATAGTTGTCGAGCTCGACCCCATTTATGTGGGTGCAATAGAGCTGCTCCACGGGAAATGGCGGCACCGCGACGGTGGGGCAGATGAGCACGTCGATATCATCGAAGAAACTTTGAAGCGCGCGGTAGATGCGCGTCTCCTCTGCCATGGCCCAGCCGATATCCTCGCTTTTCATCGCGAGTCCCGCTTCCACATTGCCCAACACGTTAGGGCCGAGCAGGTGCTTGTGCTCGCGATACGCTTGCAGGCGACCGGCGAGATAATAGACACCACGAATCAGCCAGAACGCGCGACTGGCATTTTCCATCTCAGGACTGCACTCGATGCACTCGCCAAACGCCGGGCGGAACTCTTCCATGCAAGCAGCGAAGGTTTCGCGAATACCGTCGTCGACTGTCGCGAATCCGAGGTCCGGCGAGATGGCGACCCGCAGCGTCGAGAGATCCACCGGATCGAGCGTTTCCAGGGAATCGGCGTTGTATGGGTGGGACAGAGGATCCCGTGGATCGTAATTGGCCATAACGCCGAGCATCAACGCCGCGTCCGTCACCGAGCGCGCCATCGGGCCCTGCACACTGAACGTTGACAATCCGACGACGCGCCGCTCGGACGGCACCATGCCCGGTGTGCAGCGAATTGCCGTTATGCCGCAAAAGCCCGCGGGAATGCGCAGACTGCCGCCGGTGTCCGAGCCGGTGCAAAGCGGCAGCATGCCGGTTGCAAGCGCTACCGCCGAGCCGCCCGATGAGCCGCCGCAGGTGCGCGCGGTGTCGAAGGGATTGACGGTTGCGCCGTACACCTTGTTGACAGTATTAGCACCAGCGCCGAATTCAGGAGTGTTGGTCTTACCAACGAGAATCGCGCCCGCTGCCCGCAGGTCGGCGACCATGCGCTCGTCGTGTTCCGGAACGAAGTCCTCGTGAATCAGCGAGCCAAAGGTAGTGCGCACGTTCTCGGTAAGATTGAGATCTTTCACGCCCATCGGCAGCCCGTGAAGGGGCCCCAGAGGTTCACCCTGCAAAACGGCGTGTTCGGCTTCTTTCGCCTCTTTACGAGCGCGATCGTAAGCGGTGGCGACGATTGCGTTGACGGTGGGATTCACCGCTTCGATGCGTTCGATGCAGGACTCGAGCAGCTCGACCGGAGACAGCTCCCGGGTGCCGATCAGGCGGCGCGCTTCGACTGCAGATAGATCACAGGGCTTTGTCATTGTTCGTATCTTTGCTCAAACACGCTGGTGATGAAAATCGTCGAGCCCGCTGCGTGGTTCAGCCGCTGCCCTTTGCGAAAGGCAACAGCGCGGCCAGCACGACGTCATGCACGGGGGTCTCGACGCCTGTTTCCCGGCCCAGGCGGCACACGGCGCCCGACAACCACTCGAGCTCCAGCCGATTACCTCGTTCGAGATCCATCAGCATGGAAGATTTCATCCCATCGGGAAGGCCGCCCTGGGAACCTTGCGCGGCCTTTCCGATGGGAAGGCCGGAGATGAGCCGCAAGACGTCGTCGACGAGGTCTTCTGCGAGGCTCACCCCTTTTGCCCGTCCGACCGCAGCGGTCTCGTGTATAGCCGCCTCCACGAGCCTCCAGGTCTCCGGGGTGTCACGTATGGGTCCGATGGGCAGGCGCGTCAACGCCGTGATTGCCGAGAAACTCGCGAGCATGACAAATTTTTCCCAAATTGCCTCGATGATGTCGTCACGCAGCAACGCATCGATACCCGCTTCGCGTGCCGTGGCATGAAATTTCTCCAATCGTGCGCTCGGGCGACCGTCGAGCTCTCCGAACTCGATAATGGCAAAATCGGAGTGGTGCTGAATGACACCGGGAGCAGCGATGCCGGCGCTGATGCGTGCGACGCCGCCGACCACGTGCTCGGCTCCGAGAATGCGGCTCAGCTGCTCTTCGCTGTCGACACCGTTGAGCAACGAGATCACTGCGGTATCCCGGCCGATGAACGGCTTGCATAGTTCACCTGCGCTCTCCGTGTCGTAGAGCTTGGTTGCGAACAGAACGATATCCACCGGGCCGACGTCATTCGGATCATCAGTCGCCGTGACCGGGCTGAGATGAATGTCTCCTCGCGCGCTCTGAACTCGCAGCCCGTCGCTTCGCATCGCCGCAAGGTGCGCGCCCCGCGCGATGAAAGTGACGTCGTTTCCGGCCGTGGCCAGCCTGGCGCCGAAATAGCCGCCGACGCCGCCACTCCCCATCACCGCGATCTTCATACTCGCCTCGCAAGAACTCCCATGACGTTGTCGATCAAGCGATGGCCGATGTCGCCGTCGAGACTCAATATCGATTCGGGATGAAACTGAACGGCGGCCACGGGCAGCTCGACGTGCTCGACACCCATGACGACGTGCTCCACGGTTTCCGCTGTGAGCTCGAGCGCGGCGGGAAGCTTGTCGCGTCTGGCAATCAGTGAGTGATAGCGCCCGGCATCGAATTCATTTGGATGCCCTTCGAGCAGCTTGCCGCCGAGTACGCGTACCCGGGAGGGTTTGCCGTGCATGGGCTCGGGAAGAATATCCAGCTCACCGCCGAAATACTCCACAATGCCTTGCAGGCCGAGACAAACACCGAACAACGGCAACTTCGCGTCGAGCGCGGCGACGATCGTGGCATTCAGATTGAAATCCACCGGTCTGCCCGGCCCCGGGGACAACAGAACGAGATGCGGCGCTTCTTCGGCGAGCCTGCCAAGGGAGAACCCGGACCGGTAAGTAATCACCTCTGCACCGGTTTCGCGGAAATAGCCGGCCAGCGTGTGCACGAATGAGTCTTCGTGGTCGACCATCAGCACCTTCTTGCCTTCTCCCGGCCGGGCGCTGACCTGCACAGGTGTCTCTTCTGCGGGCGTATCGCCGCGGCGGATGGCGTCCAGGAGCGCCGAGGCTTTCAGGCGCGTCTCCGCCTCTTCCGCGTCCGGATCCGAGCCGAACAGCAGCGTTGCTCCCGCGCGCACCTCGGCAATGCCGTCCTTGACGCGCACCGTGCGCAGCGTGAGCCCGGTGTTCATGTTGCCGTCGAAGCCGACAAAGCCCATGGCGCCGCCGTACCAGCGCCGCGGCGAGCGCTCGTGGTCCTCGATGAACTGGATGGCGTGCTGCTTGGGCGCACCGGTTACGGTAACCGCCCAGGTATGGGCGAGAAATCCATCGAGAGCGTCAAAACCCTCGCGAAGCCTGCCCTCGACGTGATCGACGGTGTGAATCAGCCGTGAGTAGAGCTCGATCTGCCGGCGACCAATGACCCGTATGCTGCCCGCCACGCACACCCGCGACTTGTCGTTGCGGTCGACGTCGGTGCACATGGTCAGCTCCGATTCGTCTTTCTCGGAGTTGAGAAGCGTCCGAATCTGAGCGGCATCGCCAATCGCGTTCTTGCCACGCGCGATGGTGCCGGAGATGGGGCAGGTCTCGATGCGATCCCCGTCGACGCGCACATACATCTCCGGGGATGCGGCCACCAGATATTCGCTCTCGCCCAGGTTGATGAGCGCACCGTAGGGGGCGGGGTTGCGTTTCTTGAGCCTTGCGAAAACTTCCGAGGGCGGCGCGGGGCAGCGCTCGAAGAATGTCTGCCCGGGCACCACCTCGAACAGATCGCCGCGCCGGAACGCCTCGATGGCGGTACGCACCGTTGCCGCGTACTCGCCGGGCGCGTGGTCGCAGTCCTTGTCGACGCTGCTGGCCGGCGTGTATGCCTCCTCGGCGCCGTCCCTGGGCATACCTTCGCTGCTCGCGCCGTCGATCTCGAACTCGTAAAAATAGGTCGTGGCCTGCTCGCGGCGATGGTCGACGATGAGAATCTCGTCGGGCAGATACAGCACGAGATCCCGCTGGTCGGCGTCCCGCTGCAGACGCTGGCGAACGGGCTCGAATTGAAACGCCAGCTCGTAGCCGAACGCGCCGTAGAATCCAAGGTAGGGATCAGACGAACGCAACGCCGCGCAGACAGCGCGCAGCGCAGAGAACACCGTCGGCTGCTTGCTGCGCAGCTCCTCGGGGAACCACTCGGATGACTCGCGCACCGTGCCGGCCAGACGGTTTTGCGAGGCGTCGAGAGCCGCGATGGCATCGAGATTTTCGAGGGCCTTGCGTACGGGCGCGAGCAGCAGCGCGCCTCGTGCATTCAATGCTTCGAACTCGAATGCGCGCCCGCGGGAGGTGAAGACCAGCGGTGGATCCACGAAGCCGATGTCCCAGCGGGTATAGCGTCCGGGGTACTCGAACGAGGATGTGAGCAGGACGCCTCGGCGGCTGTCCAGAGCCGCCTGCAGCGGAAGCGCCGCGTCAACGTAATCCTCGTTGCGTTCAGAGCGGCGGATGAGGACACCGCTCGGAGTTTCGAGAGTGCCTGGCACTTTCTTCGATCGTTTTGACGCTGTCATTATCGTGCCTCGCTCGGTCCCAGGCGGCCTCGACTCGGGCGGGAATCACTACGATGGAGGCGGGATAAAAAAAGAGCCGCCATCATCGTGGCGGCTCCGGGATCCTATGATTTGACTATACGTGCCCGCTACCGCCCGCAATCAGGGCGACCACCAAGCTTGTGTGGGCAGAATGCGGTTCTCGGACATGAAAATAGCCTGACACCGGATCGAGGGTACTGTCAAGCAACGTGGGCGGCGCGAGAAGGACGTCCTTTTCGCCGCAGGCGTTGAATCGCATAATCACTGCGGGGCTTTGCAGACGCCGGGGAGCCGATGCAGGCGAGGAGCAAAGGCAGACAGCTGATGGTGCTCGGCATCATCGTCCTGGCCGTGGTGCTGGCGAGCGCCGCGGCCGGGCGCGTTCTGCCCGTCGTGCGGATCGCGGAGAATTGGTCGGCGGATCTGCGCGTCGCCACGCTCACGCCTGCCGAGCCTCAGTCGGACCGCATCGTGGTCGTTACCGTCACCGAGGACACCCTCGCCGCATTCGCCTACCGATCTCCGTTGGATCGGCGGTTTCTGGCCGATCTCGTGCAGACGCTCGAGGGCAAACGCGCCGCTCTCATAGGCCTCGACCTTCTGCTGGATCAGGCGTCGGAGTCCGACAAGGATGCGCAGCTGCGCGAAACCATCACGGGGCTGTCCATCCCCGTGGTGGTCGCCTGGGCCGACAGGACGGATGGGCTCAGCGAGCGTCAGTCGGCCTTCATGGCGTCCTACCTGGCAGGGATTCCTCGGGGCGTGCCGGCCATCGTGCCGGATCCCGTCGACGGCACGGTGCGGGCCATGCAGCTGGGTGATGCCGCTGGCGGGCAGGCGCGCGCCGGATTCGTCGCCGTGATCGCGGATGTCCTCGGAGCAGAGCGGCCGGAGGGCGAGACGCTCACGATCCGCTACCGTGGACGTCCCGATGCGCAAACACCGCCTTTCGCCGCGTACCCGGCGCATACCGTGGCGCTTCTTCCCGATGCATGGTTCGACGGACGGGTCGTGCTGGTGGGCGCCGATCTCGATCTCACCGATCGGCACCGAACACCGTTCGCCGCGGCGGCGGAAACGGTCGCAGGCGACATGCCGGGGGTGTTCCTTCAGGCGCATGCGCTTTCGCAGATCCTCGATGGCCGTGGAGGTGTCGCGNNGTCGCGCACTCCACGGCACTGGATCTGCTCATCACTGTTGCTGCGGCCGTGATCGGCGTTGCGGTCGTCTGTTTTTCCTCTTCTCTGCTGCTGAAAGGGCTCGCCCTGGCGATTGCCGTCGTTGCCGTATGGATGACCGCTTTTCTTGTCTACAAGACCGGGGGACCCCTGCTGCCGACCGTGACACCGACGCTCGCCATCGTGCTCGGCGCGGCGCTCACCTACGCATGGCGTTGGCGAGAGGAGCAGGGCTATCGGCGCTTTATTCACGAGGCGTTCTCCAGATTCGTTGCGCCCGCGATTGTCGACCATATGATCGCCGAGCCGGAAAGGCTTCGTCTCGGTGGCGAGCGGCGGGACACGAGCTTTCTCTTCACCGATATCGCGGGCTACACGACCTTGACCGAAAACACGGAGCCCACCTTGCTCGTCGAAGTGATGAACGACTATATGGATGGAGCCTGCGACATCGTGCTTTCGCATGGCGGCACGATCGACAAGATGGTGGGGGATGCGCTACACGTCATGTTCAATGCACCGCTCGAGCAGCCGGATCACCCGCAACGGGCGGTGGCGTGTGCTCTGGCGCTCGACGACTTCTGTCAGGAGTTCGCAGCTCAGCAGCGACGTCGTGGCATCGAGTTCGGAATCACGCGCATCGGTGTCAACACCGGGGTGACTGTTGTCGGCAACTTCGGGGGCAAAAAGCACTTCGACTACACGGCGACAGGCGATGCAATAAACGCCACCGCCCGTCTTGAAAGCGTCAACAAGCAGCTCGGCACGCGCGTGTGCGTGAGCGAGTCGACCGCGAAGCACTGTCTGGACACGCGATTCCGACCGGTGGGCGAACTCGTGTTGAAGGGCAAATCGGAAAGCGTGATGACCTTCGAGCCTGTGGCGGATGGTGTCAAAGGACACATCGCTTTCGAGGATTATGTGGCAGCCTATCAGCTGTTGCGCGACGAGGATCCGGGCGCAAGAGAGGCGTTTCTGGCGCTCGCGGAGCGCTACCCCGAGGATGCTCTCGTTGGTTTTCACGCTGCACGTCTGGCCGATGGGGATACCGGCACGCGGGTTGTCATGAAGGAGAAATGAGTATGCTCAACTGGCGACCGCTGGCCGTTCTGGCGGTTCTGCTCGCGGCACCCGGCCACGCGGCCGAGCTCGTGGTCATCGCCTCCAATCAACCCTCCCTGAAGATTGGCGCGGTTGTCGATGGCGGCCGCGCGATGGAAATTTCCAAGGGCGCGAGCGTGACCCTGATTTCGTCCACGGGTAAAACCATCGTGCTCGAGGGTCCTTACAGCGGTGTGCCGGACCCGGCCGCTGCGCCGGCCGATGGCGGTCTGTTGCAGTCACTTTCGCGACTGATTGAACAGAAAAGGGACCCGTCGACGGCGCTGGCGGTTTTTCGCGGGGTCGACCGGAGGTCGAACGCCGAGCGGCCGGATCTCTGGGGCATCGATATCGGACGCGGTGATCGTTACTGTCTTCGCCGCGACGCCACTGCGTTTCTCTGGTGGGAGGGCGCGCGCTCCGGCGCTATCGTAAGTCTCAGCAACGCAGCCGAGGCGGGCGGCGGTGTGCGCATCCGCTGGCCGAGTCCGAAGCGCGAGCTCATCTGGCCGGACACGCTCGAGCTGATCGACGGCGCCACCTATGTAGTGCGCTTCCGATCGGGAGACCAAGGCAAACGCCTGGAGGTGCGGTTCATGCCGGACCTTCCGAGCGACCCGCACCGCATCGCGTGGATGGCCGAGCACGGCTGCGCCGCCCAGGCCTCGAGAGTTCTCGATGCGCTCGCCAGGGGCGAGCTTTAGGGGCTGGCGCGGTCGCATCTGTGACCGATTCCACATTCGTTGGGAACTTAAAGGCGTTCGCAGGTTCGCCGGAACCTGCTAAAGTTGTCGGCGCCGAGACGCGTACAATTACGTAACACGCCTGACCCGCGACTGCAGTCGCTCCAGGCGGGAAAGTCCACGGGCACGCGGAGTCCGTAGTCGACCGATTCCCATCAGCCTATGATGCCGAACCACGAGCTGGCGCTTCCCCCTGGGACGAAGATCGATTCTTTCGAGATACGCTCCGTGCTCGGCACGGGCGGATTCGGCATCACCTACGGCGCCTATGACAATCGCCTCGAGCGCCGCGTGGCCATCAAGGAGTATTTTCCCTCCGGCCTCGCTTTTCGAAGCTCCGGCAGCACCACGCTCCAGCTCACTTCTCAGACCGATGGCGATGCCTACGAGTACGGATTGAAGCGTTTTCTCGACGAGGGCCGAGTGCTCGCCAAGTTCCGCGAGCCGAGCATCGTTCGTGTGACCCAGTTCCTCGAAGCAAATGGCACCGCCTACCTGGTGATGGACTACGAAGATGGTGAGCCGCTGTCTGCGCATCTCGATCGTGTCGTGACGCTCGACGAGACCGAGGTCAAAGAGATTGTCATTCCAATTCTCGAGGGGCTCAGTGTCGTGCATGCGAAACAGTACCTGCACCGCGACATCAAGCCTTCGAACATCTTTCTGCGTAAATCGGGCCCCCCGGTGCTGCTCGACTTCGGCGCGGCCCGGCGCGCGCTGGAGGAGCAGAGCTCGGCGATGACGGTCATGTTGACGCCCGGATACGCGCCCTTCGAGCAATACAGTAAGGGTGACAAGCAGGGTCCCTGGTCGGACATCTATGCGCTCGGCGCGACGATATATCACTGCATCGTCGGGGCGGCGCCCACGCCCGCGACCGACCGTCTGACGAGCATTTACGACAACGAGCCGGATCCTGTCGTGCAGGCGCTGAAGATTATCGCGCCGCGCTGCAGCCCAGTGTTCGTGAAGACGATCGAGTGGATGCTGAAGCCTCACGCGAAGGATCGGCCGCAGGACGCTCGCGCGGTTCTCAACGTGCTCTGTCCGATCCGCGAGATGGAGGAAAATACCACCAGCCGCAACGGTCAGAACACGAGCGTGGCGCGGGAGGCACGCACCATCATGGCGACCGATGCGGACGTGGACATCCTGCTGCCCGAGGGCGCGGATGAGACCGTATTCATGCCGCGCTCCGCGGGCTCGCCCTTCGTCTGCTCGCCGGAGATGGTGGTGGCGCTCGAGACGGTGCTGGAGGAATTCGTCGGCGGGCTCGCTCGCCGGGTTGTCGCCCCCGCCGTGCCCAAGGCGGCGAATTTCGACGATCTGACCCATTTTCTCGCCGGCTTCATCCTCACCGACGGCTCTCAGGCAAGATTCATGGACAGGGTAAAAGCGCTGCGCGAGGCCGAGCGCAACGGCTCGCTCGCGAGTGCCGCCGCCGGAGACGAGCCCAGCGCCGGCGCGGTGTCCGGAGATCCCGCGCACCTCGATCTCGAGCCTCAGGAGCTCCAGAGAGTGCAACAGCGGCTCGCGAATCACATCGGCCCGATCGCCCGGATCATCGTGAAAAAGGCCCAGGCGGAGTGCGGGACCCGCGACGAGTTCTACGAGCGCCTTGCCGAAGAGCTCACGGATCCGGCGGAGCGGGACGAGTTTCTGAGCAGTCTGGACTAAGCTCATCTCATCCCTTCGGCGGGTGCCCTGGCGTCGGGCTGGGTGATGATCCCAGTCGCGCAGCAATGTTTGGACCAGACGCCTGGTGTCGGGTGGTGTCGGCACGAGATAGAGAGGCAGCATGAAGCTAAATACGAAGTTCAATGTCGTGATCGTGGCGATCTTCACCGTCGGATTGCTGGTGACCGGCTACCTGTCCCACGCAATTCTGAGCGCGAATGCTCACAAGGACGCGACCGCGCGCGCGACATTGGTCATGGAAGCGGCGACGGCCATGGAGGGGTACACGCAGAGTGAGGTGGAGTCGTTGNNCCAGACCGTTGCTGCATACGCGGCCATGCAGACATTCAATCGGATGGGCGACGCCTACTCTGGCTACAGCTACAAAGCTGCCGTCCTGAATCCCACGAACCCGCGCGACAAGGCCTTCGAGTGGGAGGCCGACGTCGTCGAGGCATTTCGCTCCGATCCCGCTCGCAAAGAGATCGTCGGCATACGTCCGACGACTCAGGGCGATTCTCTCTATCTCGCGCGCCCTATCACGATCACGGACGGCAACTGCCTCGCCTGCCACGGTGATCCGAAAAAAGCGCCGCAGACGCTGCTCACGAAATACGGGCCGGCGAACGGTTTCGGTTGGAAGCTCAACGAGATCGTCGGCGCGCAGATCGTCTCCGTTCCCCTCTCGGGAGCGCTCGAGGAAGCCCGAGTTGCTTTCGTCGTTTTCATGGGGCTGCTCCTGGTGATGTTCGCGACCTTCGTCATTGTGCTGAACGCGATGCTGAAGAACATCGTCATCCGCCCCGCGACCACCATGTCCGATATCGCCGATCGGGTCAGCAAGGGCGATCTGGAAGTGCCCGCCTTCGACGTCGACGGCAAGGACGAGATGGCGACCCTCGCCGGATCGTTCAACCGCATGCGCCGCAGCCTCGAGAAGGCCATGCGAATGCTCGACAAGTAATCGCACTGCGCCGCCAACGAACCTCGCGAGGAGGTCGCTGNNAAAGCCGTTTGCGGGTCTCCTCGGGCGGCGTTATGGTGCGCCCTCGATGTTTCTCGACTACCGACTCTGGCAGTTCACGAAGGGGCTTCGCTGGCGAATCGCCGGCGCCGTCGGCGTGGGCCTGCTCGCGGCACTGGTCGGCATTGGCCGCCTGGCGCTGCTCGGCTGGCTGCTGGCGCAGGTATTTGCAGGGGCGCCAGCGCAGGCGCTGATCCTCCCCGCCAGTCTCGTCGCCGTGGTCATGGTGCTGCGCGGCGGGCTCGAGTACTGGCGCAACATGATTGCGCACCGCACCGCGGCTCGCGTGCAGCGCGCCCTGCGCGAACGCCTTTTCGACAAGATCGTCGAGCTCGGTCCCGCGCACTTCGGACTCGAGCGCACCGGCGACGTGCTGCTCGCCATGGTCGACGGCGTGGAGCAGCTCGAGACCTATTTCGGTCAGTATCTGCCGCAGCTCTTCGTCGCCGCCCTGACGCCTGTGATCGTCTTCGTCCTCGTCGCGACGCTCGATGCCCCGGTTGCCTTGATGATGTTCGGTTTTGCGCTGGTGACGCTGATTGCGCCGGCGGCATTCCAGAAGTGGGACAGCGCCAACAGCCTGCGCCGCCAGAAGGCTTACGCGGCGTTTGCGGCCGAGTTTCTCGATGCGATCCAGGGTCTGGCGACGCTCAAGGCGTTCGGCCAGAGCGGCGCTCGCGCGAGGCTACTGGCCAGGAAGGCTCACGAGCTTTTCAAAAGCACGATGTGGGTGCTTGCGACGAATTCCCTCTCTCGCGGTATCGTCGACACCGGTCTCGCGGTCGGCGCCGCTGCGACCCTCGGATACGGCGCATACCGGGTGAGCTCCGGTGCCATGAGCCTCGAAGCGCTGCTCATCGTCCTCATGATGGGCATCGAGGTCTATCGACCTCAGCGGGATCTGCGCTCGTTGCTGCATCAGGGCATGGTGGGTCTGTCGTCTGCAAAGGGCATATTCGCGGTGCTGGACTCGGAGCCCATGATCGAGCCGCGCGAGGACGTCCGAGAGACCGGCGAGACGCTCGCGCCCACCGTCAGCTTCGAGAATGTGAGCTTCGCTTACCCCGGTGGCCGGCGCCCCGCGCACGCGTCCCTCAGCTTCGACATCGCCGCAGGCGAGCGCGTTGGATTCGTCGGCGCGAGCGGTTCCGGAAAATCGAGCATCGTGCGGCTGCTGCTGCGTTTCTACGACCCCCAGCAGGGGAGCGTGCGCATCGGCGGGCACGATCTCAAGCATCTTCATCCCCGCGACATACACCGCAACATTGCCGTGGTGAATCAGGATACCTATCTGTTCCACGGCAGCGTCGAGGACAATCTGCGTTTCGGCAAGCCGGATGCGAGTCACGAGGAGCTGGAAGCAGCCGCCCGTGCTGCCAACGCCCACGCCTTCATCAGCCAGCTGCCCCAGGGATATCAGACCATCGTCGGTGAGCGCGGCATCCGCCTCTCCGGCGGACAGCGCCAGCGGATCGCCATCGCGCGGGCGCTGCTGCGCGACGCTCCCATCCTGATCCTCGACGAGGCCCTGTCTGCCGTCGATGCCGAGAACGAGGCCGTTATCCAGGAAGCCCTCGACCGCCTCATGCGGGGACGCACCACGCTCATCTTCGCGCATCGACTGTCGAGCGTAATCGGAGCCGATCGGCTGCTGGTGCTCGAGCACGGAAAACTGGTGGAGAGCGGCACGCATGCGAGTCTCATGAGAGCCGGTGGCGTCTACCACACGCTGATGGCCGCTCAGGCCGCCGAGGGTGCCGCCGCCGACACGTCGATGAGCGTCGGCGGAACAGCCGCGGACCGCGCTCCCGCAGTGCAGGAAATCGATGACGAGCAAATTGCCCACCTGGAGCCCACCGATGCAATCCTGCGTGCCGAAGGCATGGGTTGGCTCGACGCGTTCCGCGAGCTCTTCCGCCACGTCCTGCCGTGGAAGGCCAAGCTCATGGTGGTGTTCTTTTTCGGCGTGACGCGCGTTTTCGCGCTGATCGGTGTCGGCGTGGTCAGCGCGCTGGTGGTGGCTGCGGTGAAAAACGGCGCACCCTTCGACCATTACCTGATTGTTCTCGCCGTCATTGCCCCACTTGCCGGAATTCTTCATTGGACGGAATCCTGGATTGCCCACGACATGGCGTTCCGCATGCTCTCGGAGATGCGGATAGCGCTGTTCGAGAAGCTCGACAAGCTCGCCCCGGCTTATCTGCTGCGCCGCCGCACCGGGGACCTGGTGGCCATGGCGACCCACGACGTCGAGCTGGTGGAGTTTTTCTTCGCCCACACCGTGGCACCGGCTCTGGTCGCGGTGCTGGTGCCTGCGATGGTTGTCGGCACGCTCATGTATTTCGGCTGGCCCATGGCGGTCGCGCTGCTGCCGTTCCTGATCGTGGTGGCGTCGAGTCCCTTCTTCATGCGTGGCCGCATCGATACGCTGGGCTCGAGAGCGCGCGAAGCGCTCGCCGATATGAACGCCCACGTGGTCGACACCATCCAGGGTCTCAACGAGATCATTGCCTTCGAGCACGTGGCCCGCCGCAAGCGCGAGATGATCGACCGCACCGAGCGCAACCTGAGCGTGCGCCTGCCGTTCTTTCGCGATCTGACCGTTCAGATGGCAATTCTGGAGGTGGCCACCGGATTGGGTGGGCTCGCCATCGTTTTCACGGGCGCACAGCTCGTGACCGCCGGTGCGCTCGCGCCGGGTGCCCTGCCGCTGCTCACGCTGCTCGCGATGGCGGCGTTCCTGCCGGTCTCGGAAATCGCGCATATCGGACGCCAGCTCGCTGATACCCTGGGCGCGACGCGCCGGCTGTATGCCGTTCACAACGAGAAGGTGCTGGTCAGCGACGGGCCGGGCGCGCCGCTTCCTTCCGCGCGCGGTGGCGCCTCGTTGGAATTCTGCGCAGTCGACTTCTCTTACTTCGCGAATCGGCGACTGGCGTTGCAGAATGCGAGCTTTTCGGCGCCCGCGGGCAGCACGGTGGCGCTGGTGGGACCGTCGGGGGCGGGGAAAACCACCGCCGCGCACCTGTTGATGCGCTTTTTCGACCCGCAGCGCGGTGAAGTACGCATGAACGGGCATGACCTGCGTGACTACGGGCTCAATGCTCTTCGCGACCAGATCGCACTGGTCACCCAGGATACCTATCTTTTCAACGAGACTCTTCGTGCCAATATTCTGCTGGCCCGTCCGGATGCCGGCGAAGAGGAGATCCGAATGGCGGTGGAGCGCGCGGCGCTGGCGGAATTCGTGGATGCGCTCCCCGAGGGGCTCGAAACGCGCGTCGGCGAACGGGGCGTTCGTCTCTCCGGTGGTCAACGGCAAAGGGTCGCGATTGCGCGGGCTTTTCTCAAGGATGCACCGATACTGATTCTCGACGAGGCTACCTCCCATCTCGATGCCGTGAATGAGCAGGCGGTGCGTCATGCGCTCGAGGAGTTGATGGAGGATCGCACCACCGTAGTCATCGCGCATCGTCTTTCGACTATTCGCAATGCGGACAGAATCGTGGTCCTCGATGGTGGTCGTGTCGTTGAAATCGGCACCCACGAGGAGCTTCTCACTCGGCGCGGTCTGTACAGTCAACTCGTGGGCCGTCAGCTGGCGAGCGCTGCGGCCGAATAGAATCGACCGAGATGCATGCGAGCGAGCGCGCGTCGCAGCTTGAATGTTGTACGATGGGCCATGGCTTTGCTTATTCCAAGAGAACAGTCATCGATGGTGCGACACGCGATGGTTCTGGCATGCATCCCCTTGATCGGCTTTCTGGCCGCATCCTGCGCACCCGCGGCCCGGAAGAGCGAGTCGGCATCGGCGAATCACCCATCGACCATATGTGAGGAGCCACGCCCGCAGATCTGCACGGCCCACTACGACCCCGTGTGCGGATTGCTCGGCGACGGCACATACAAGACGTATTCGAATGCCTGCTCGGCCTGCTCGGATGCGGCCGTATCCGGGCATCACCCCGGCGCTTGCGAATAGGACATGGAGCTCCAGGTCGCCTTGATCGTGATGGCGATTTTTCTGCTCGCCGGCACGGTCAAGGGCGTCATCGGCCTCGGACTTCCGACGGTCTCCCTGGCCGGGCTGAGCATCTTCATCGAGCTTCCTGCTGCCGTCATGCTCATGGTGATTCCATCGGCGATCACCAACCTGTGGCAGGCTATCGACGGTCCGCATTTCGTCGAGCTCTTGCGGCGTTTCTGGCTGATGCTACTGGCCAGCGCGATCGGTGTGTGGTTCGCGTATGGGCTCCTGCTGGTAACGAATCCGAAGGCCATGACCGGCGTTCTCGGCCTGACCCTGTGCGCATATGCTGCGATCAGCTTGTGGGGTGGGCGTCTCGTGCCACGAGTCACCCGTGAGCGCCTGGCATCACCGTGGATAGGACTGACGACCGGAGCGCTGGCGGGCGCCACCGGTTCTCTGGTCATGCCCGTGGTCCCTTATCTACAGGCCCTCGAGCTCGAGCGCGCAGCGTTTGTTCAGATGCTGGGGATATCTTTCACGGTCTCGACTGTTGCGCTCGGCGTGGCCATCGTGGACCACGGCGCCTTCGATGGCGAGCAGGCTCTTGTCTCTCTGGTCGCCCTCGTGCCGGCCCTCGTCGGCATGCAGGTCGGGAAGCAATTGAGGCGGAGATTGTCTGAACGCGTGTTTCGACGGTGCCTGTTCATCGGGCTCCTGATCATAGGACTGCGATTGATTTGGAAGGGCTTCTACTAGACCGCCGAGGTGAGGGGGGTGCGCATGAGGGGTAAGTCGACCGGACGATGTCTTTGCGGGAGCCTCCAGTTCGAAGTTCGCGGAAAGCCACTTTGGGTAGCCCATTGCCATTGCCGGAGCTGTCGCCGAAATACCGGATCGGCGGTGGCGACGTTCGTCGGATTCAGAAAAGATCAGCTTACGTATACGTGTGGGGAGAGAAAGTTCTACGCCTCTTCGGCCGGTGTGCAACGCGGGTTCTGTGCCGAGTGCGGTACGCCGATGACCTATGAAGCGGACCGCTGGCCCGGTGAGGTGCACGTTTACGTCGCCACGCTCGACAACCCCGACGATTTCAGACCGCAGTTGCACGTATTTTTCGCTGAGCGCATCTCGTGGTTGGAGCTCGAGGACGATTTACCCCGCTACGAAGGCCTGGCTCGGGGTGCGCAACCCCTGGGCGTGGGGCCGCTCAAGCCCGCATTGCCCGCCGAGGACTCGTAGCTCCTCGCCGGGCAAGCCGGAATCGGTGCAAACCGGGAATTGCTTCCTGCGGAGAATGGTTAATAATATGTGCGTGCGCCGAGTGGCGCGCGGGGCGGAAATTCCGTCGAGAAGACCATTGAGTGTGAGTCGAATCTTTTCCCGGCCCTGGTTACAGGTCTCGAGAAAAGTATTCGAAAGGAATCATTATGAATATATATGTCGGCAATCTGCCGTACAATGTGACTGACGATGAACTGCGAGCGGCGTTTGCCGACTTCGGCGAGGTGGCCAGCGCGAACGTGATAATGGATCGGGCATCGGGTCGCTCGAAGGGATTCGGTTTTGTCGAAATGCCCAACGATTCAGAGGCGGAAGAAGCCATCAATGCCTTGAACGAGAGCCCTTTCAACGGGCGCAATATCAAGGTCAACCAGGCACGGCCTCGGACCGATCGGCCCCGGGGTGGCGGCCGACCCCGTTACTGAGCAAAAAAAGCAAAACATACGCGGAAGATGGAGCGCCTCGTGCGCTTCTCGACCGGCGAACGCGATTGCCGCCTGTCTCTCGTGACGGGTGACGTGAAGCGATGAACGAAAGGGCAACGCGACGGCGGTTGCCGGTTTAATGTTGTAGGTCGCCGGCCCGGCATTGCCTGCGGCCGCCTCAACCATGCTCCCAGGCGGGATCGTCTACCCTGCCGGCGNNGCGCCCGGTCTGCACGTGATGCATGCGGATGCGCGGGTACAGAGTAGCTCGCGGGGATTGTCTCGGCCGCGATGTTCGAAGCCGAGCGGTGACTTGCTCACCGGATTCTCGTTGAAGCCCAAATTTTTTTCGGCTCGAGCGAGGCAGCCGGGCCGATTTACAATGGATCGTCCGGCGATTTCATCCTATGTTGATATAAGGGTTGCGTGCAGAGCGCAGCCGGAACTTCATGGCCAATTCGTGCAGCTCTGACTGCGTCCGCTGAAAATTCACCGAGGGCGATATGGAAGCGAATGAGCTCGAGCACGAGGAAGGGGCTTCTCAATATGCACTCGGTGTAACCCTCACCCCGGCTTCGAAGCAGGATCTTCTTCCCGAGTTCCGCTCGATGAGAGATGCGATCGTAGAATGGGTGGAAAAGCGCGGTGACGGGGGTGTCCTCATCGTGGTGAACATCGTCTCCACGCCGGATATCCACGAGCTATTCGAAGATCTTCTTGCCAAGACCTACGCGCGAGGCACACGCTTCGCCAGAATTCTTCAGAAGCGTTTACTGCAGGTGACGCTTCTGGATTCGAAGGGCAACGAATGCGGCCAGTACGAGGTGGAGCCCTCGTACGGCGGCCCGGAGCCGGGCGCTTAGCGCCTCGTCGAGCGCAAGGGAAGGCCGTGCGGTGCCTTTCCCGTCGTGCTCGAGCGGTGCATACTGCCCCGACACTGAATACCCCTGGACAACGGCTATGCGTGCACTGGAGCGGCTTCTCGTAAAGTATTCCCTGTTCCTCTGCAACCTCTTCGACGTCACGCCGGAGCATCTGGAGAAGCTGCGTCGCCGACGCCAGCGCCCGCCGCGCCCCGAGGAGAGGTCCGATCACTTCGAGGCATGAGAGCCTGGTTGTCGACATTCGCGCAGCGCTGAAACGGTCTGGCTCGAGACGAATCCGTCCCTCCTCGCTCACCATGAATTGTCCCTGTCACTCTCACTGGTGTGGAAAATCGTTTGCTGTGACGACTCCATCGCTGTCGCAAAATACCGTGTTAGGATAGGCGCTGTTCGACGACCCAGAACCAATGACACAGCAAGTCTACTCTGCCGCGGGAGAGCTCAGTCGCGCCGTTCGATTGCACCAGGCTGGCGATCTCGAAGCTGCGAATGCAATCTACGGTCGGATTCTCGAATCCAACCCCGACCACCCGGACGCGCTCAATCTCGCGGGCGTCATCGCCCACCAGACAGGGGATCAGGAAAGCGCGATCCGACTGCTCGAGCGGGCAGTGAGTATCAACGATGCCAACGCGGGCTACTACAACAATCTCGGCGAAGCGTATCGCGCGTTCGGGCAGAATCATCGAGCTATCGATGCTTTCGAGAACGCTCTCCGTATCAACCCTGGCGATGTTGCCGCAAACAACAACCTCGGCCTTGCTCTGCAGAGCCAGCAGCGTTACGAAGAGGCTCGCTCGGCCTATTCCCGGGCACTCGAGCTGGCGCCGAACGACGTGGAAGTGTGGTTGAATCTCGGCAATCTGCACCGCGAGTTCTGTCATCTCGAAGAGTCGGCCGATGCATTTCGAAGGGCCATCGCCGCATCCCCCGAGCTTGCAGGCGGGCACGTCNNCGAGCTTGCAGGCGGGCACGCCGCCCTCGGTGTGACACTCTATGAAGCCGGAGACTCGCAGGCTGCTATCGCCTCGCTGCTCGAAGCGGTGAGCCTCGATCCTCTTTACATCGAGGCCCACGAAAACCTGAAAAAAATCCGCTGGTTCGAGGGCGAGCACGAACGGGTCGACGATTCTTTCCGCGACGCCTGTCAGCGACTGCCGCACTCGGGTCGAGCTTTCTGCAATCTCGGCTCTGCTTTGCTGGCCTCGCAAGACTACATCAATGCCGAGCAGGCCCTTCTGAAAGCCCTGCAGCTCGATCCTGCTCTGGGTGATGCTTTCCACGCGCTCGCGCAGGTCTATCGCAACCTCGAACGTATCGAGCCGGCCCTCGCGGCCCACGAGAGAGCCGTGGCGAGCGCACCGCGAAACGCGCTGTTCCGCGAAGAGTTCGGGACCACGCTGATACTCGCGCGGCAATTCGAGCGTGCCGTCGCCGAGCTCCGCGTCGGGCATGATCTGCATCCTCGGCGCAGCTCAATCCTCGGCTTTCTCACCATCGCGCTCAACGAGCTCGGGGATTCGTCGGTTCGGGAGCTCGTTGACTACGAACGATTCGTCAGGGTCGCCCGAATAGACGTGCCCGATGGGTACGATAGCCTGGAGTCGTTCAACGCCGAGCTCCACGAAGAGCTCGCGCAGCAGCATAAGATTCCGTACCACCCCATGGATCAGACCATGCGCGGCGGCACGCAGACGCCGAATAACCTTTTCCAGAGCCCGACAGGTCTGGTTCGCGTACTGAAAGAGCAGATAACAAAAGTAATTCTCGCATTCATTGACGACCTCGAGCCGGATCCAAAGCATCCATTCCTGCGATTCATCAATAGAGATTTCGTATTTACGGGCGTGTGGTCGACCATCATCAAGGAAAACGGATTCGATCGCAGTCACGTTCATAACGAAGGTTGGATGAGTGGAACGTACTACGCGAAGGTTCCCCGCTTCGATCAGGCTCAATCGACCCGGCATGACGGATGTATTCAGTTCGGCGAACCCAATAAACGATACGCATCGGAACGCAACTCGACCCAGCGCGTTATCGCGCCCGAAGTCGGGACAGTGGTTCTTTTTCCGTCATATTACTGGCATGGCGTGCGTGCATTCGATCGCAATGGAGTGCGCCATTCCGTTTCATATGATTTGATTTAATCTTACGGTTTCGGAAGTGCTTACCTTCATTCCCCGTCGGGAGCGCGTCGCGCATGCATGAATCAGTCATGCCGGTTTTTGCGGAGTTCGGTGGCGCAGTGCATACCGCTCAACGGCTCGAATTCGGGCTTACGCTTCTGCTTGCCTTTGCCGTCAAGTTCGACGAGGCGGTCATCGGCAAGTCGACGATCGATAGGCTTTCCAGCAAAGACGCGGAGAAAACGCTCGGAGAGCTCTGGCATGCCGTGAAGAAAAGCGAATATCTCACGCGCGCCGAGCAGAAGCAGATCAGAAAGGCCATAAAAGAGAGAAATATTCTCGTGCACAGCTATCTCGTCGACAAGAGTGAGCTGCTGCTGACGCCGGAAGGCCGCAAAGAGATGCTGAAAGATATTCGGCGAGTGCAGAATCTGCTGAGAAAGGCCGACGACATCATAGAATCCCTCGTCGACCGTTATCTTGCCGAGCACGAAGTCGACCTCGACGAGATTACGAGGCAGCTCGACACGCTCTGGATTGAAGATGGCGGGTTGCAAAACAATGCGGAGTGAATCTCGCGCATGAGCGATCCCGAAGTCGACGTGGGGAGGCTCAGAGCACGGCTCATCGAGCAGCGCGAGGCCCTGCTCGATGTGGGCGACAGTGCCAGGGAAGCCGCCCGCCCGGTGGAGCTCGATCAGACCCGCGTCGGACGCGTCTCGAGGATGGATGCCATGCAGGCGCAGGCCATGGCCAAGGAATCCGATCGGCGCCGTCTCATTGCCCTGCAGCGCATCGACAGCGCGCTTCAGCGCATCGAGGACGGCGAGTACGGCTTTTGCACGCTCTGCGACGAGCCCATATCGGCAGGTCGCCTCGAGGCCGACCCGGGGGCGTCGTTATGCATCGACTGTGCAAGCAAGGCGGAGCGGCAATGACGAGCGACGGGGAGGGGAGCATGCAGGCGAAGTCGAGGATTTTCATCGACAATGAGCGCACCCGAGTCACCGAGTGGCGGTTCTCTCCAGGTGCGTCCACGGGCTGGCACCGTCACGAGTATGATTACGTGGTCGTGCCGCTGCTCGACGGCAGGCTGCGACTCTCGAGCGGCGAGCACGAGTCGCACATTGCCGAGCTCTCGGCCGGTGTGCCCTACTTTCGCGAGGTGGGCGTCGAGCACGACGTGACAAACATCAACGATTTCGAGTACGCGTTCATCGAGATCGAGTTCAAGTAGGCGGCACGATCACCGCGGTGCAGACGATCATGACGATTGGCGCCCGACGCGGACGCTGAAACGACTCAGAGCCGGATGAGCCCGTCCATGGGCGGCGCAGAGCGGCTCGATGGAAACACCCTGGATTGTAAATCCGCCGCGGTGATGCCGAGATGATCGCGCAGTATGCCCTTGTAGAGGGAGCGAATGTCGGTGACGGGCGCGAGGTCGCGGCCCTCGTGCAGCTGTGCCGGCGCTAACCCCGGCCAGTCGCCGAGCACGCGACCGCCGTGCACCGCGCCTCCAACGACCAGCGCCACGCCTGCCGTGCCGTGGTCGGTGCCGCGCGTGCCGTTCATGGCGACGGTGCGGCCGAATTCCGTCACCGCCAGCACCACCGTGTGTCGCCACGCCGCCCCCATGCCGGTGGCCAGCCGGCCGAGGCCCTGGTCGAGGCGACCCAGGCGCTGCGCGAGGCTGCCAGCGAGCAGACCCTGGTTGGCATGGGTGTCCCACCCGCCTGCCTCGAGGACGGCGATGCGCGGGCCGGCTTCCTCGGACAGCAGGCGGGCGGCAACCTGGGCAAGGTTTGCGAAGCGATCGCCGCGTCGCGTGCGTGCGCCGCGCCCGCCGGCCATGCGCTCGGCGCTGAGGGCAGCCTCGAGTCGAGGTCCCAGGAACGCATCGGCGCCGTAGAGCGCCGACAGCCTGCCCATGAGGTCCTCGTCCGGTCCGGGCAGCTTCGATGGCGCCCACGACGTCACGCGCTCCGGACCACGCAGCACCAGGGGCACGGACTGGCCAATGGCCATGGCATAGTCCTCGGCGCGTTCCGCGCCGGGGCCGAGCAGCGGCAGCGCGCGGTTGATCCAGCCCTGGCGCGCCGTATGCGGTGCGTCGAGGCCGAGCTCGAGGACGTTCTGGGCATCGAAATGCGAGCGCGCCCGGTACGGCGAGGCGACCGCGTGCACCACCGCCACTTCGCCGCGTTGGTAATGGGTGTGCAGGGCCTCGAGCGCCGGATGCAGTGCAAAGAAGCCGTCGAGGCCGCGCGGTCCCTCGGCACCGCCCGGAGGCTCGAGCGCCAGACCGCGCCGCGCGCTCTCGTAGTGGGGGTCGCCGTGAGGCGCCACCGCGGCAATGCCGTCGAGCCCACCGCGCAGAATTACCAGCACCAGGCGCTGCTGACCGCGCCCGGGTGCGGCGAATGCCAGCCCCGGGGCGGCGACCGCAAGCGAGCCCGCTGCGAGGGCGGAGACAAATTCGCGCCGCGACATGTTCATGTTCGATCTCTCCGTGCGGTGACTCAACGCCACTGGAAGTCGGGTCCGCCCAGTAACAGCGCGATCGCCTGGGAGGCACTGGCGGCGCGCTCGACGCTGACACGCACGGCCTCGCCCTGCGTGGGGTGACTCATGTGGCCGATCAGCGCGCGTGGGCTGCGCGAGCTGCCGATCCGTGTCGCCACCTGGGTGGACCAGTCGATGCGCTGCAGCAGCGCGTTGGGGCTGCCCCAGTGCTCGGCAAGGTCGGGCCAGCCGGCCGGGGAGGGGGCCGTGAACGGAAATTGACCGAGCAGCTCGAGCGAGCCGAGCACCGGCTTCGCGGGCAGCTCGTCGAAGTCCAGCCCCCGCAGCGCCGAGACCACCAGCTCGTTGGGTGTCTTGAGCTTGCGTGACGCGGGCTCCCAGGATGGCTCCAGGTCCACCAGCGCCGCGTGCACCGACGGCAGGTGACCGTCGCTCGCGCGGAACACGTTTGCCACGTGCTTTACCGCGGCCGGCGGCGGGTCGTCGGCGACGAAGTGCCGCACCAGCTTGGTGGCGATGAAGCGTGCCGTCGACGGATGCGTGGCCAGATCGCTCAGCGCGCGCTCAGCCTGGCTCACGCCGTCCTCGGGGTAAGCTCGGCCGAGCAGCCGCTGGCTGCCGGGCTCGTGCATGGCGTCGACGAATGCGAAGGTGCCGGGCTTGCCAGGGCTGCGCCTTCCGTCGGCGATGGTCCAGCCCGTGATCATGCGCGCCAGCGCGGTGACGTCTTCCTGGCTGTAGCCGCCGTCGACGCCGAGGGTGTGCAGCTCGAGTATTTCCCGTGCCAGATTCTCGTTCAGGCCGCGTGCGCCCCGTCGGCGTGCGGCCTTCGAGTTGGGGCCCATCGAGCGAAGGTTGTCGAGGTAGGCGAGCATCACGGGGTGCTGCTCGACGGCAACCAGCATGTCGGCGAAATGACCGTCCAGGTGCCTGCGCACGGCCTCGGTCTCGAAAGCTGCGCAGCTCGCGACGATGAGGCGTTTGCCGGCGGCCGTCGAGACGCTGAAATGATTCGACCAGAAGTGCACGAGGCGCTCGCGAAACGGCTCAGCCGTCTCGAGGCTTATCCGCATACGCGCTGCCAGCTGCTCGAATCGCGTTCTGGTCAAGGCATTTTTCAGCGCAGCGCGCATCTCGTCGAGCATCTCCCGTTTTTTGACGTCATCAGCGTTGCCCTGCGCCGACTTCTTCAAATCCCGCATGCGGTGGAATTCACGCAGAAACGCCGCGAGCGTCTCGTGGCTGGGCGCAATGGCCGTCGGATGTGGGTCGCTGCGCGGCCCTGCCGCGAGCTGGGCGTGCAGCCATCCGCGCGGGTCGGCGCCGATGGCTTCGAGCTCGCCCGGTCGGGCGCCGAGGCCGAAACGGTTGCTTGCGTGATGGGCCGCTATTGTGGTCATGGGCTCGAATGGCACGGGTTCATGATCACTATAACGCCTGCGCCCGGGGATGGTTGACCTTCACTCCAGGAGCGACCTTGCCCGCCGGGAAAGGCTTTCCAGTATCGCCGGCTCGACGTCCTGGCCAAGGGTCACATCGGGGTCATCCCGTGGCTTTCAGGCATGGCGTTCCTGTTGGCATTTTTGATTCGAGCTCGAGCCCTTTCCCCCTGCTTTAGGACTTTATATTTCTTTGCCGGATGGGCGTCACAGTTCCTCCGGGAATACCCGTGAAGGGAATCACAAAAACGTGATCGCTGCCTTGNNTATCAGTATCGAAGCGTAGGTGCGTCATTGCTTAAGCAGAGCGTAACCATCGTCACGAGCGCTGATCGAGGACATATCAGAACACCAACATAGTGGAGTAACCCGTCATGACCGCCGCCGTACCCCACGTGAGAGATGTAGAGCCCAGCGAGCTTCTCGCCCGCCATGCTGGGCTCGTAAGACGCAGCGCGTCGCGTCTACGGTCCCGACTGCCCGCATGCGTTCAGACCGAAGATCTGATTCAAGCCGGGATGATCGTTTTGCTGGAGGCTGCGGCGCGCTACGACGAGACGCAGGGCGCGAGCTTCGAGACTTATGCCGCCATCCGTGTGCGCGGCGCGATGCTCGACGAGGTGCGCAACTCCGAGTGGGCACCGCGTTCCGTGCAG